>OBMA010002710.1_pt1 | contig 10238 bp, 10 predicted proteins | sample 1539141 | NCBI WGS metagenome assembly OBMA01 (sample SAMEA3991484, study PRJEB22521) | metagenome | biome: anthropogenic terrestrial biome; feature: sewage plant; material: raw primary sludge | place: Sweden | collected 2012-09-26 | reverse complement strand
TATATATTATGATAAGATAGGGAGCGGACTTAAGCTTGAGCAGGTAAAGGCAGAGAGAAGGTCTCTTTTTGAACAGGTTGAAACCTGGTACAGGCTTTTTTCGTAAGTATCGTTTTTACAATGACATTTAAATATGGAGAAATCATATGCTATTTGCAATTGATGTAGGAAATACAAATATTACAGTTGGACTTTTCGAACATGAGAAACTGTTAAAGCAGTTTAGAATGATAACAAAAACATCCAGAACATCAGATGAATATGGAGTATTTCTTGGGGAGTGGCTTCAGCTGAATCATGTTGAGCAAAAGGAAATCAAAGATGTCATAATATCATCTGTTGTCCCGGACGTTAATCATTCACTCATAAGTGGAATAATAAAGTATTTTGATATAAATCCTTTTATAGTGAAACCTGGAATAAAGTCTGGAATCAGGCTGGCAATTCCTAACCCTAAGGAACTTGGTGCAGATCGTCTGGTGGATGCAGTTGCAGCATATACTATTTATGGCGGACCTGCCATTGTAATTGATTTTGGAACGGCTACAACACATGATTTGATTCTTGAGGATGGAACTTTTGCAGCAGGTGCAACGGCGACAGGCATCAGACTTTCAGCAAATGCACTCTGGCGTGGAACAGCAAAACTTCCTGAAGTAGAGATCAGAAAATGTGATACAGTCCTTGGAAAAGATACTGTTTCAAGTATGCAGGCCGGTATATATTTTGGATATATAGGACAGACAGAATATATAATAAGACGCATGAAAGAAGAGTCAGGATTGAAAAATATCAAGGTTATTGCAACAGGTGGACTGGGAAAGCTGATCTCTGATTCTACACAGATGATTGATATTTATGATCCTGAGCTGACACTTCAGGGACTTAGAATTATTTTCGAAAAACAGTAGAATCGTGCAGGTTGTTTATAAAATGAATAAAATAGATTTTAAAGGAAAATTAATACTTGGACCAATGGCAGGTGTAACAGACCTGCCATTTCGTCGTTTATGCAGAGAGTGTGGAGCAGATATAACAGTAACAGAAATGGTAAGTGCGAAGGGACTTCAATTCGATAATCAGAAAACAAGACTTTTGACTGCAACATGTATAGATGAAAAACCAGTAGGACTTCAGCTGTTCGGACATGAACCGGATGTAATGGCAGCAGAAGCTGAGAAATACCAAAAAGCCGGATTTGATTTTATAGATGTAAATATGGGATGTCCGGTCCCAAAAATTGTAAATAATCATGAAGGATCAGCACTTATGAAGAATCCTGAACTTGCAGCAAAAATTATCACTGAAATGGTTTCAGCCGTTTCAATTCCGATTACAGTAAAGATAAGAGCAGGATTTGATTCAGAAAATAAAAATGCACCTGAATTTGCAAGAATACTTGAAAATGCCGGAGCCGCGGCAGTTACAGTTCATGGAAGAACGAGAGAACAGTATTATCTGGGAAAAGCGGACTGGAATATAATAAAACGCGTAAAAGAATCTGTTGCAATACCAGTAATCGGTAATGGAGACATTTGTTCGGCTGATGATCTGATCAGGATGAAAGAAGAAACAGGATGCGATGGATTTATGATTGCAAGAGCCGCTAAAGGAAACCCTTGGATATTTTCCGAAATAAAGACTATGCTTAATGGTGGTGAATATAAAAAACCTGGTAAAAAAGAAATTTTAGATATGATGTTCAGACAGATTGATATGATGGAAGAACATAAAGGTGAATATATTGCGGTCAGAGAAATGAGGAAGCATATAGCGTGGTATACTGAAGGTATAAAGGGATCATCAGAAATAAGAAGAAAAACATCTGAAATAACGGATATTCAAGAATTAAAGAATTACCTTTCTGCATCGCTCTGTGGTTAGACAAAGGGATTTGATTGAAAAATAAATAAGAATTTCCTGACATATTAGTACTTTTGTGATTAAATAAATGAGACTTACTTGACCGCTTAAATGAATAAATATATAATTTCATCGGTTATAAAGTTCAGAGGAGACACGATGAAAAAAACTATCAGGAAAAAAATAAAAAATGGAATTTATGTGGCAGTTGCAATATCAGTTGTTGCAGCATGCATCGTATCTCTTGCTGAAGGCCGGTTTACAGAGAAAAAGTCTGGGAAACTTGTTGAGGTTTCGGCTTTATATGAAGAATCATCTATAGAACCTCATTATAAAAGAGTGGCATATCAGACAATTGCAGATTTGAAGGGTGACAGTAGTAAAACTGGTAATATATCGACCGGAAAGGCAACGGCAGGTGATGCGTCATCAGATACAAATGCTGGCCTTACAGAGCAGGAAATTCGTGATAAGGCAGCTCTTATGGCTCTTGTTTCAGCAAATACGAAATCGCAGTCAGTTGCTGCACAGGCAAAGGAACGTCAGAAAAAATATAAATTGAATGTAATACCAAAGGTTACGGAAGATACAACATCTCATTCTTCCATACTTGATACTTTGAACAGTACAGCAGGTGCGGTGACGGCTGATTCTTCACAGGGAACATATCTTGGGCGATTTATACTTACAGGATATTGTCCATGTATTATCTGTTGTGGAAAGACTAATGGAATAACAGCGTCGGGGACACATGCCACTGCAAATCATACAGTTGCAGCAGACAGCAGGCTTGCATTTGGTACAAAACTTATTGTAAATGGTATAGTATATACTGTGGAAGACCGTGGAGGAGCTATTAAGGGAAATCATTTGGATATTTTCTTTAATACACATGCAGAGGCTACGGCGTTTGGCAAGCAGGAGGCAGATGTTTATCTTTATACAGATGGATCTGTTGTAACCGAGACAACAGGAGCTGATTCAACAGGTATAGATGGATCAGATACTGCAGACTAAATAATATCAGAAAAAATTATTTGTCGGATAATTGGAAAAATATATTTAACTCAAAGATATTAGAAAAATTATAATAGATTCATTAACAGGAAGGGAAAAACAATGGATTTGATTTACAGAAGTACAAGGGACAGAGAAGAAACTGCAACAGCATCAAAGGCAATACTGAAAGGTCTGGCCGCAGATGGCGGACTTTTTGTTCCAGATGAAATTCCTCATCTTGATGTATCATTGGATGATCTTGCAAAAATGGATTATAAGGAAGTTGCATATGAAGTAATGAAATTAATGCTTACAGACTTTACTGAAGAGGAATTAAAGAAGTGTATTAATGGAGCTTATGATTCCAAGTTTGATGATTCGCTTTTTGTACCTGTAAAGTATCATCATGGGGCATATGTACTTGAACTTTTTCATGGTAAAACCATAGCATTTAAAGATATGGCGTTATCAATTCTTCCATATCTCATGACAACTGCAGCAAAGAAAAATAATATAAAAAATGAAATAGTTATTCTTACAGCAACTTCAGGAGATACAGGAAAAGCTGCGCTTGCAGGATTTGCAGATGTACCTGGTACAAAGATTGCTGTCTTCTATCCAAAGAACGGAGTCAGCCCTGTTCAGGAAAAACAGATGGTTACAGAACGTGGGAAAAATACGTTTGTTGCCGGAATTACAGGAAATTTCGACGATGCCCAGACAGGCGTAAAGCAGATGTTTTCAAATCATGATCTGGCAAAGAGTCTTGATGAGAACGGCTATCAGTTTTCGTCAGCAAATTCAATAAATATAGGACGGCTGATACCACAGATGGTTTATTATATTTATGGATATACAAGGCTTGTCGCTGCAGGTTCTATTAAGGCTGGAGATAAGATTAATGTTGTTGTTCCGACTGGAAATTTTGGAAACATTCTTGCATCTTATTATGCAAGTCTTATGGGAATGCCAGTAAATCGTTTTATATGTGCGTCGAATGATAATAAAGTATTATATGATTTCTTTAAGACAGGAATATATGATAGAAATCGCGAATTTATACTTACAACTTCACCATCGATGGATATTTTGATTTCAAGTAACCTTGAGAGATTAATTTACAGGCTTGCCGGAAATAAATCTGATAAATGTGCAGAACTTCTTTCTGAGCTTGCTAAAACAGGCAAGTACACTATTACACATGAAATGAAAGAAAATATGAAAGCTTTTTATGGGAATTATGCTTCAGTTGATGAAGTTGCAAATGAAATTTGTACAATATATGAAGAGGATGGCTATATTGTAGATACACATACATCAGTAGCTATGTCTGTTTATGATAAGTATAAAGAAGAGACAGGAGATGAAGATACCCCTGCAATTCTTGCTTCGACTGCAAGCCCATATAAGTTTTCACGTGCTGTTCTGGATGCAATAAATCCTGAATATGATAAAAAAACAGATTTTGAACTGATAGATGAATTAAAGAAATTGTCTGGAGTAAAAATACCGCAGACCATAGAAGATATACGTACTGCACCTGTTCTTCATAAGACAGTCTGCAAAAAGGAAGAGATGGAAAAAACGGTTAAGAATTTCCTTGAAATCAAATAATAAATTCAATGGGAAATTCAATGAGAAATTTAATGAGAAATTTAATGAGAAATACAATTTAATGATGTTTTATAGATGTCAGATAATTAATTTAATAAGAAGTACGTAGTTCGATTGTATCCCTCCTACGAAAAAAAACCGGGACTGAATGCATTTATTTATGCAATTTAGCGGGGATACAATCCCCGCTTTTTTTGAATGAATTTATATAAAGATAACACAGAACCATAAAACAAAATTATACGATGGGAAAAAAAATCATAACAAAGATAAGAGGTATGTTTATGTATATTCTTACAACACATCATGAATTTGACAGTGCACACTTTTTAAAAGGATACAATGGAAAATGTGCTAATCTTCACGGACATCGCTGGAGTGTAGAAGTGAAAGTTAAAGGCAGCAATGTTGAACAAAGTGGTGAGTACCGTGGGATGTTAGTTGATTTTGGCAAATTGAAAAAGGATCTTGAAGAACTGACAGATATATTTGATCATAAACTTCTGGCAGAAGAGGGAAGCTTGCATGAAGAAACAGAAAAGGCTTTTAACGCAGAAGGATTTAAGATTTCTGAACTTTCATTCAGACCAACAGCTGAGAATTTTGCAAAATATTTTTATGATGAGATGAAAAATAAGGAATATAATGTTCATTCTGTAAGTGTCTATGAAACACCTGAAAATTGCGCAACATATATGGAGGAACTTATATGAAAGATGCAGCAGAATCAAATGCAGATTTATCTGCAGATGATTATGTTTTTCATGTTGCGGAACATTTTGTAAGCATTAACGGAGAGGCAAGACGCGCAGGAGAACCTGCAGTTTTTATAAGGCTCGCAGGATGTAATCTCAGGTGTGGATATTGTGATACAGCATGGGCCATAGATAGAAAAATTCAGTGCGATGATATGACGGCAATGGAAATTCTTAAGTATATAAAAACAACAGGAATTACAAATGTTACAGTTACAGGAGGTGAACCTCTGATTTCTGATAATATAGGGAAGCTTTTAGAAATGCTTACGGATGGAACAGGGTTGAACATTGAAGTGGAAACGAATGGAGCAATAGATATCCGCCCTTATTATGGGATTTCGGGAGTTTCGATGACTGTTGATTATAAATGTCCGGGAAGTGGTATGGAAAAATTTATGTTTCTGCAAAATTTTGAAGAAATCAGAGAATGTGATACGGTAAAATTTGTGGTTTCTGATAAAAATGATTTAAAAAGAATGAAGGAAATAATATATAAGTACGATTTAATAAAAAAGACAAAGGTTTATGTGAGCGCGGTATTTGGCAGAATAGACCCAAAAGAAATAGTTTCATTTATAATCGATAATAAATTGAATGAAGTAAGATTTCAGCTTCAGATTCATAAATTTATCTGGAATCCGGAAAAAAGAGGAGTATAAAATGGCAATAGATAAAGATAAAATCAAGTTTCATGTCAGAGGACTTCTGGAGGCACTTGGTGATGATCCAGACAGAGAAGGGCTTCGGGAAACTCCAGATCGTGTGGCAAGAATGTATGAAGAAGTTTTTGAAGGAATGAATTACACAAATGCAGAAATAGCTGATATGTTCAGAAAAACATTTGAAGCACCTGAAAGTGGAACACATGATATGGTTCTTGTTAAAGATATAAGCATATTCAGTTATTGTGAACATCACATGGCACTTATGTATGATATGAAAGTAAATGTTGCATATATACCTGAAAAACGTGTTATAGGATTAAGCAAAATTGCAAGAATATCAGAGATGGTGGGGAAAAGACTTCAGCTACAGGAACGGATTGGTACGGATATAGCGGAAATAATGCAGAATGTTACTGAAACTGAAAATGTAGCAGTTATGATTACAGGTAAACATAGCTGTATGACAGCAAGAGGAATAAAAAATGTTCCTTCACTTACAGTGACAACCGCACTTCGAGGGGCATTTGAAAAAGATTCGGCACTTCAGGCACGATTCTTTAACATGGTGGATTCAAAAAAATATTAATGACATTTGGAAAGAGAGAATTAAATATATGAAAAATACAGAAGAAGCAGTTGTAGTAATGAGTGGTGGGCAGGATAGCACAACCTGTATGCTGTGGGCACTGAAAAAATATAAAAAAGTAAAGGCTGTAACATTTAATTATGGGCAGAGACATGTTAAAGAAATTGAATGTGCATCAAATATATGCAAAAAATTAGGAGTAGAGCAGACTATAATTGATCTCTCCGAATTGAATCAGCTTGCACCAAATTCACTTACAAGAGATGATATTTTGGTTGATGAATCAAAACCTGATGGGGCACTTCCGAATACATTTGTTGAGGGACGAAACCTGCTGTTTTTAACGTATGCAGCTATATTTGCCAAGACAAATAAAATAACTGATATAATTACGGGTGTATCACAGAGCGATTTTTCGGGATATCCAGACTGCCGGGATGTTTTTATTAAGTCACTTAATGCAACACTTGATCTTGCAATGGAGTATGAATTTAATATTATAACTCCAATGATGTGGATTGATAAGGCGGCAGAGTGGAAAATGGCAGATGACCTTGGCGGATTTTTGCTTGTTCGAGATATGACTCTTACATGCTATAATGGAATAATGGGTGATGGATGTGGACATTGTCCGGCATGTAAACTCAGAAAACGTGGACTTGATAAATATCTTGCTTCAAAAAAATAAAAAGGGTGATGTTTTAATGAAGAAAAGACTTCTTTTTGTTGTAAATCCCAAAGCAGGGAAAACTGTTATAAAATCAGATATGATTGATGTAATAAATATATTCAGTGCTGCCGGATATTCAGTAGAGGTTTATCCTACAGACAGGGACATAGATGTAAATACAAAATATATTTATGAGGTTGCTGAGAACTTTGATCTTGTTGTATGTGCAGGTGGGGATGGAACACTTGACAATACAGTAACTGGAATCATGAAGTTAGAGAGAAAAATCAAAAGAAGAATTCACATGGGTTATATACCATGTGGATCTACAAATGATTACGCCCGCAGTTTGAAAATCAGTCTGAATCCTCTGGAAGCAGCAAGGCAGATTGTAAATGGCGACATTTGTCATGTTGATGTAGGAAGAATTGAAAATAATTTTTTTATTTACATCGCAGCATTTGGAGCATTTACAGATGTTTCTTATTCAACACCGCAAAATCTGAAAAATGCATTGGGACATGCAGCATATATTCTGGAAGGAATAAAAGCACTTGCAGCTATGCAGAGCTATCCTATGCAGATTTGGTTTGATGGAGAAATTGTTGAAGGCGATTTCATATATGGGCAGGTGACAAATTCTCTTTCTGTTGGTGGATTCAGAAATTTTGGTTCAAGACATATGTCATTTTCGGATGGTAAATTTGAGACAGTTTTAATACGAAGACCTAAAGATCCGATTCAGCTGCAAAGAATTATTAATTGTCTTCTTACAGATAATCTTGAAGATGAACTTATCGTGTTCAGAAAAACATCACGTGTTATTGTCAGAGGTAAAGATAAAATTCCGTGGACATGTGATGGCGAATTTGGAGGAAGCTACAAAACAGCAAAGATTGCAAATATCAGAAAAGCTGTATCTCTTACACTCGAAGATAAGAGTGGATATCTTAGGTAATAAAGTTGCTAAAAGAGTGGTTATCGCATATAATAAAAAATGTATGTGCTTTAAACTGCTCTTTTATTTTGTATAAAATAAATGTGCTAATGATTATGATTGACATATAGTATGATAAGGAATTGTCTGATGAAAAAATTTGTGAGGAAATATGTTCATATTGTCGTATTTATACTTAAAGCAATATTATATTTTCTTATTTTTTGGTCTTTTTACAGGCTCTATGCAATAGAGAATTGGCAGATGCTCAATCGTTCAAGAACGATGGCTGTCACGACTCTTACATTTGCATTTTCGGGATACCTGTTTCTCAGAATTTATGGTGGATATGATATTGGAAAACGTAAAAGTAAACCGATAATTATTTCTATAGCACTGGCTTCTTTCATGACAGATATTGTTTCTTATGTGATGCTTATGGTCATGAATACAAATAGTGCAAATAATAGAAATTTCACATTAGAACAGCCGTGGCTTCTTCTGATAATTATTGTAATACAGCTGCTTGTGATAGTTTGCGCTACATATGGCGGCAACTGGATTTATTTCAGAATAATAAAACCTGAAAAGTGTCTGATCATTACATCTTCAAAGCAGTCACTTATGGAAATAACAAGAGGTATAAAAAAATATAAGCTTCAGTATAAAATTTGCAGGAGTGCAGATTACAGGGCATCCGGATTGAAAAATATGATCCCTAAATATGATACTATTTTCCTATATGATGTTCCTATGTCAGAGAGGTCTGAAATTGTAGAATTCTGTTATCAGAATATGAAAAATGTTTATGTCAATCCAGGAATGGCAGATGTTATTGAACTAAATTCAAATCATGTGATACTGGATGATATTTCACTGCTGGAACTTTCATCAATGGGGCTGACAACTGAGGAAAAGTTATTTAAGAGACTGTTTGATATATTGATTTCGGCATTTGCTCTTGTTGTTTTTTCACCAGTGCTTTTAATTTCGATGCTGGCAATTAAGATAAATGACGGCGGGACAGTTTTCTTCAAACAAAACAGAGCAACGCGTGGGGGACGTATATTTTCTGTATATAAACTTAGGACTATGCGTGAAGACTCTGCCATATATAGAACAATTGCCGATGATGACAGGATAACGAAAGTCGGGAAAGTTCTTCGCAGGTTCAGAATAGATGAAATACCTCAGTTTTTTAATGTGCTTAAAGGAGATATGAGTGTTGTCGGTCCAAGACCGGAAATGCTTGCCAATATATTCAACTATACTTCGGATTTGCCTGAGTTTGAATATCGTCTCAGAGTAAAAGCCGGAATTACAGGATATGCACAAATTGCAGGAAAATATAACACTTCACCAAGGGATAAACTTGTTCTGGATCTTATGTATATAGAAGAATATAGTTTCTGGCTTGATATAAAACTGATTTTTCAGACATTGATTGTAATATTCAAAAAAGATTCAACTGATGCATTCAGCAGAGAAATGGAAGAAGAAACAGCTGAATATTATGATAAAATTTTTCCGGAGAAAAAAAATGATTGATATACTTCTGGCATCATATCAGGGAAAAAATTTCATTTCTGAACAATTGGATTCTATTTTTAAACAGACATATTCAGATATTAAACTGATAATAAGAGATGATGCCTCAACAGACGGGACAAAAGATATTATTGAAGAAAAAATTGCTGAATATGAAACTGGCTGTCATGAAAAAAAGTTTGATATATCTATGCTTAATGGAAGTATACATTTAGGAAGCGCATCGGAAAGTTTTATGAGACTTCTGGGAGCTTCATTCAGCGAATATGTTATGTTCTCAGATCAGGATGATGTATGGGATGAACAAAAGGCAGAACTTACATTTGGAAGAATGCAGCAAATGGAAAAACAGTATGGGAAAGAGATTCCGCTATTGGTATATACAGATCTGGAAGTTACAGACGCAAACGGAAATGAACTTCATCCGTCATTTGTCCGGCTCCAGGGGCTTCTGGGAATGGATAAGCTTAATAACCTTCTGATACAGAATGCTGTTACAGGATGTACAATGATGCTTAACCGAAAGGCGGCAGATTTGCTTAAGAGAGCGCACCCTTCTGATATGCTGATAGATCGGAAGAGCACACGTCTGAACTCC
>OBMA010002708.1_pt1 | contig 10238 bp, 8 predicted proteins | sample 1539141 | NCBI WGS metagenome assembly OBMA01 (sample SAMEA3991484, study PRJEB22521) | metagenome | biome: anthropogenic terrestrial biome; feature: sewage plant; material: raw primary sludge | place: Sweden | collected 2012-09-26 | reverse complement strand
TTTTTATCTTTGGTTTATGAGGTTTATTATAAAAAATTAAAACCTACAAAAATATATAAAACTCTTCCAAATGAGATCTTATTTGAAGAGATTTTAGAGATAAACAGTTCAAAAGAGAGTGGAATAAAAGTTTTAAATGCCATAAAAACAAAATTTCCAAAAGAGATTTTAGAGAAAATTTTAAATATCTTTATGTGTGATTCAAAGGAGTTTGAAATGGCTCTTTTAGAGTATATTGTTATTGGTTTTAAAGATTCAAAACAGCTATACAATATAAACAACTCTTGCGTTTTTTATCTAAATAATCTTGAAAAAGAGTTGTTTAGAGTGACTCATAAATTAACTGGATTTATAAGATTTGAAGAGTTAGAAGATAAAACTTTATATGCAAAAATTGAATCCAAATTCAATGTTGTTTATTTTTTGGGAAGACATTTTCTAAAAAGATTCAACAACCAAAATTTCATAATCCACGACATAAATAGAAAACTAGCTTTTGTAAAAATGCAAAATGATTACTCAATAAAAGAGGTTGCTTTTTTTGATGAACCAAATTATTCACCAAATGAAGAGAAATTTCAAAAACTATGGAAGAGTTTTTTTAGTGGTGTTACTATAAATGAAAGAACTAATTTAAAGCTTCAAACTCAAATGGTGCCACTTTTATATAGAACTTATATGAGTGAATTTAAAAATTAAACTATTTGATAAACCAAACTCTTATGAAACCTAAAGAGACCAAAATCAAAGCAAGATTTTTTAAACTCTCATCATAAAAGATTAAAAATATACCAAACAAAATAAAAGATAGAGATTTTAGATAACTTCCAAAATACTCTTTTAAATCTTTTTTTATAAACTCTAGTTGCTCTTTGTTTATTTGTACTTCAAGTTCACCTTTTGAACCTTTTGCAACTAGTTGTTTTAGATTTTTTATAAATTTAGGAAATGACTCTAACTCATCTAAAACTATTTGTGAAATTGTAGTTTTAACTCCTAAAGCTTTTGGAAGATTATCTTTTAAAATTGGTAAAATATCTTTTACACCATTGAAATTTTCTATATAAGTTGTTCCTAAACCCTCTATTATTGCACTAACTCTTAAAATATAAACAGCATCGCTTGGAAGTTTAAATGGTAAATCTCTTGTACTTTCTAAAACTTCAAATGCTAGTTTTTGCATAGATTCACTAGATAAATTATCGTTTGAAAAAATTTCAAACATCTTTTGACTAAACTGGGCCATCAAAGCTTCAGGTGCTTCATAGCTAATAGTTCCAAGTTTTTTGTTTGCTCTTACAAAAGTTTCAAAATCACCTCTATTTGCACCATCAATTAGCTCAATTATCGCAACTCTTGAATCATTTGGTATATTTTTAACCATTCCAAAATCAAGTAAAATTAGCTCTCCATTTGCGTTTACAAGCAAGTTTCCAGGGTGTGGGTCTGCGTGAAAATATCCATTTATTAACATCTGCTCTGTGTAGAAGTTTACAAGTTTTGAGATAATTTGTTTAAAATCAATATCATATTTTTCTAAAGAAGTTTTATCATCAAATCTAAAACCATCCATAAAACTCATAACTATGGCACTATTTGAGCAAAACTCTTCAAAAGGTTTTGGAAATAAAACTCCACTATCTTTATATGTAGCAGAGAACTTTTTTAAATTTTCAAGCTCTATTGTAAGGTTTGTCTCATCTTTTATCATAGATGAAAACTCATTTATAACAGCATCTATTGAATTTTTTGTGTAATATGAAAAAAGTGGTCTAAAAAGTTTGTTGAAGAAATTTAATATTTTTATATCAACTCTTACTTGTTTTTCAATATTTTTTCTTCTTAATTTAACTGCAACTTTTGTATCATCTTGCAAATATGCAATATGAACTTGACCAATAGAAGCACTAGCAATTGGCTCATTTTCAAACTTTTTAAAACACTCTTCTTTAAAAGACTCTTTAAAAACATCTTCAAAATCAGATTTAGACATTTTTGGAAGTTTGTCGTGTAGCTCTTTTAACTCATCTAAATACTCTTTTGAGAAAAAATCAGATCTAGTTGCCAAAACTTGTGCAAGTTTTATAAAACTAGCTCCCAAATAAAATATTGTCTCTTTTAGTTTTTTTGGCTTTAAAGCTTTAAGGAACAAAAAACTATCCCTTTTTTTAATAAGTAAAAAAAGAGATAGTAAGAATCTAAATATTAAATAGACTCTAAAAGGTGAGAAAAGTTTAAGATAGATATAAAAAGTTTTTATTTTAAATCCTCTTTTAACTTCTCTAAATCAGCTTTTGTAGCAACTCCTAGTTCATCTAAAACCTCTTTAAACATATCTTTTATCTTAGCTTTAATTCGCTCATCTTCATCTTTTCCTTTTTGTTCTAAAGACTCCAAAAAGCTCTTTGCATCGCTAGTTTTGATTTTTCCTTTCTCCTGTAGAGTTTTTAACTCCTCTTCAACTCGCTCTTTTAAAAGTAACGCTCCACCAAGTCCTGTAAATAAAATCTCTTTTAACATAAAAACTCCTTAAAAATTAATTTTTCTAATTGGCTCCGAAGATGGCTTTGCAAAGTAGTAACCTTGCACCAATGAAGCACCGTTGTCTTTTAAGTATAAATACTCCTCTTTAGTCTCAATTCCTTCTGCTAAAACTGTAATATTATTCTCTTTTGCAATATTTACTATAGCTGCAAAAACAGATTGATTTGCTCTATTTTTATCAATATCTTTTATTATTTCTCTATCAACTTTTACAATATCAGGCAGAAGTTGAACAATCATATTTAAAGATGAGTATCCACTTCCAACATCATCTAATGCTACCATAAAACCTTTTGATTTATAAAAATTCAAAATATTTTTCAAGTGTTCAATATCTTCTATATTTTCACTCTCAACAACTTCAAATATTACATTTTTTGGATCAAACTCTAAAGAGTTTGCCCATTTAACTGTTGATTGTAAACAGTGATTTGGATCATAAATTGCTGTTGGAATAAAGTTTATAAAAACTTTTGCTCTAATATTTTTAATAGCAGCAGTTTTTAGTGAACTCTCTCTACAAGCTCTATCTAAATAAAAAAGCATATCTCCATCTTTTGCCCAAGTAAAAAGTTTATCTGGATAAACTAATGTTCCATCCTCATTTACACCTCTTGCAAGAGTTTCATAACCATAAATTGTATTAGTTTTTACATCTAAAATTGGTTGAAAATGTGCTGTTAAACCACCTTTTGAGAGTAAAGATGATAACTCTTGAGCTGAAATTAAATTTTTGTACTTTTCCAAACTCTTTACATCTCTAATTTTTGAGTAATCCAGCTTTTCATTTTCACTTAAACTAAGAATATAAATAGCTTCTCTTTCATGTTTTTTAAAAATATTTTTTGAAAGAAGATTACTTAAAAACTCAATAAAAGAAGAAGTTTTAACAACAACAGTCAAACTATCCTCTTTTAAATAATTAATACCGCTATCATCTAAAAAATCTCTAAATTTTTTAGACAACTCAACAACTTCAAAACCAAAAATAAGACTAGATTCCCTATCTTTTATTATTGGTAAAGTTTGACACTTTATACAAGATGATGTAGGCATACTTACTCCTCTTTTTTTAAAATTTTAATAGAATTTAAAATTTTTGGTACTACTTTAATGCCAATTTATATACTTTTTTTATCTAAATACTCTCTAAACTCTTTTGCACCATCTTTTGAGCTTACAATAAACTCATCAATACCACTAAAATATATCTCTAGTTTTGATTGTTCTACACTTTTTATAGATTTTATCTTATCAACATTTACAATATAAGATCTGTGAACTCTAAAAAAATTTTTATCTTTTAGTATCTCTTCTAAATCTCCAATTTTCTTTTTTGCATAAACAAAGTTATCTTTAGTTCGTATAATAATCTCATCTAAATCAGCTTTTATATAAAAAATCTCATCTATCTCAACTAAATAGATTTTATCAGAAACCTTTCCTAAAATTTTTTTTGAACTATTAACTTTTTCCTCTTTATACAAAGATATTTTTTGTAAAGTTTTTTTTAGTTCAATATCTTCAACAGGTTTTAGCAAATACCCCATTCCACCTTTTTTAAAAGCATCCAAAGCATACTCTTCATAAGCAGTTTGAAACACTATAAAAGTTTTTGGCTCAATATTAAGTATTAGTTCAGCTAGTTCTAAACCACTAAAATTTGGCATAGAGATATCCAAAAAAGCAGCATCAAATTTTGTTTTTGAAATCTCTTTTATAGCTTCTAAAGGGTCACTAAATTGAACTATATCAAAAATATTGTTATCATTTAAAACTCTTTTTAATCTTGCAAGTGCCAAACTCTCATCATCTACTATTAATACTTTCAATTTTTATCCTTTAAAATAATAGAAAAAGCCATATTTTCACTATCTGAAATATATTCAAGTTTTCCTATATTTAATATTTTTAATCTATTTTCTAAATTTGATAAACCTGTTTTAAACTTGATATTTGAACTCTTTTTACCATCATTTAAAACCGTTATAGAGTTTTTGTCAAATTTAATATAAATATTTAACTCTTTTCCCAAATATCCATGTTTTATACCATTTTCAACCAAAAGTTGAATTGAAAATTTTGGTATTTTTACAAATTTTAAATCTTTATAATCATCTATATGCAAAACTACTTTATTGTCAAATCTAATATTTTCAATTCCAACATAAGTTTGAACCATTAAAATCTCATTTTCAAGTGTAACTAAACTCTCTTTATTTATAGCATTTCTTAAAAATTTAGATAGTTGTAAAACAGCATCTTCTGCCTTTTTTTTATCGCTATAGATTAGTTGTGAAACCGAGTTTAGTGCGTTAAATAAAAAGTGTGGATTTAACTCATTTTCAAGTGATTTTAGTTTTGACTCTAAAATCTCTTTTGCTATTTGACTATTTTTATTTTTTAAAGATACAAATTGATGAAGTATCAAAGCTATTAGAAGTGTTAAAAAACCAACAACAACTGCAATACTAAACCAAAAAGAGCTTACTATTGCAACAACTTCAAAATCACTATTATAATATATAAAAAAAGTGAGTAAAAATCCTAGAAATCCTGATAAAAAAGAGAAAAATAGACTTAAACTTGTCCAAAATTTTTTATCTATTTTTGGAAGAATAAACCTATTTGAAGAGCTTATTAAAATCATTGCAAAAATAGCTATAAAAAAAGCTGTGCTTATGCTAAAAATAATTGTTGAAATTGTTTGTAAATCTTTATTTAAAAAATAGAAAATCAAAGATTGAAAAAATCCAAATAGTATTCCAATTATTAAGATATTTAACCAATCTTTTGATGATATTTTAAGTTCATCTTTTATCATTTTAAACCTTTTTATATTTAAGCTATTTTATCTAAATTAAGTTTTGGTTTAAAACTTTAACCCCTAAAGCAACTCCAGGCCAACCTTGTCCAGCAAAAACAGAATCTCCTATATTGTAAAGATTTTTAAATGGAGTTGTTGAGCTTGGAATTTTAAAAATATTTTTAAGATTTAAAGGTGTTGCTCCACAATTAAATCTATTTATATATCTTTTAAAAGTTTTACTAGTTGCACTAAACTCTATTTTTATATCCTCTTTTTTAATATCTGAAATATTTTTCAATAACTCATCAATTATAAATTTTGTTGTAAACTCTTTTTTTGTCTCATACTCATCTTTTGAAAGATTACTCCAAAATAGAGCCTTTGTATGACATGAAATTGTAACAGAGTAGCCATTTTTTGATAGTTTTTCATCATCTTTGTGGCTAAAAGATACAAAAAAACTTTTTGATACACTATTTGGAATGGTATCTTTTAAAATAATTTGATAGTGATTTAAAAACTCTTTTTGTGAATCAATCTTTAAATAAATTACAAAAGCACTTTGATCATAAAACTCAAATTTTTTATAGTAATTTTTAATATCTTCATCTAAAAAAATTTCACTACACTCAAAAACAGGAGCATTTAAAACAACTTTTGAAGATAGATACTCATTTTTTGTAGAGATTAATCTATAAAAATCTCTCTCTTTTTTTATATATTTTATCTCTTCACTTTTTCTTACATCTATATCTTTTAGCATATCATCAAAAAGTTTTCCCATTCCACCATTTGCATAAAAAATCTTATGAAAAGGGTATGATAAAGCAATTGCAAAAGATAGAAGTGGAATATCTTTTGAACTTGATTGAAGTGTAATTTGAAGTTGAGCATCTATAAAATCTTCATACTCTTTTGAAATATCACCTAAAACCTCTTTTATAAAACTTTTGGCACTTTTAAACATCAAAAATTTATACTCTTTAAAAAGTATCTCAACTGTTTTTAGAGTTTTTAAGTAAGAGTTTAAACTATATTTTGCAAAATATATATCTTTTAATCTCCAAAATCTCTCATCAATATCTTTTAAAGTTTGCCAAAAATATCTATTGTTTTTATGGTAAAAAACAGTATCTAAACTATCCATAAACTCTTCAAAATCTGTTTTTCTATCTATAGATTTTCCATTTATAATAGTTCTATAAGCATAAGAACTCTCTATTAAATCAGGGGTAAAATTTGCAATATCAAAAATATCTTTTAAAATGTGATTCTCTTCATAACCAACAAAAGTTGTAGCCCCACTATTAAAATAGTTTCCAAATCTTTTAAAAGTTGAGGCAGTTCCACCAAGGTTTTTATCTTTTTCAAATAGAACTAAATCTTTATCTTTATTTAAAATTGAGATTAAGCTTCCACCTATTCCACTTCCAATAACAGATAAATCAATTTTTTTCATTTAAAACTCTTCAAATCACTTCTAAGCGCTAATTTTGAAGGATATGGATTTAAAAATTTTTGATTTTTTAAATAAGTTATATCAAATCTATTTATATAAATATTAAATATCTTAATTACACTAATTAGTGGAATTACCCTATTTTTAAAATCGTACATACTTTCTAAAATATCAACTTTTTCCTCTTTTGTTATATGTTTTTTAAAATAACCAAAAATATGAAGTAAAATATTATAAGTTTTATTCAGAGTTGATTTTGTCTCAATTGCTTTTAAAAACTCAAGTTCATACTCTTTATATAGCTCTTCAATATCTTTTTTTTCGCTATTTGCAACAATTTTTCCTAATATTTTATAAGAGTTTTGTGATTTTGAGTATATTAAATATTTATATGATGTGTGAAACTCAACTAAGTTTGAAATTTTTTTCTCTTTTTTTAGTAACTCTTTCAAATCAGCATAAGAGTAAACTTGCATTAAAAAATTTTCTCTAAGCCAAGCATCATTTAATCTACCCTCCTCTTCTATTGGTAGATTTGGCATTTTTTCTTTGAGTTTTTTTGCAAAAACACCAACTCCATTTTTAATTGATGGAGCATTTAATGGTTGATAAACTTTAACCCTCTCCATTCCACATGAAGGTGATGCTGATTTTAAAACAAAACCACACAAATCATCATTGCAAGCTTTTAAAGCCATCTTTTCACAAGCATCATCTAGTATAGGCGTTACATCTTTTGGCTCTTTTGTAGATGTAAATATTTTAACTTCTCCATCTATAGAAACTTGTCTAATTGCTTCTCTAGGAGAGTTCCAAATAGAATTTTCAGGACAATATGGTAAAAGAGTAAAATAATCTTTTAAACTATTAAATACAAAATCATCTTTTGCACCATGACCATCATATCTACACATATTCCCCAATAAACAAGATGAAACTCCTAAAATCATATTAAAGCCTTTTTTTATTTTATTTTATAATATAAAAAAGCTTTTTTGTATAGTTATTTTATAAGTTAATAATATATTTTTAGTTTTAAAGGATATAAAACTCTAATTTCTGAATTTTCATATACAAAATTAGAAATTATTAATTCTTTGATATTTATTTAGACTAAGCTCATACCTAAATATGTGTTATATGCAACATAACAAAGAATTAAAATTGTTCCTTCAACTCTATTTATTCTTCCATCTCTTCCTCTAAAGCCATAAGCCATAACAAAAAGTGCAATAGTTAAAAGAAGCATAACTATCCAATCTCTTTGTAAAACTTCAAGAGGGATACTATTCATAGGAGCAATAATAACAGCAATTCCAATTACTGCTAAAAGGTTGAACATATTTGATCCAACAACATTTCCAATAGCAATATCATGCTCACCTTTTCGTGCTGCAATTACAGAAGCTGCTAATTCAGGTAAAGATGTTCCAAGAGCAACAATTGTTAGACCAATTATCAAATCACTAACTCCAAAAGAGTTTGCAACTCCAACGGCTCCCCAAACAAGAAGTCTAGAACTTGCTATTAATAAAATAAGTCCAAAAACAAGCCACATAATCCCAACTTTTAAACTCATTATATCTTCGTTTAGTTCAATATCCATTTGATCTTCAAAACTATCTCCTCTACTTCTAAAAGCTGCAAAAACTGACCATAATACTAATGCAAAAAAACCAGCTAAAAGAATAACTCCTTCAAAAAGTGTCAAAGTGTTATCAAGTAATAAATATCCTGTAAATAAAACTATTAAAAGTAAAAGTGGAATCTCTTTTTTTACTATTTTTGAATTTACTGCAATTGGAGCAACAATTGCTGTAATTCCTAAAATCAAAGCAATATTTACAATATTTGAACCAATAGCATTTCCAAGTGCAAGCCCTGGATTTCCTTCATAAGCTGCTATTGCAGAAACTACCATCTCAGGAGCACTTGTTCCAAATCCAACAATTAAAATACCTATTAATAAACTTGGCATTCCAAGATGCTTTGCTGTTGATGCAGCACCATCTACAAACCTATCTGCACTCCAAACTAAAAGAGCAAATCCTAATACTACTGCTAGTAGATAAAATATCATAAATATATCTTCCTTAATAAATTTTCGGAAGTATACTTTTAATTATTTTAAATCTTGCCAAGAGTTAGCAACACCAACAGATACTTTTAAAGGAACATTTAATACAAAAATACTCTCCATAATATCTTTTATATCTTTGCTTACCTCATCAACATACTCATCTTTAACTTCAAAAATAAGCTCATCGTGTATTTGTAAAAGCATTTTTACATTTGGATTATCTTTATATTTTAGATGAATATTTATCATAGATAGTTTTATTAAATCAGCTGCACTTCCTTGAAATAGCGTATTTACAGCCTCTCTTAAGTATGCAGCTTTTAACATAGGGCTTGCACCTTGAAAATCAAAAAACCTTTTTCTATTTAATAGTGTTTTTACATAACCCTTTTCAATAGCCTCATCTTCAATAGATTTAAAATAATCTTTTACACTTTTAAATGCTTCAAAATATGAGTCAATATATGCTTTTGCCTCTTTTGTTGAAATTCCTAAAGTATCTGATAGTTTTTTACTTCCCATTCCATATAAAAGCCCAAAGTTTATAGTTTTTGCAATAGCTCTTTTATCTTTTGCTTCATCTTCACCAAAAATTTTTATAGCAGTTTGTAAGTGAATATCTAAATCTTGTTTAAATGCATTTACAAGTGCTTCATCTTTTGAAAAATGGGCAAGAAGTCTAAGCTCAATTTGTGAATAATCCACTCCAACTAACTTATAACCATCACTTGCCACAAAAGCTTTTCTAATTTGAATATCACTAAAAGCTCCAACAGGAATATTTTGTAGGTTCGGATTTTTTGAACTTAATCTTCCTGTTGTAGTACCTGTGTGTAAAAATGAAGAGAAAATTCTACTGTTTTTATCTTTTAATCCAAGTTCTAAAAGTGGCTCTATGTAAGTTGAGTGAAGCTTAAAAGCCTCTCTATATTTTAATAAAAGAGGTACTACTATATGCTTATCTTTTAAACTCTCTAAAACAGACTCATCTGTACTATAACCTGTTTTTGTCTTTTTAGAAGATACAAGTCCCAGTTTTTCAAACAAAATAACACCCAACTGTTTTGGAGAGTTGATATTAAAAGTTTCTCCACAAGCTTCATAAATATTTTGTGTTAGTTCATTTAGATAAACAAAGCTACTCTCTTTATATTTTTTCAAAAGCTCTACATCTACTTTTATACCTTTTTGCTCAATACTTGCTAAGACATAAATAAAATTGAACTCCAACTCAAAAGCTATATTTAAAAGCTCCTCTTCGCCTCTTTGTTTAAAAATCTCAAGCTGTTTATTAAATAGTTTCAAAGTCATCAAAGCATCTTCAGCTGCATATTGTGTTGCTTTTT
>OBMA010002707.1_pt1 | contig 10239 bp, 8 predicted proteins | sample 1539141 | NCBI WGS metagenome assembly OBMA01 (sample SAMEA3991484, study PRJEB22521) | metagenome | biome: anthropogenic terrestrial biome; feature: sewage plant; material: raw primary sludge | place: Sweden | collected 2012-09-26 | reverse complement strand
ATGGCGATGTTACTTCTATTTTACTCATTATCTTCCTCTCTTGTTTTTATATTAATTATTATCATTAAGTCTTATAATAAATACTGAACATTTAGCATGACGAATAACTCTCTCTGCTGTACTACTAATAAAGTAGCTACCCAATCCAGGTTTAGTTGCCATCATTACAATTGCATCAGCATCAATTTTTTTTGCTTCTTCCAGAATTTCTTGATGTACTGAGCCATTTCTTATTTTAAAAGTGATTTTATGTAAAGGTAATGAATATTCACTAGCAATGATTTTTAATTTATCTAAAGCTTCAGCATTATAATCAAATAAGTCTTTCTCACCTAAAATAGTATTTGCAGAAGGATGTATTCGGTTTTCATTAACATACAATAAAGTCATCTTACTATCTTCTTGATCTAAAACTTCCAATGTACCTGCAAACAATTTTTTATGATTTTTTTTATAATCTAAATGAATAGGTACCAAAATATTTTTAAACATCTTTTAATCTCCTTTAACCCATAACTTTATTCGGCAACCACAGAACAATATCTGGGAAAATCATACAAATAATAAGTACTGCTAAATTTACTAAAATAAATGGAGTAACAGATTTATAAATTTCTCCCATACCAACATCCGCTGGTGCAATACCTTTTAAATAAAACAATGCAAAACCATAAGGTGGTGTTTGTACTGCAATTAAAATATTAATAATCATTAAAACACCAAACCAAATTGGGTCATATCCTAATGAAACAGCAATTGGTGTAAATAGTGGTGCACACATTAATACAATAATAAATTCATCAATAATAAATCCTAAAAGCAACATAATAATTTGGAACATAATAATAATCATAATAGGAGGTAAATCAAGTCCGTGAGTAAAATCAGCAATCATTCCTTGAATACCCATAAGTAAATGGAAATTACTAAATACAGATGCGCCAAAAATAATCCACATTGCAACACTTACCAAAATAGCTGTTTGCATACCTACTGCTCTAAACATATCAAGTTTAAATCTCTTAAAGAATATTGCCAATAAAATTGCACCAGCAACACCTAGAGCACCTGATTCAGTTGGAGTTGCAATTCCTGAAATAATACTTCCTAAAACAACAAAAATTAAACCAATTGCTAAAAAACCATCCCTTGCAATTTTAACTTTTTCTTTTTTAGTTAGTTCAGGTAAATCAAATTTTTCACTCAATAATGGAGCTTTCTTTGGGTTTAATCTTGTACTAATAACAATGTATGCTACAAGAAATAAAATTGTTATCACGGAAGGTATTATCGCCCCTAAAAACATTCTTCCAACAGAGTTTTGAGTAGAGGCTGCAAACATAATCATAGGAATACTAGGTGGAATTAAAATTCCTAAAGCTCCACCTGCCATAATTGTTCCAAGTGCTAAACGTCTATCATAACCAGCTTCTAACATTGGTCTTAAAGCAATACTTCCTGAACTCATAATTCCAGCACCAATAATCCCAACCATTGCACCAATCATAGAACAGATAAAAACAACACTAATTGCTAAAGAACCTCTAACTTTTCCAATCATCATTTGGCTTGCTTTAAACATAGCATCACCAATACCTGAATGTGTTAAAAGTTGTCCCATGTATATGTACAATGGAATAGCAAGTAAAATAAAACTAAAGAATGTTGATTCTACAGTAGTTGGAATAACATTAAATATTCCATCTCCCCATGTAAAATAACCAATCATCATGGCAATTCCACCTAGGGCTAATCCAACAGGAGCACCTAATGCGAAAAAAATTAAAATACCAAATAATAAAACAACAGTTAATAACTCAATACCCATTTTCAGACTCCTTTTCAAATAATTCTTCGCCAGTTGTTAGGTGATAAAATTCTGCAATCATATCTCTAACTAATTGCATAGTAAATATACTACTAGCAATACATAACATAATCCAAAAATGCCACATTATAGGTGCCCATTCACTTTGACGTCTATAATCAAATTCTATTGCTTCATTATATTTACCAATACTTACATAAAAAATAATCACTAGAAAATATATTCCAAGAGAATAAGAAATAAGATTAAAAATATTTTTAACTTTAGGAGAAACCGTTAGATAAAGAATATCTACATTAATATGAGCTCTTTTTTGTTGAGCATAAGCTCCCCCAAGAGCTGCAACATATCCAAATAGAAATAAAGATGAGTCATATGCCCAAATAGTTGGAGCATCAAATGCATATCGAGCTACAACCTCGAATACAACAAGAAAAGCAAGAAGAGGCATCAGATATGATGCTCCCTTACCTAACCACATAACAATTTTGTCAATTATTGTACAAAATAATTTTAAACTTTTTTTAAACATGATTAATTCCAGTTTCAAAATTCAATTATTTTGTTTGTTTTTTAAGAATATCAATTAGATCTTTACTGTATTTATCTTGAGAAGAATATTCCTCCCATAATCCTGCGCCTGCTTTTTTCCATGTAGCTTTATCAGCTTCTGAAGGTTCAGCAGACCATTGTAAACCTTTTGCTTCCATTTGAGCAAGTGCTTCTTTTTCCCATTTTTTACCCATCTCTAATTGAGCTTTTGCATGACTAACAGTAGCTTCATAAACTTCTTTTTTTAAGTTATCAGATAATTTATTCCATGCACTTCTATTAACAACGATTGGTAATACTTGAGCACCTGCTAATGGTAATCTATACATATATTTAGCAACTTCTACGTGATTTCCATCTCTGTGGTCAATCATATTAGAACCAATAGAACCATCAATTACACCTGTTGCTAAACTTGTATAAATTTCACTCCAAGCTAAAGATACAGGTGATGCACCTAATTCTCTTAAAAATTTACCATAAGCACCTGGTGCTCTAATTTTAAGACCTTGAAAGTCTGCTACTGAATTAATTGGTTTTTTTGTAATAATATAAACTGCTGGTTGAATATAAGGTTCTAACCATACAAGTCCTTGTGCATCATAAGCTTTTTTCATTACATCACCAAAACCGTCTTCATGGAAAAGTTTATGTAATTCAACTGCATCATCAGTACCACCTGGTAGTCCAATTTCAATTACACCTGATGGTAATTCACCTGCATGCATTGATTGAAATGGTGCACCCATAGTGATTAATCCTGATTTAACAGCACCTAATAATCCAGAAGTACCAACACCTTCTCCTGAATAAAGTACTTGAACTTTAATTTCACCATTAGTTCTTTTTTCAATATCTTTTGCAAGGTCTTGATAAAGCTCACCAAATGCTGTACCTCTTCCATAAAGATTTGAAAATCTCCAGTTTTGTGTTGCTGATGCAGTATCAACCATAGTCATAACACCTAATAATGCAACAACTGATGTTGTCATTAAACCTTTTTTGATATTACCAAATAAATTAAACATTTCTTCTCTCCTTTTTTATTTAAGTTTTAACTATTTTAATAAGCTTCTAAATAAGGCTATAAATTTATCTAAACCTTCGTTTGCCGTTTCATCACTAATTGTTAATGGCGGTAAGAATCTAATTACATTTGCGTTATATCCGCAAGATAATAAAATCAATCCAAACTCTACAGCTTTTCCAATAATTGCTTTTGTTAATTCAGTATTTGGTGTATTTGCATCACCATCAACCATTAATTCAAGGGCAATCATAGAACCTTTATTTCTTACACAAGAAATTAATGTTGGAAATTCATTTTGTAAATCAGTTAATCTTTTGTTGAATAAATCACCAATTGCTACTGATCTATTTAATAAATCTTCTTCTTCCATAACTTTTAATACTGCAAGTCCCGCTGCACAACCAACAGGTGAACCACCATAAGTTCCACCTAATCCGCCAGGAATTGGAGCATCCATAATTTCAGCTTTTCCAACAACTGCTGATAATGGGTAACCACCTGCAATTCCTTTAGCCATAGTCATTAAATCAGGCTCAACTCCTGAATATTCACAGTTAAACATTTTTCCAGTTCTACCAAATCCTGATTGAATCTCATCAAAAATTAATACGATTCCATTTTCATCACAAATTTTTCTTAATGCTTGTAATAATTCAACTGGCGCTTCATAAAAACCACCTTCCCCTTGAACTGGCTCAACAATAATTGCTGCAACATCTTCTGCTACTACATCAGATTTAAATATATTTTTAATAGCTTTTATTGAATCAGCTACTGTTGCACCATAAGCATTAGCTGGAAATGGAACATGATAAATTTCACCTGGAAATGGTCCAAATCCAATTTTATATGGAGCTGTTTTACCTGTTAATGCCATTGTTAAGCTAGTTCTTCCATGAAAACCACCATTAAATGCGATTACAGCTCTTCTTTTTGTATAAGCTCTTGCAATTTTCACACAGTTTTCAACAGCTTCTGCTCCTGTTGTTACAAAAATAGCTTTTTTTGGAGTATCACCTGGTGCTAATGCTGTTAATTTTTCTGCTAATTCAACAGCAACTTCATATGGATTAACCATAACACAAGTGTGAGAAAATTTTTCGATTTGTGATTTTACAGCTTCAACAATTTTTGGATGGCTATGTCCTGTATTACAAACAGCAATACCTGTACCAAAGTCAATAAATCTATTACCTTCAACATCCCATAGTTCAGCATTTTTTGCTTCTTTTACATATACTGGATAAGCGTTTCCTTGTCCTCTTGCAAATACTTTTAACTTTCTTTCTTGTAACTCACTATTGTTCATTTTTAAACCTTTTTTTAAAATTAAAAATATACATCTACTAATTTTCAAAGTTCTCTATGATTTTCAAAAAGTAATATATGAATAATCTAAACAATTAATTATTACGGAAAAGAGTAGTGAAAAAGTAACCATCGGAGATATTTTTATGTGTATTTAAAAGTATATAAATTGGAAAGAAAAGGAAGGTTTTATGATAAGAATTTAATTGATATAAAAAGGAAGTATGATATTAATTATAAAGATTATTCTTTATAATTAATAGGAATATAAATAGTGAACTCTACACCTTGTGGAATATTTCTAACTTTTAATTCTCCTTGCATATTTTGTTCAATAATTATTTTACTCATATACAAACCAAGCCCTGTACCGTTATAACTATCTTTTGTTGTGAAGTAAGGTTCAAATATTTTATTTATAATTGACTCATTGATTCCACCTGCATTATCTGAAATTAATATTTTGATATGGGTTTGTATTCTTTTTGTTTTAATTAAAATATGAGGATTTTCAATATTTTTTTCTAAAAAAGCATCTTTTGAATTAGTAAGAATATTTAATAAAACTTGTGAAAGTTCACTTTCAAAACCAAATAACTTTATATCATCTAAGATTTGAATTTCAATTTTAATACTGTTACTTTTAAAACTATCATCTATAAGAAAAATTGTTTGAGAAATAGCATCTTTTATAGAAAAAGCATGTTTTTCTTTATTAGGTTTAAAAAAGTTTCTAAAATCCTCAATAGTCTTTGACATTTTTTCTGTAAGTGCATTACTTAAAACTCTTTGTTTATCCAAATACTCTTTATCTAGTTTATCTAATGAATAACGTAAATGTATGTTTTGAATAATTGTACTAAGAGCACTTAGTGGTTGTCTCCATTGATGAGCTATCATACTTATCATTTCACCCATTTCTGCTAATTTTGATTGTTGAATCAAAAGTTGCTCTTGTTTTTTTCTATTATTGATTTCTTCTTTTATTCTAGTATCTAGGGTATTATTTAAATATTCAAGTTCAGAGGTTTTAAGTTTTAAGTTTTTATTTGAGAGTTCTAATTCTTGTGTTCTTAGCTGTACTTTTTTTTCTAAAGTACTATTTAACATTTCTATTTCTTCTTTTGCCTTAGTTAGTTTTTTGATATATCTGCTTTGAAGAATATATGTATATAAAATTAGTAATAAAATAAAAATTAAAATACTTAAAATACTCCAAAATAATTTATAGTCAATGTTTTTTTCATAGTTAACAGTTACCCAATTATTAATAATTTTCTGTTTATTTTCATCACTAATAGAATTAACAACTTTTCCAAAAATATTTAAAAGTATAGGGTCATCATTTCTTACACCTACTGATAAAAACCATTTATTATCAAATTTACCTGATATTTGTAAACTTCCATAAAACTCTTCTTGAAAAGCATATGCAACATTAAGATGTGTAGATACTTGACCAAAAAGTTCTCCCCTTTCAACTTTTTTTAAACCATCTCTTAAATGATCTACATCTACAACTTGTAAATTTGGATAGTTTTGTCTAATAATTTCATTGTATGAAAAGTCTTTTTGAATACCAATTTTTCGATTTTCTAAGCTATTTAAATCATTAATAAAAGATACATTTCTTTTTGTAACTAAAACTAAAGGAGCCGTTATATATGGTTTTGTAAAATTCATATACTCTCTTCTATTTTTTGTATCCATTACAAGTGAGAGAATATCGCAATTTCTATTTTCTGCATATTCTAAAGATTGAGTCCAGTTTTTTGTTTCTACAAGTGTTATTGGAATACCAATTTTTTTTTCAAAATCTTTCATATAATCAGCAACAATACCTACATGTTTATGATTTTCTATTTTTTCATATGGCATCCAATCTGGATCAACACACATTTTTATACTTGTTTTCTTCTGTAAATACTCTTCTTCTTCTTTTGTAAGAATTAAAGGCAACTCTGCTAAATCCTTTAAAAACCATTTATCAAAAAGTTCTTTTAGTTCTTTTATTGAAATAGAGTCTAAACCTTTCTCTAAAATTGATATTAATTCTGTTTTATTTTTATTAATAAAAAAGGAAAATATTGAAGGTTCAAAATTAATAAGAGGTATAGCTTTTAAATCAATAATTAGATTATCTTCTAAATATTTTTGAATAGTAATTGGTGAAGCAATTAGTGCATCAACACTTCCTTCAAGAAGTTTTTGTACAGACTCTTCTATTCCTTTAGTTTTTACTATTTTTATTTTTGGATATTTTCTTTGAATATTAGAAATCATTCCTATTTCATCTAATATAGCTACTCTTTTATAGTTTAAATCAGAAGAAGAGCTAATTTTATTTTGTTCTTTTTTTACAAATAAAATATTTTTTATCTTCAAAATATCAGAAGAATATACTCCAAAATTACTATTTGTATTTGAATTATTTATTACAGGCACTAAATCTATTTCACCATTTTCAAAAGCAAATTCTATGTTACCTTGATTAACATCTACGGTTTTAGTTTTAATTTGGAATTTTTTTATAATAAGTTCTAAAATATCATTTGAAAAGCCATCCCTTTGATAATCTTTGTTGAGATAACTTAAAGGATATAAGTTTGTAATACCAACATTAATACTATTATTTTCTATCCACTTTTTTTCTTTTTCATTTAAAATAGATGAATCTGCAAGTAGTGAACTAAGAAAAAGAAAGATAAAAATAATAAACTTCAAATAATAACTCCAAAATATTTTTTTGTGATTATATCATAGTGGGTATGATTATTGAAAAACAAATCCCTTCTTTGATATTTGTGGCATATATTTTCCCTTTATGATTTTTTTCAACTATAATTTTTGACATATAAAGACCAATACCTGTACCATTTTTTTCTTTTTTTGTTGAGAAATATGGTTCAAAAATAATATCTAGATTCTCTTTTTTTATTCCTCCACCATTATCATATACGTCAATTTTTACACTATTTTCTAAATCTAATGTTTCGATTTCAATTCTTGCATTTTGTATTTTTTTTTCTAAAAACTTATCTTGGGCATTTTTTAGTATATTTATAATTACATGAATAATTTCATTTTCATAGATATTAATTTTATTCTGACTTTTGAAATTTAGTGTGACATCAATGTTATTAGATTTTAAATCTTCTTGCATTATTTTTAGTGTATTTTTAATTGGATTTTCAATGTTAATATTAACAAAATTTTTATCTGTTTTAAAAAAATTTCTAAAATCATCTATAGTTGTAGTAAGATTTTGTACATAAAGTTCTATTTCATCAAGTTTCTTTTTGAAAAAATTAGATTGTTCTTCTCTACCTTTTTTAGTTTCTAAATCATATTCTTCACTAAGTAACTTATATTTTAAATTAAAAGATGCAGTTCCAATAGAAGCTAGAGGTTGTCGCCATTGATGAGCTATCATACTTATCATTTCACCCATAGCTGCGAATCTTGATTGTGCTTCCATGATTTTTTGTTTTTCTTCATTTTTCTTAATTTCAATTTCAAGTACTTTATTTTTTTCTCTTAATTCTTCTCTTAATACTTTTGATTCCATAGCTTTAATTAGTGATTCTTCTAATTTATAAATATCAATAGGTTTTAAGACATAAGCACTTATATCCAATTCAATAGATTGCATTAGGAAATTTGTTTCTTGGTGAGCTGTTGTAATAATTACAGGAATTTCTTTATCAATTTCTCTAATTTTTTTAATCATACCAAGTCCATCTAGTTTTGGCATTTTAATATCAGTAAGAATTAGGTCTATTTTTTTATTTAATGAGTTAAAAATAGACAAACCTTCTTGTCCATTTTTTGCACAAATTACATTTATTTCAAAAAGATTTAGAGTTTCTGTTATTCCCTCTTGGATTACAGATTCATCTTCAGCATAAAGAACAGTTATGTTTTTAAGAATATTTTTATCAATCATAATATCTCTTTTTTTATTTTTTATACAGTATATCACTAAATAGTAGCCAAATAATAATATATAATACAATAAAGAAAATCATAGTATAATTAAACAAAACCCACTAAAAACGGATTGTTTTGATTTATTGATTTATAATTTAAGGATTTTGATGGACTATGGATTATTAAAAAAATATACTAAAAACCTGAATATACTTTTTGTAGAAGATGATGTAGATTTTAGAAAAGAGTTTTCAGAATTACTTTTAGATATTTTCCCTAAAGTTACAATAGCCGTTGATGGATTAGATGCTCTTTCTAAATATAAAGAGTTTTATGAAAGTACAAATAGCTATTATGATTTAATTATTTCAGATATAAAAATGCCAAATTTTGATGGAGTAGAATTAATTGATGCCATTTATAAAATAAAAAAAGACCAGTTAGTTATAATTTTATCTGCAAGAAATGAATTCAATTATTTATTACCTTTAGTTAATTTAGGAATACACCAATTTTTTACAAAACCTATTAATTACACTACTTTTTTAGAAGATATATTTAAGTTATGTAATCAAATTTATCATAATAATTTGAATAATGATACTAATATTATAAAAATTAATGAATCTTTAATTTGGGATAAAAAGAAAAAAAAGTTACTAGAAAATGATAAATTAATAGAACTAACTAAAAATGAAATTAGTTTTGTGGAAACATTATTAAATGATAATGGGAAAATATGTACGGTTGATAAACTTATTGATATTATTTGGGCTGATGAATATGATTTGAATCCAGATATTACTCATCTTAAAAGTTTAATATATCGTTTACGAAAAAAAGCACCAGGTTTACTTATAAAAAATATTTATGGCATGGGATATGTACATGACTAATTGCATAAATTTAAAAAATAATTAAACTTTATTTACTACAATTAGATAAATTTTTTAAGGTTTAAAAATCAATAATCAAAATCAAGCATATAAATATGCACTAATTGCAATATTCTTTTGGTCAACTGTTGCTACTGCTTTTAAAGTTTCTTTACAATATTTAAGCCCAATTGAATTAGTTTTGTATGCTTCTATTTTTTCAACACTTATTTTGTTTATTGTTATTGTTTATCAAAAAAAAATTAATGATGTTAAAGTTCATATTTTAAATAATTATAAAAAAGTTTTCTTATTAGGTTTAGTTAACCCTTTTTTGTATTATTTAGTTCTTTTTAAAGCTTATGATTTATTACCAGCACAAGAAGCCCAAGCAATTAATTACACTTGGGCGTTGATGTTAGCATTTTTATCTGTAATATTTTTAAAGCAGAAGCTCACGCCTAAAGATATAATGGCAGGAATAATATGTTATTTTGGAGTATTAATTATTTCAACAAAAGGTGAACCATTTTCTTTGAATTTTTCAAATATAGATGGAGTATTTTTTGCCCTTTTATCGACTGTTTTATGGTCTATGTATTGGATAATAAATACAAAACAGAAATCAGACCCAATAGTAGGGCTATTTTCAAATTTTCTAATTTCACTTCCTTTGATTATTATTTATTTTGTTTTAACTCAACCTTTAGTTTTTC
>OBMA010002704.1_pt1 | contig 10246 bp, 1 predicted proteins | sample 1539141 | NCBI WGS metagenome assembly OBMA01 (sample SAMEA3991484, study PRJEB22521) | metagenome | biome: anthropogenic terrestrial biome; feature: sewage plant; material: raw primary sludge | place: Sweden | collected 2012-09-26 | reverse complement strand
TCAGACGTGTGCTCTTCCGATCTCATATGTACCTGCGGCAGTAGTTTTATCATATGCAGCAGTTGAACCGCTGCTATTCTTTATTTTGTAAACAACACTCCCCGAAACATTAGCTGTGTCACTGTTTTCATCATTTATAAAACCTGTGATTTCAGATGTAAATGCTGCATCGTTCCCATAGATAGTACTTACATCTGCCGCCGTTACTGTCAATTCAGCCTGACTTATTGAAGCCGTGGCTGTCATCTGATTTCCTGTTTCTGACATGGTATAATTAGCTGCTGATGTTCCAGCCAGAACCGCTCCTGAAATAGTAACAGTTTTGTCTTTACCTACATTTGCTGTATCAAATGTCCCCTTTAATTCTGAGAGAATAAGATTATCTCCGTCAACTATTCCGTCAAATTTCAGTTCATTTACATCGAGTGCTGCTGCCTTACTGCCATCATAGATTTTATCATTTGCAGTTATCCCATAAAACGTGACAGCCTTAGGTTTTATTACAAGACTTGCTGATCCATAACTTATAGTATAGTTATCTGTAACATCTTTCCCATCTGAAGAGAACACTTTTCCGTTAACAGCTTTAACAGTATACGTTCCAGCATTTTTATTATCAGTTTTATCTGTTTCAGCCGTATATGTCTGTCCATCTGACAGTCCATTAACATCAAATTCTATAATCTTGTGATTTTGTCCGTCATAAGTCACCTCATTGTTTTTTGGAGTTATGCTGAGTTCTTTCCCTGCAATCGTAAAGTTACAAGTGCTGTCACCACTTATCTGATAATTGTTTATATCATAACTGTCATCGGCAACAAATGAAGCGCTTGCTGTATATGTTCCAGCATTAATCTGCGCTCCCTGGGCTTTTACCGTAACATTTTCACCAGTCACAGGTGCAGCACCTTCTGCAAGATTCACTTCCGGTATATGAGCCGTTCCATTATACGTAAAAGCATTACTTCCCCATTTTATTGCTATTTTCTTCGGTGTAACAATACCAGGGATTTTCAATGTATAACCACTGCTGAGAATGTAGTTGCTATTTATATTTCCATTTTTATCAGTCAGCTTTATATCTGAAAGCGTAATGACATCTGCAGTTTTTACATCCTTACTGTTGTACTCCGCAGAACAGCTGATAATATATCCATTGTCTGCATCTGCCGCTGTCAGCCCTATGAATGCATAATAGCCTTCCTTTTCAAGACTAGTAAGTGCATCGCCTGTTATGCTATTACTGCCATCATAGGTTTTGGCAAAAGTTTTTGCACTGACAGATTTCAGTGTTATTGTCTTTGGACTGATTGTTACTGTGCCGTTTCCGGCAATATCCTGATAATCTTTAGTTTTGCTGTGAATATAGTAATACACAGTATAACCAGCCACAGCACCATCAGTCATTTTTACATCAGTAAATACAGGAGCCTCGGTTATTCCATCAGTCTGATAATTTTCTGCTGTCAATTCTTTATCTGTACTGTAATAAATTGTATAGTCAAGATCTGCGGCATTGGTCTTATCTACAGTAATATCAATACCATGCGCCAGACCGTCATATATTCCTTTGTAATCAGTTTCCTTATAAGTGATGCCTGCAGTTCCTACTGTAACAGTATAATTTTCTGAAGAAATTTCAATATTCCTGCCATTGTATTTGTTTTTTATAACTGCCACGCATTTGTAATTATAAGACCCTGAAGCCTTACCTGTCGGTATCAGATATGCTGATGTTGTTGCTCCTTCTATTTTCTTGTCACCTTCATACCATTGATATGACGATACATAATCATACGTATCTGTTGTAACATTTGCATTAAGTGCTGTTATATCGCTCTTCGAATATCCGTATTTATATGAATTTCCTCCACTTATAGTAATTGTGTTATCCGAAGACAAAGGTACAATCGGGTCTACTACTGCAACATAATTACTTGCAGCATCAACCTTTACCGTATAGCTTGCAGAATCAGATATTTTTTCCACGCCGGAAATATCACTTTTGAGATTATAGCTGTCAAGTGTAACTGCAGCAGAATCATCGTAACCTTCCAGTACATCCTTCGCTTTGTACCAGCCTTTAAAAGTATATCCATCCAGTACGATAGCTCTGATGACTGCATCACTTCTGTAAAAATATTGTCCTGCACCGGTTATAGTTGCTCCGCTTTCTGCTGCGCCGTCAGAGACTTTGGATACTGCATCAATACTGTAGCTGTTCCTTGTATAGTAATATGCAAGGTTCATACCAAAAATCGAAGTAAATGTATCACTTCCTCTTAGAGTTGCAGTATTACTATTATTTTCAAAAATAGTATAATCATAGACAAATGCGCTGTTAGTAAGCTTGTACGCATCACACTTTACAACTTCTTCAGAATTGCATTTCTGTTTAATGACAATTGCAAATGCATCATTTGAATTTACAGAAGGTTTACTTTCCAACCCACTATATTCATAATATGTAACCTTGTCATAATCTGAAAGTTTAGAAGCATCTCCGCCAGTTTTCAGTGATTCCGGCACAGCAATACCGACTACATTGCCACCATTGATAAATTCACATGCATTTACATCTGTTCCATCAACTGAAACTGTGGTGAAACTCTGGTTATATGTTGCAAACTGTTTAAGTGTATCTTTACCATAAGTTTTATCCTTATTCTGGAAATAATGAATTACAGTTGTATCAAAACTTGCCGGTTCCCAGACTGCCGTCATTTCCAGTGATTTGTCCGGCATTATAAATGAACCACTGCCGTCCGTACCAAATGTCGGGGCTTCAGTCCAGTCAGACCATTCACCCGTAGATGCATCCTTGATTTTACATATCCAGTTTTTGAACTGATATCCGTTTTTCTTCGGCGCATCAATCGATACTGTATGTCCATATCTATAATAATCAGTTACGGCTGAACCTGTTTTTTGTGCATCCGTAATTTTAACGACCGAGTGTACATTTCTTGCATAGTATATGCTCAAACCTGTTCCGTCAGCGATAACTGTCTGATTGAGAACATTTTTTGCATTAGTTTCTTCATAATTGAATCCTGACACAACATATTTTTCATCTGCCGGGTCTATAGATACTTCTGTGTATGTGAGAACAGGACTCACAACATCTGTCATTACCAGATCACCTTTATAATAGTATTTAGTAGTCGTTACAGTTTTACTTGATGTAGTTCCGACACCGTCAGTAAAATCTACCGCCTCAGAAGTTGATTTACTGGTAATATCCGACTTGAATAAATTTATATTATCTTTTGTAATATACAACGTTGAAGTATCTTCTATGCTTACCGGATCGCCAAGCTGATAATATGCATACTTATGATATGTAACAGTATTTCTTTCATATCGACCATAAAGCATGGTATTGGAGTTTATAGTAAATTTTGCGGCATGATTTTTGAATGCACTGTCAGTGTACCAAACAATTGTACAGCCATCCTTACTGCTGAATGTATCCGAGTATGTCTCAGGTGTTACCTCTGTACCTCCCGGATAAGCAACAGTTTTATATTTATTTGAAAGATAATATGTAAGATTATATTTTATCTTGTATCTATATGTGAAAGTGTAAGTACTGTTGTCACCCATAAAACCATTGAATCCGCCATTATATATGTATGCTCCATTGGTGTAATCGTCATAGGTGTCAGTATTTCCACTGTCACTATGTTCAGTCTTATATTTACTTAAATAATCCTCCACAGTGCTATAACCAAGTTTATCCGGATTTTTTTGGGCATCAAGAAAATTATATGATGCATAATGTCCCTCATAAAACTGGTTTGCAGTATCTGCCAGATAAATATAATCTCCATCATCATTATCATCTGTGTAATATGTGTTACTTCCAATAGTCAGTTCATGCCAGCCAGATCTCAAAGTTCTCGGCTCAGTAACTTTCCATTTTCCGTTCAATGATGTTCCGCCAGGATAACCGGAATAATCCTTTGCCGTATCGTCTTCCCAGGAAGCCTCATATATATTTGATTCATTTGTCACACGTATTTTGTATGTTGTGCCACCATTCACAACAGTCAGCGGAAGATTTTTATCTTCAGCCGGTGCTTTGGCAAGATAATTATAAGGTGTATGCACTACATCCAGATAGTACTGAGTTTTTTGCGGAACCGGTGCATAATAAATATTCATCCGGTTGGCATAATTTTTACCTAAAGCCATTTCACCGTAGCCATATGTAGCTGTCTTGGTCGCTGCCAGTCCATCAGCATCATAGATATATCCTCCGCCCGGCCAGTTGCTTTCACCATCATAATAATATCCGCTGACAAATATAACATATTTATTACTCAAAAAATCATATTTTTCTGCTGATATACCGCCTATTGTTTGATTATTGCTCGTATATGTCCCCTCAACCGGAGACGGTGTATCGTTTACTGTTCCAAATAGCATTGCTGGATTATATGAATAATTCATACCAACATTGCCGTTTATCTTTACAGAGCCAATCAGAATACTATTTGTTCCGCTGCGGTAATAATAATTTACAGTTGTATCTGTTTGCTTGCCTTTGAAATACACCTTCAGTTTCATGGTACCATCACTTGTGACCGTACCACTTGTTATATTATTAGTATTGCTGCTGTCATATTCATATTGAGTGAAATCATAAATATAATTTTTAAAATCTTCTATATTAACTGTATCACTTTCGCTGTCACCCACCGTTGCAGTTGAACCATTTTTAGCATAATACGTCAATATACTCTGTTTTTCATATTTACCTGAATATCCTTTTTCGTAATATACCTCCACAAGGAATGAGCTCAAATTCTTTTCATAATCTCTTGATACAGTAATATCAGCTGCAGGCATAGTAGCCGGAGCACTTCCTGTACTCCAGTCCGCATAACTTGCCAATACATATTCTTCCATATCTGTACGGTTTTTTGTCCAGTCATCCTTCCCATAGTTTGCATAGTAAGAAGCAGTAATTGGTGTTCCGTAAGTTATTTCAGATGGATATGAATATATATTTGTTTCCCTGTTATCCTTATAAACATTTAATGTCAGTTTATATTTGTTTCGTGTATAGTAATAATTAATATTGGTAGTCTGACCTTCAATTGCAGATATCGTCGCTGTAATTGATGCCTGCAGGTTCACATTCGGATTGCTTCCACCCGCTGATCCGGATGTAACAGTGATTCCTTCCACAGAAAATCCTTCGAATGACTTGGTATTAGCATCATTATTTGCAAATGAAATCTTGGCATCATGTTTCGATGTTCTGATTTCAGTTGCAGAATCAATAAGGGTATATGCATCTCCTGTCAGATTTTTTTCATAATAATTGATATTATATGTGGCTCCATTTGCTGTGAAGCTTCCTGATGCTTTGATATTTCTCAAAGGCATTGTCTCAGGCTTTGTGCCGAAATCATCATATTCCCAGCCAACAAAAGTATATCCGTCAGCTAAAGGTTTATCTATTTCCGTCACACTCTGGTTATAATAAAATTCAACACTTTTTGATGTCGCGGCTGTATCACCCGGAATTGTGTAAGAATAAGTTATTGTATATTTATTTCTCTGATAATAGACTTTTAAAATTTCCCCGTTTCCTGTAAGTGTAATTGACTCATTTTTTGATGTGTCAATGGTGAGTCCTGCTTTATTCTGTAATATTTCATCACTATCTGTAGATATTACATCACCATATGATCCTTCAAATGTTTTTGTCTCTGATGGGGCAGTCAGATAGCTGCCATCAGTGTCCATATAATAGTATTCAACAGTATAACTGAATTTCTGATTTGACCACTGTGCAGTCAATGTGTCATCACTGTTTGCCTCGTATGTTTCACTATCTCCATATGATCCTGTGCTGCCTTTCCAGGTCTGGAAAGTATATCCTTCCTTTGTGTATTTATTTGCCGGCAACGTCAATGTCTTATTCTGTATCTTAAGAAGGCTGCTCATTGTACCAGTGCCGCCATTTCCATTAAACCCAATCTGATATATTGTTATCTTATATTTATCACCACCGACAACATTTATACCATCTTTTACCCATGCATAATACGTGCCTTTGGTACTTACAGTCACAGTTTCCGTGATGTCAGTCTGTGAGTCAGTTAAAGTCTGCCATTCTGTATCTTCAGGTGCATCACTGCTGTTCGTGATTGCCCATGCCCTGATTCCTTTTGAGTCAGATGCTGTCAATGACAAAATAGCTTTGCCATCTTCCACATAATTCGCATCAAAACTTCCTATTACCGGAAGATCATCATTTGAATTTGCAGTAAGTGTGGCCTCAGCAGGAGATGTAATTAAAGATGAAGCCGTAATAGTTGTAATTGATTTAGCTGAATCGGCGACAGATATTGCGCCACTTGATGTCCATACCGAATTGGCAAATGAATAACCTGTATCAAGAGTTGCAGAAAGTTTCACAGTTTCGCCCTGTATAAGATATGATATTCCTTCCGATACACCAGTCAGGTTTGCAATACCAGTTGCTTTAACTGTGGTAAGTTTTATTGTATTGATATATTTTGATGCATCAGAATATGCGCTTGCTGTGTAGTTGCTCTGATTGCTCTCTTCTGACGGAACAGCACTGACTCTGAAGTAATACTGTCCACTTTGTGTTTGCTTTTCGCAATCATCTTTTATTATTTTTGAAAAATCATAACTATCATCAGTTGTATTTTCTTCAGCAATAGCTTCAGATGTTCCCACTCTGTAAAGCTGTACTTTATATGATATATTCACTCCTGCTTTAGTGCCGCATATCCACGTTGCCGTGCCCGCACTTATGCTGCTCCAGTTGCATTCAGTCGGAACCAAAAGTGTATCAGCGGTAACCGTCAGCGTTCCATCGATGCAATTGATGGCATAATTATTTGCATTAGTTGAAGATGTAAGAGTATATACAACCTTATCAGCAACTGTTCCTGCATCAGTAATAGTGCCTTCAACCAAAATCTTCTGGAATCCATCACTTCCTGCCATTGTTCCAGTCTGAGTATAATCACTGTTGGAATGTGCTGTGCCGTCATATATCCATGTTTTGCTCATAGCAGTTAAAGTGATTGATCTCTTTTTTATTTCAAATGCTTTTCTGGGAGTTATACATTTATTATAATTGGCGGTTTCGGCCACTTCGGCATATATATAATACTTTCCGGCATCAGAAGGTTTGATTGTAGTGCCTTCTCCATTTTCCGAATCTGTATAATAATAACTAACTTTACCTGATCCCGGATTATTAGTAATACTTGTTTCAGGAGCACTATTACCATAGATCCAATCTGCAATGTCAGCTTCAGCTGTAAAGTCCGCCTTGCTGATCGTGAATTCAAGAGTTTTCTCTCCTGTATAATTATTTTTAAATGTAACAATCGCTTTTGCTGTACCTTTATTTACATTGTCCGTATAACTGACGGTATAATTGGTCTTGTCAACATCTGTCATGCCGTCCTTTACTGTAACTGCAGGTTCTATTCCATTGCCGGTATAAGTATAATTAGAATTATCCAGTGAAATAGTCAAATCATCTATTGATTTAGCAGAAACTGTCAATTTTCCGGCTGCATAACTTATTTCATAGTTATCAGCAGAAAAGTCCTTAGGTGTTATATCATATTTTCCTGCACCACTTCCCTGAACATAGCCACATTCATATGTACCAGCAGTCAGTACATCTGCATTTTCAGAACCGGCAAACCCCGAAGCCGTAAATGAATAATCAGGTACCGCTTCACCAAAAGTAACAGTTATATCTGTTGCTGTTACCGTAAGATCTTTTTTACTGATGACAACAGTTGCTACATTACTGTATTCTGTTACATCCGTGCCATCTACTGTCACCGTTACTCTGACCTTATAGTTTCCGCTGTCAGATACATTCTTTACATTATAAGTTGCACTTGTCGCTCCTTTGATTTCTGTTTCACCTTTTAGCCACTGATATGAAACCGTACCTGCGGTATTGCTGACAGAAACGCTAAGTTCATGATTTTTCCCATCATATGTTGTATTAATATTCTGTGGCTGTGCAGAAATCTTAACTACTTCTCTGGTCCATTTGCCATATACATTAACAGCAGTGCCACTCTGTGTATTTATTTCACTTACAGCATTGCCTGAAAAATCAGAGTTATCATACCAGCCTCCAAAATCGTAACCTGTCCTTGAAGAATCGGCAAGCGTAAGTGCTTCGCTTCCGACCATGTATTCTGTCTTATCAGTTGCGTTATTATTACTATAATAATTATGATAGATTACTTCTGTTGCCTGAATTGTATCATTGCTGCCGGTAATATTTCCCGAGCTGTCTTTTATATAGAAGTAATACTTACCTGCCGCCGATACTTTCTGCTCACATGAGGCATTTTCTTCTGCATTGTCAAGTACTGTCCAGTCCGATTCTTGAAGTGAACTTTTGTCTGATTTTGTGGAAAATGTATATGCTGTAATTCCTCCGCCCAAATCATCAGCCGTTCCCTGTAAGTATCCATATTTATCTCCGGTGCCGGCTGTAAATGTTTTTATTATAGGTGCTGTTTTATCTGCTGTAGCTGCTGTCAGAGTTACCACATCTGCACCTGAATAATCTGCAGGTACTGTAGCCGTTGTAGATTCCTTAGAAGAATCAGTTATCGCCACACCCGCATCACTTGATGACCATGAGTCAAATGTCCTGCCCGATTTAACAACAGCCGAAATTGCTACACTGTCAAGTGAAGTGTTTCCACTGACAAGAATTGCAGATTCAGGAGATACAGATGTGATTCCACCGTCTTTACTTATTGTAACTGCAACCGCTTTTGTAATACCGCTTGATGCTGCTGCTGAATTTGTGTAATGTGCGGTCACACCCGAAACAGCTGCTGCTGTAAAAGTATAATCTCCACATGCTGCTTTAATGTCATCTGTAAAGTCATAAGATGTTTCTGTTGTTGTGACAGTTTTAACCTCTGCACCATCTTTATAGAGTTTTACCTCATATCCGCTGACAGCACCACTGTCAAGATTTGTGCCGGATACTGTCTTTGCAACAGTGTCCCACACAGCTTTGCTTCCTCCGCTCCATACCTCACCAGCAGGAGCAGCGAGCTGTGCCTTTTCAATTGTAAATCCGTATGTGCTGTCTGCTTTATAAGTGGCAACTTTATTTACAGTGGTCTGATACCCAAGATAGTAGTTGCCTGGTTCTGTAGGGTGTACATCCGGAGTCCATATTTTCCATGTAGTAGATTCATCCGGAATGCCATTGCCCTCAACATACATAAATGTTACATCACCGGAATATTCGCTTGAAGGTTCCAATGTAAGAGCCGTTGGATCTCCATATTTAACTTTTTGTGCATTACTGAAATCTCCGGCTGCAGGCAATGTCATATCAACATTATTCATTTTTAACGTCAAAGTACTGGTGTTTTCTTCCGCAAATACATCACATGGAATCTGACATAAAATCATACCGAGTATCAACAAAAAAACGAGAATATTATCAGCAAATGAATTAGATTTTTTTATCTTCATGATAGTTTCCCCCCACTGAAAAAGAATCATTTTTATGGCATCATTCTGCCGTCCCTATATACACTTTTGTCACGAATACAATTCTCCGTTATGAGTTTTATTTTATCATTTTTCCATGCATTTCTCAACAAAACTGATTATTTATTTAATCTTATTCAATATTATTATGAATCTGCATTTCAGCATATATTTTCTACTACGTCTCTCACTATCCAGTATCAAAACATTCATTTAACAAAAACATTAAAACCTGGGTCTTAGCAGCCCGAATAACTCTAACCCAATTAATAATTTGTAAATTATAGTTGATAACATCACAATTCATTTTAAGAATACCCCCTTAGTTCTGCCTGTTATGTCCGGGAGTTCCGAAAATGTCAGTGTTCTGCTGTTTTCAACAATAGCAGCTTGTCGGGATTTTCACTGACTTCTGCATGAATTTATCATAAATAATATTTTCCATTTTCATCTGCCATTTTATCTAAGAATCGACGCGATACCATTTGCACTGCGAAGAGCCGCATCCTTGAAATGGTTTCCGCCATTCATTTCAAAGACGGTTTCAATTCCTTTATTCCTGTAATATTCAGCAATGTATTCTGTATTGTCCTGAACTGTATTAAGTACCGGATTATGCGTCTTTGCCTCTTTGTCTCCCAAGGATAGATATAATCTGTCAGGTGTTCTTCTCAGATCATGTGTTTCTACATATTTC
>OBMA010002703.1_pt1 | contig 10247 bp, 8 predicted proteins | sample 1539141 | NCBI WGS metagenome assembly OBMA01 (sample SAMEA3991484, study PRJEB22521) | metagenome | biome: anthropogenic terrestrial biome; feature: sewage plant; material: raw primary sludge | place: Sweden | collected 2012-09-26 | reverse complement strand
AATTTACAAAAAAACGATGGCATCCTGTTTTAAAAAGATTTAGAGCTCATTTAGGAACAGATTTTGCAGCACCAAAAGGAAGAACAATTTTTGCAGCAGGTGATGGAAGAATCGAATTCGCTGGAATAAAAGGGGGATATGGTAAAACCATCATAATAAATCACGGTAACGGATATAAAACTCTTTATGCTCATCAAAATGCTTTTGCAAAAGGTATTTCTCAAGGTCAAAATATAAAAAAAGGTGAACATATTGGTTATGTTGGAAATACAGGATTAAGTTCAGGTCCTCACTTACATTTAGGTTTATACAAAAATGGAGCAGCCGTTGATCCTTTGACTGTTATTACTAAACCAAAAGTTGATGGTCTTGAAGAAAAAGAAAAAGCATCTTTTTTAGCAAATACAAAAAGTATTCAAAATAAATTTGAAAATGAAATAAAAAGTGAAACTAGAAATATTCCTACTAAATTAGATAGAACAACAGATAAAAGTGAAATAAACGTTCTATAATAAATTAGGATTTAAAATAAAACAATAGAGTAAAAACTCTATTATTTTATTTTCGTAAAGAAGAAGAACTTATTATTGATAAAAACTCATCTTTAGTTTTCTTATTTGATTTAAAAAGTCCTCTAAGTGCAGAGGTAACAGTTGTTGAACAAATCTTTTGAACACCTCTCATTTCCATACACATATGTCTTGCATCAATCATAACTGCAACACCTTTTGGTTTTAAATGTTCATTTAAAGCATCACAAATTTGCTCAGTCATTTGCTCTTGAATTTGTAGTCTTCTTGCAAAAACATCCACAACTCTTGGTATTTTACTTAAACCTATAACTTTACCATTTGGAATATATGCAACATGCGCTTTTCCAATAATTGGCAACATATGATGTTCACAAAAAGAATAAAATTCTATATCTTTTACAACTACCATTTCGTCATTCGTTGAAGTGAAAAGTGCTTTTTGTATTATCTCTTTTGGATCTTTTGAATAACCGCTACACATAAACTCATATGCTTTTCTAACACGACTTGGTGTGTCTATTAGACCTTCTCTATTTACATCTTCGCCAATATGTTCTAAAATCTTTTTGATGGCATTTTCAAACTCTACTTCGCTACTCATTAAACTTTTCCTTTAAAATTTATTATCTTTTTTTATTTTCTAAAAATTAACTAAATCCAGCCTTTTTTCTTAAATATTAAAACTGGAGTAATCGCGGCTAATATCATAAACGATATTGAAAAAATATAACCATATTCCCAATGAAGCTCAGGCATAAAATCAAAGTTCATCCCATAAATACTTGCAATTAGTGTTGGCGGAAGAAATATTACATTTACAATTGTAAATATTTTTATAACTTTGTTTTGCTCAATACTTAATATACCAATAAATATATTTTGTAAATAATCAAGTCTTTCAAAATTAAAATTAGTATGTTCAATCAATGATTTAATATCTTTTAACATAATTGGTAATTCATTTTTATCATCAACAAATTTTTGTGATTTTAAAAGTGAATTTAATATTCTTTGTTTATCTGTTAAGTTCTCTCTAATTTTCATATTTAAATCTTCAAATGTAGAAATTTTTTCAAGAATCTCTTCATCATCATTTGAATAATCTGTAAATACGTGTTTTCTTATTTTTGTAATCTCTTTTGATAAATTCTCAATAGTATCAGCATCAGCATCAATTCTAATATCAATAATTTGACAAAAAATCGAATATCCTGTTTTGAACTCCCTTGGAGAAATTAATAATTTTTTCGTAAATGTATTAAAACTTTCTAATTTTTTATATCTAACCGAAATTAAAAGTGGACCTTGTAAAATAAAAGATACGGTTTCGTTGAATGCTGATTTATTATCATTTATCAAAAAATAACTATTTATTTCTATTCTATTATTTTCTTCCCAGTACCTTGAACTTAGCTCAATCTCTTCACTTTCTTGTTTTGTTGGAAACTTCATATCAAAAAGATTTTCAACGGCTTTTACTTCCTCAATAGTTGGAAGTAACATATCTATCCAAATTACACTATTTTTATCTTCACTACCTTCTAAAGAGTCAACTCCCTCAACTACAAAAAGTTTATTTCCTTTTTTTATATAACAATTAATCAAAAGTAACTCCTTTTAAACATTTATCATTGTTCCCATATTCCAAATAGGCATAAATATCGCCAATACAATCCAAAGTATTAAAGTCATCATAACAATCAAAAATACTGGCTGTATCAGTGATGTAAGTAAATTCATTTTATCATAAAACCTATTTTTATAAATCTTCTTTATCTCATTTATTGTAATACTCAAGGAATTTGATATTTCTCCTGTGTTTATAAGATTTAAGACAATATCATCAAATATTTGCGTTTTTAAAAAAGAATCATTGATACTTTTTCCATTTTGTAATAAATTATCAATTATAAGCATTTTATCCAATAGATATTTGTTTTCTAATAAAATTTTTGAAGAAATGAAAGCTTTGTAAAATTCATAATTTGATTCTAACATAATATCAATAAGTAAAAATAATTTGTACATTTGCATATTAAAATAAACATCTTTTATTAAAAATATTCTTGTAACTAAAATCTTATGAATAAAATATCTAAACTTATTTTTTGATTTATAAAAATACATAATAAGTCCCATAAAAACAAGTAAAAATATTAATATAATTATTGAATAATTTTCAAAAATATATTGTGTTTGTAATAATAGTTTTGTAGCAAGGGGAAGTTCTGCTGGATTTTGTTCAAAAATCATTTTGAATTTTGGAATAACAAAAGAAAAAATTGAAATCAAGGAAAGGAAAAAACTACATAATAAAACAATAGGATAAGAAATCGATTTTATAAAATCTTTTTTTAATTGAGAATTTTCAAGAAGTAATTGGCTTAAAGCTTTTATATTTAAAGCTATATTCCCGTTTTCTTGAGATATTTTTAAAAAAGCTATTACTAAATGATTCAGTTCAAAAGAGCTTAGATTTTCTTCTATTGGTTTTGCATTTGATAAAGAATATTTTATCGCTTTTAGAAATTTTAAGATATTTTTATCTTTTTTATTTTTTATTAAAATATCAATGGCATCACTTATATTTATATTTGCTTGTAGCATTAAATTTAATTCATAAAAAAGTAAATTTAACTTTTTATCATTAACTCTTTTTTTAGGAAATATATTAAAATCAAATCTTTTTTTAAACTCTTTAATACTAATAACATTTGAAGGTAAAGTTTCATTTGAGATATTTAAGCTTTCAATAATAAGTTCTTTTATCTCATTTTTATCTTGGTATTTTATTATATATTTTTTCATTAATATGAAATAACTTTGTAAACTTCATCTAAAGAGGTAATTTTTAAATCAACTTTTTGTTTTCCATCATCTAAAATGGTTTTAAAATCAATACTTATTAAGTACTCTTTTATCTCATTCATTGAAGCTTTTCTGAATATAAAAGAACTCATTTTTTCATCAATTTTTAAAACTTCTGCAATAGAAGATCTATCATAATATTTTGTAAAATTACACTTTTCACAACCTTGTGCTTCACAATAAGAACAATAATTCAAAACTAATCTTTGTGCCATTATGATTTTTAAAGTACTTGATATCAAAAATGGATCAGCTTGTAAATCAATAAGCCTTGAGATAGTCTCCAAAGCATTATTCGCATGAATACTTGCAATTACTAAATGTCCCGTTAAAGAAGCTTGTAACGCTATATCTAAAGAAAATTTATCTCTTATTTCACCTATGAATATAATATCGGGATCTTGTCTTAAAATATTTTTTAAAACCAGCTCAAAGTTTAATCCTATTTTATTATTTATTGCAACTTGACAAATAGAATCTATTTTATATTCAACTGGATCTTCAACGGTTATTATTTTTTTTTCTTCACTATCTAACTCTTTTAAAATTGAGTATAAAGTTGTAGTTTTACCACTTCCTGTTGGTCCTGAAATCAAAATCAAACCTTGGGTTAATTTTAAAGCTTGACTCAAAATATCAAGTAAATTTTGCGACAAGCCTAAAGTAGAAAGACTTTTATCTATATTTTTATTATCTAAAATTCTTAAAACTATGGATTCACCATTTATCGTAGGCATGGTTGATACTCTAAAATCATACTTTTTTTCATTTATATTTAAAGAAAATCTTCCATCAAGTGGCATTCTAATTTGTGTCATATCTAAATTTGAAATTAATTTTATATAAGAAGATAAGAAGTTAAAAAACTCTTTTTTGAAATTAAAGAAAGTTTTTAATCTTCCATCAACTCTAAATTTAAACAAAACTAAATCCAAATAAATTTCAATATGTATATCACTTGAGCGAAGCTTAATTGCTAAACAAAGCAATTCATCCAAAAAATTGTTTATGTATTTTTCAAAACTATTTTGAAATATGGATTTTGATGCAAGAGAAAACAAAGATATTTTTTTATCAATATTACTTAGTATAAAAAGAAGATCAAGCTCATCGATTTGTTCAAAACTAATGAGTTTATTAAAATCATCTTTTATAGTATTTAAATTTGACTTTTTACAAATAGCTACTTTTAAACAAATATTATCTTCATAAATTGGAACTATTTTGTTGTTTAGAAAATACTCTTTGTCATATTTTTCAAATAGTGAATAATCAATAAATGTTTTTAAGATACTCTTCATTTGCTAACTCCAATTTTAAAATTTTTTCATCATTTTGTAAAAGCACATAATCTTTATTTATTTCAATTAATTTAAAATTATTTAAGTTCTCATTTTTTTTAATCCAAATATCATTAATCAAAACATAATCTGCAATTATTGCTTTTAGTTCATAAGTGATTTTTTCTTCAATAATAGATATTTTTATTTCTTTATTTTCATCAGACTTTTCTTGGGTTTCAGTTGCTTTAATATCTTCATCTTTCACAATTTTTTTCAAATAATATTTATTTAAATCAATTGTAAAATCTATCAAATAAAAATCTAAATCATTTTTATCATAAATATTTATTGATGAAATATTTGTAAAATTATTTAGATTTTCTATTCTTTTTATTAATTTTGGAATATCTGTTATTTTTGAATAAACTTTTAAATCAATGATATTTTTCTTATTATTTAGTGATTTAACTTGTATATTTAAATCTTTTGCATTTTTTTCAATTTGATTAAATAGTTCTAAAAAAGAGCCATCAAATTTTTTATTTTCAAATTGACTTATATTTACACTGTTTTTGATTTCATCTGTTTCACTATTGATTAAATTTTGAAAGGAATAATAAATAAGATATAAAAGTAATAAGGGCAATAAATAAAACTCTATTTTAGTTTTTAAAGATAGATTTATAAACTTATTATTTAATTGATTTAGCATAGGCTACCATCTCATATGTTTTTTTGTTTTCGTCAAATAAAATAGAGGAAGAGATAAGAGTTTCTTTATATTCTTTTAAAAATTGATATAAATCTTCTTTGTTTTTAGAAGCTAATGTTAATTTGATATTATTTTGTTTATATTCAAAAAGTACCAAATCTAAGTTATATAACTTTATATTTTTTAAAATATCATTTAAATCATTTTCAACACTTACAAATAAATACTCATTTTTTAGTTTTTCGAAATGCAACGCTTCATTAATTACAACTTCTTCCTTGTGAAAAAAATCCGTATAATTAAAATAGAAATATAAAGAAGAAAAGAGTAGCAAAAATATATATACAAGATAAAATTTAAAACTATTGTCATTTTTTATATTTATATTTTTTAAAGTTGTTTTTGTATTTTTTAATAAATATTTTTCTTTTAACTCTTCAAGATAATCTTTTTCAATTTTTATATAATTATTTATTTTTGAGTTAAATTTTCTATTAATAAATTCTAAAAAATCGTCAATACTTAAAGATATTTCAATAGCTTGATAGTAGTAAAATAATCCATCTTTGTATAAACAAAAAAAATCATCTCCTAAATACAAATCCAAACCTTTTATTTCTTTATCATAAAAGAGTTCAAATATTTGAAAAAATAGATATTTATGGGCATTTGTACTTAATAGAATTTGATATTGTTTTAGTTCTTCAATATAATTTATATATATTAAATCATTTTTAGAAAAGTTTTTATTATTTAATTTTAAAGATGTAAAAGCAAAATCTTTTAGATTTTCTTTATCAATTTTTTCTGATACATCAATTTCTAGAGAAACTATATTTTTTACACAAGCGTAATTTGTCATAATTAAATATCCATATTATAATTTTATAGATTATTTAAATTAATATAATATTTAGCTTAATTTTGAGTGTTTAATAATTTTTTTATTTATTAAAATAAGAAGAAAATAAAAGAGGAAACCCTCTTTTAGAATGTTACGTCGTAACCTAAGTCTTTTAAACCTTGTCTATCTTTTGTCCAACCTTTTTTAATTGAAACAAAAAGTTCAAGATAACATTTTTTACCAGTTAATTTTTCTATTTTAACTCTAGCGTCTCTTCCAATTCTTTTAATTGCTTCTGCGCCTTTTCCTATTATCATACCTTTTTGAGTACTCTTTTGCACAATAATAGTTGCTTTTATAACATCCACATTATCTTTTTCTTCAACTTTATTAATTAAAACGTCAGTTTCATAAGGTATTTCATCAGAAATATTTTCAAAAATTGATTCTCTAATAAATTCTTTGAATAAATCTCTTAAATGTTCAGTTGTCATAATCTCTGGATCAAATAAATATGGATGAACAGGTAAATGTTTTACAACATCGTTTAATATATCAGAATGTTTTGTCTGTTTTAAAATAGAAATTGGAATAATTGCTTCATATCTATCACTAAATGATTCATATTCTTTCATTTTTTCTAACACTTCATTATTTGATACAAAATCGATTTTTGTCAAAAGTAAAATATGTTTTACATTTTTCTTATTTTTTACTAAAAAATCTTCATAATATGTGATTTTATCAGTAACAGGTGCTAAGAATAAAATTAAGTCACAATCACCCATAGCTTTTAGTGCTTCATCAAGCATAAATTTATTTAAAAGTTTTTCCGTTTCGTGAATTCCTGGAGTATCTACGAATACTATTTGATCATCATTGTGCATTACAATAATATTTGATCTTTTTCTTGTTGCGTTGGCTTTATGAGAAACCATTGCAATTTTTTCACCAACAAGCCAGTTTAATAACGAACTCTTTCCTGCATTTGGACGACCAACTACTGATACATATCCACATTTTGTCATTTATTCTCCTCAAGCTATTTTTAGCTTTATATATGTCTAGATAATACCATTATTGTGTTTATAAAGTGGTAAAAACAAAAATTATAATTTTTATCTTTTTCTAAAACTTAGACTTTGGAGCAAATCATTTTTGCTAATTAAATCATTATCATTTAAATCTGCTATTGTTCTTGCTACTTTTAAAACCTTGTTTATACTACGAAAAGACAGCTGATAATTATGTCTTGCCTTTTGTAAAATTTCTTCAGATTCTAAATCTAAAAGACAATATTTTTTTATATCTGAATCACTTAATTTACCATTTAATTCAATTTGTCCTCTTAACTTTTGTTTTGTAAAAGCTTTAATCACTTTGTCATGTAGGTCTTTTGAACTTACAATATTTTTATTATCATTAAAGCTATCACTCATAACTACATACAAATCAATCCTATCCAAGAAAGGCTCACTTAAACGGTTTTTATATCTTTGTATTTCAAGCTCATTGCATTTACACTCTTTTACACTTGAAAGTAAATTTCCACAAGGACAAGGATTCATAGCTGATACAAAAATAAATTTTGTTTCATACATAATTTTACTATTTACCCTTGAAATAAGTATTTTATTATCTTCTAATGGTTCTCTTAAAGCTTCTAAGATTGATTTTGAAAAATGTGGTAATTCATCGAAAAATAAAATACCATTGTTACTTAAAGCAATTTCACCCATCTTTGCATTTGAACTTCCTCCTCCAAAAATTGATGACTTTGTAGAGCTATGATGTGGACTTCTAAAAGCACGAATAGGAAGAAAATCAATCTCTTTATAATCAAGCGCTTGTAATTTTGCTTTTTCTAGAATCTCTTCTAAACTCATTGGTGTCATAATATATTTTAATCTCTTTGAAATCATAGATTTACCACATCCAGGGCTTCCTTCAAAAATGATATTATGATTTCCAGCAGCACTTATTAGTGCTGCATTTTTTGCCATTTCTTGACCAATAACATCACTAAAATCTTCTAAATAATTTGTATCGTAGTAATATTTTTCATCATTTATTTCTATGGTCTTATAATTATTTTCTTTTTTAATATATAAATATTCTTCTTTTTTATTTGATTCAATAAAACTTATAGCTTCATGCAGATTTTTAACACAATATATTTGTAAATTTGGAATATTTGATAATTTTTCAGCACTGCTTGGACAAACTAAAACTTTTTTAATAATGTTCTTTTTACACAAAGATAATATTATTGGAAAGATAGAGCTTGTATCTTTTATATTTCCATCAAGTGCTAATTCTCCAAAAAAATAAATATCTTCAAAGTCAATATTCTTTTTATCAAACAAGGCAATTTGTAAGGCAATTGCTAAATCAAAATGAGTTCCTTTTTTATTTATTTCAGAAGGAGATAAATTAACTGTAATTTTTAAAGGAGGAAATTTAAAACCATTTGTTAATAGTGCTGATTTAACTCTATCTTTTGACTCACTAATACTTGCACTTATCATTCCCACAATTGTAAAAGTAGGAAGACCTTTTGTAAATGTAGATTCAACATCTATACAAATAGCATCAATAGTGTCTAAAGATGCAGATTTTATAATTTTCATAGTCACACCAAATAATAATTTTATTAATTATATCATATTTAATTAAAATTAATAAAATGCTTATTCAAAAAAATAATTTTTAAATAATATATTTTATATCAATTTCTATGATATTATTGCAATGAATAAATAAACATTCAAATCGCTTAATTTACATATCTGGAGGATATATGACGACTAGCAAGAAACTACTTTTAAATATGTACTTTGCAATTATTGGATTAATATTAATAATTACAATCTCTTATTTCACAGCAGCTAAAAATATAAATTTAGTTATGGAAAATGACCTTGAGTCGATAGTAGATTCTTTAGAAAATATGATTTTATTAAAAGCTGAAAAAGAACCTTTAGCTTATAAAGATGAAGAGTTCAAAAAAGCCATTAAAAGCATAAAAATTGGGAAAACTGGATATGTGTATTTAATAGATAAAGAGGGGAAGTTAATAATTCATCCAAATAAAGAAGGTGTTTCTCTTATAAATGAAGAATTTATTCAAAAAATAGTCTCTGATAAAAAAGGAGGTTTAATATCTTATTATGCTGAAACTACTAATCAAAACAAAATAGTTGCATATAGATATATTCCAAAATGGGATATGTGGGTAGTTCCAGGTATTAATAAAGGTGATTATTTAGATGATGTACATAAAGACTTTTTATATTATATAGTTTTACTAGGAGTTATATTAATCATACTTCAAATTGTAATTTCTTTAAATATAAATAGAAGTATTAAAAATGGCATAGATGATTTTGTAAAATATTTCAATGAATTTCTATCTTTTATTACTTTTAAACAAAATCGAATTGAAAAAGTTATATCAAAAAATAATGATGAATTTTCAAAATTAACAATACAAATAAATAATGTAGTTGATGAATTTGATGCAAATTTTAAAGATGATATGAAAGTTATTGGAGAAATTGTATTAACAATGGACAAAGTTGAACAAGGTATTTTTAAATGCCGAATTAAATCTGAAACTAAAAATCCTATGATTTGTACACTTAAAAATACAATTAACAAATCTTTAGAATCTCTTGAATTTAGTATGAAAGATTTAGAAAGAGTAACAAGCTCTTATTCAAATAATAATTTTAAAGATACTATTGTTATTCCTTCAAAACTAAAAGATAGACTTTTATCTGTTATGACAGGAGTTAATACTTTAGGAGTAACCTTAGGAAATATGGCTAAACAAAATCTTGATAACGGTCAATCATTAGATAAAGATGCAAGTACTATGAAAAAATCAATGCAGGATTTATCTACAAAAGCAAACCAACAAGCAGCATCACTTGAAGAAACAGCTGCTGCATTAGAAGAAATCACTTCGATCACTAGAAATAATGCACAAAATGCAGCAAAAATGT
>OBMA010002699.1_pt1 | contig 10259 bp, 6 predicted proteins | sample 1539141 | NCBI WGS metagenome assembly OBMA01 (sample SAMEA3991484, study PRJEB22521) | metagenome | biome: anthropogenic terrestrial biome; feature: sewage plant; material: raw primary sludge | place: Sweden | collected 2012-09-26 | reverse complement strand
ACTGATCGACTCCCATCCCGTATTCTCTGCACTCAGCAGTGTCTACGGACTGGAGATCGTGCCCGAGAACCTGATTGCCCGCACCGAGGTGATGCGTGGTGGCGGCTCGGCGCTCTACGGCTCGTCGGCCGTGGGGGGTACCATCAATCTCATCACGCGCGATCCTTTATATAACGGTGCCCAGATCAAGCACTCGTTCATGGGCATTGGCGGTACCGGTGCGTTTGACAATAATACCGAGGTGAATGGCTCTGCCACGACCGACAATCATAAGGCCGGCATCTACGTGTTCGGTCAGAACCGTTACCGTAAGGGCTACGACCGTAATGGCGACGGTATCACCGAGCTTCCACAGTTGCGTAGCCAGACCTTTGGCACGAAGGCTTTTATCAGTCCCGATGAGAACCAGCGTATCTCGTTCAATTTCTTCCATGCCGAGGCCACCCATCGTGGGGGCAGCGACCTTGATATGCAGCCCGATCAGGCGTCAATCGCCGAGATGGCACAGCATAACATCAGTCAGGCCAGCCTGGAGTATCAGCTCTACAGCCCTGATGAGAAACAGCATTTCGATGCCTATACCTCATTCATGAATACCGACCGCAACAGTTATTCGGGTGGAAAGGATGCTGTCAACGGTGCCGACCCGTCACTGTTCTATACCAAGACCGCCGACCTGCTACTGACGGCAGGTGTGCGGTATTGCTACCTCTTTGACAAACTGTTGTTCCTGTCGTCGAATCTCACCGTGGGGGCTGACTATTCTTATGATCACCTCAGAGACAGATTCCTGAGTTTTAACGCTGAGGATACCCAGACCATGCGTATCGCCAGCGTCCTGGCACAGAACGAGTGGAAAAACGAGCAGTGGAGCATCCTCCTCGGCCTACGTCTCGATAAACATAACCTCATCGACCATGCCATCGCCAGTCCTCGTATCAACATCCGCTATAACCCTGTTCGCGATGTGAATTTCCGTCTGGGTTACAGCGACGGCTTCCGTGCGCCACAGACGTTTGATGAGGATCTGCATGTGGATATGGCCGGAGGAGAACGGTTCCGGGTGCGTAACGCCTCGAACCTGAAGGAGGAGCGCAGTCATAGTTTCACAGCCTCGGGTGATTTCTATCACACGTGGGGAGATGTGAAGGGAAACATCATGATTGAAGGTTTCTATACCCAGTTGAATAACGCCTTTGCCATTCGTACCACCGCTGATGTGAATGCCGACGGTTCCACCATCCGTGAGCGTTATAACGGTAGCAGTGCCCATGTGGCAGGTGTGAATATCGAAGGCAAGTTGCAGTATGCCGAGCTTCTCGACCTCGATGGCGGTTTCACCCTGCAGCAGAGTCGTTACAGCACTCCCCAGCAGTGGAGTGATGATGCGAGCGTGCCGGCAGAGACGAAGATGTTCCGTTCGCCCGATGCTTATGGTTACTTTACCATCGCAGTCCACCCGCTGCGCAGTCTCACCCTCAGCACCACAGGTACCTATACGGGTAGCATGCTTGTCACCCACACCGCAGGGTCGGGTGTCAGCAAGGATGTGGCTGTCAATACACCGAGCTTCTTCGATGCCAACTTCCGTGTGGCTTATTCCTTTACAATCATGAGCGGTGTCCATGCTGAGGCCGCAGCAGGAGTTCAGAATCTCTTCAATGCATACCAGAAGGACTTTGACAGAGGAGTGAACCGTGATTCCGATTATATCTACGGTCCCAGTCTGCCACGCAGTTATTTCGGTTCCATCTCTCTAAACATCTAATAAAATGTTAAAATGAACGGTAGGTCATGACGTAATGACCTGATTGTTATTAAATTAAGTTGATTTTAATCAAATAAGTGTTTGTTTTACACTATTTAACTGTAAAATCCTTTGCAGAATGATAGAAACTTAATATCTTTGCAACGTGTTTTTCATAGTATTAGATTTAAGGTTAACAAAGGTTGGAGTACGGCGGTACTCCATTTTTTTTGCCCTTATGTGAAATGCTCTTCTGACAAGCACCGATGAAACCTCCCGTCATTTCTTCTTATACAGATGATAATCTGATATTGTATAAATTTCAAGGTGTCTGTAATTCTTATCATAGAAAAACATCTGCATACTGTTGAAGACAGCTAGCAGAGAGTCGTTTTTGGCAGTGAGAAATCTCTCAGGATGATTTTTGCATGTCTCCGTCATATTATTCGTCTCATTAATGAGCTTTTTTAGGGAGAATTTCAGAATAACCTTATCGTCATTGGTTTTGGTAGAATATTTTCTGATAGTGATGGTATCATTTCCTTGTTGGTCATCCATCAAATAACTGTTATCTGCCAGAAGTATAGTGTATCTTCCCAGATCTAAATCACGGTCTGTCCATGTTACATTAATAGAAGGTGACTTACCATGTGTAAAGCTTCTATTCTCCTCTTCATTATCCCCGAATATGCATTCACCGTATTCCTTTTCCATTTTGTCACTTCCGACAGCGTCGGACAGATACTCATAGATGTTACTGACTTCAGACAACTGACTCTTTGTGGTGGGGTTATTTTTCAGTCCGGTCGACTGGATATTGGTTACCAACTTGTGGGTGTTCTTGTCCATTAGATGGAGTTTCACCACATAAGCATTAAATCTCGTCAGTTGCGCTTTGTAGCCGATACTCTTTGCAGATATGCCGGGTATGTAGGTGAAGACGACGATGGCGCAGCAACTGATAAGGACCATCGTACGGAAATTACTCCACTGTTCACGCAGGAGCATGATCACAAAAAGGATCATGGCACAGCCTGCCACGAGCAGATAGACACGACTTTCTGTCAGGCCATATTGTGATATCCTGTACAGAGTGCCTGTCCAGAATAAGATGAGCGGGGCAATAGAGATCCATGTGAAATGGTTGAAGAACCAGTCGTAGTACCGTTTTTTTAGCACCCTCTGCACCAGAATACAAAGTAGCGTCACAAGGATAAAAACCATCACCATATAAGCCACACCACCTTTTGGTAACTGCCAACTCACTGCGATAGTGATGAGGTACACATACATGATGGCAGCATAGACGATGATTGCGGGTGAAATGATGAAGTTGAAGATAATCGTAAGGATCTTCGGCAACTCATCCTTCTTGCTTTCATGGCTTTCAAAACTGCAAAAAAGCAATGGTATCACCATAAAGATGACAAAATAACTAATTCGCATATTTGCCCTGTAGCTATCTTTAATATCGAAGATATAAACGAGTGAAAACCATATCAGCAAAGTGCAAACGTACAGCAGCCCTCCGATAAGTCCGGTGAAGAAAGCCTGTGTAATCGTATGCAGCACCTCTGAAGCATAACGGCGGTTGTCCCACGAACGGCGCCCTACTACGAGCATCAGCAGGGCCAGTAACCACGTAAAGCCATAACCAAACCCCTTCTCAAACTGTGACAGATCGGTCAGCAGAAGCGGGATGTAAATGAAATAAGAGAGCCAATAGAACCATCTGCCCAAACGTCCAATGACGTCACTGAATTTGTTGAGCAGGTAGGTGAGTACCAGCATCTGAAAGGAGAGTAAAAAGACGCCGTTAATTTTCAATACCGTTTCTTGTTGAATTGTTGGTATCGTACTCCAGCAGCCTAAGATGAAAAAAGTCAGCCCAAGCAGAGCTTCTACAGGAAACTGTCTGATAGCCTTCAGCGTTTCGTGGTAAATTTGTTTAATGTTGATCATGATAAAAATATTTTTCAAATAGCAATTCTTCAAATTAACGTGTGCAAATATATACATTAAATTTTAATTTTACATTATTAGTTGGTTTTTTATCGATAAATATTTCTTACTGTCATTCCTACATCTGCCATATCTGTCATATACTTCTGCCATATCTGTCACAAAAATCATTCTGGCACGGTTTTAGCTAAAGAAAATAGTGAACGCCAAAGATCATCTGGCGCAATAATAGTATTTATAAACATTAAAAATATTAGTTATTATGAACATTAAACCATTAGCAGACAGAGTACTTGTACTTCCTGCAAAAGCAGAAGAAAAGACAATCGGTGGTATCATCATTCCTGATACTGCAAAAGAGAAACCTTTAAACGGAGAGATTGTTGCCACAGGCAATGGAACTAAAGACGAAGAGATGGTTCTCAAAGCTGGTGACCAGGTTCTTTATGGTAAATATTCAGGTACAGAACTTGAACATGAAGGCACAAAGTATCTGATTATGCGTCAGAGTGACGTTCTCGCTGTTATCGGATAATAAGCTGTTTGGCTTATACCAACAAATTAATTCATATAAAAATAAAACATTAGAATATCATGGCAAAAGAAATTGTTTTTGATGTAGATGCCCGCGAACAGTTGAAGCAGGGTGTTGACCAGTTGGCCAATGCAGTAAAAGTAACATTAGGCCCTAAAGGTCGTAACGTGATTATCGAGAAGAAATTCGGTGCTCCACAGATTACAAAGGACGGTGTTACCGTAGCAAAAGAGGTAGAGTTGGAAGATCATTTCCAGAATACAGGTGCTCAGTTGCTGAAGAGCGTTGCCAGCAAGACCGGTGACGATGCAGGTGACGGTACAACTACAGCTACCATCCTTGCTCAGAGCATCATCAATGTAGGTTTGAAGAACGTTACAGCAGGTGCCAACCCAATGGATCTGAAACGTGGTATCGACAAGGCTGTTGCAGCTGTCGTTGATTATATCAAGACCAATGCAGAGAAGGTAGATGACAACTATGACAAGATAGAGCAGGTAGCAACAGTAAGTGCAAACAACGATCCAGAGATCGGTAAGTTGCTCGCTGATGCTATGCGTAAGGTTTCTAAGGACGGTGTAATCACCATCGAGGAGAGCAAGAGCCGTGACACACACATCGGTGTTGTTGAGGGTATGCAGTTCGACCGTGGTTATCTGAGTGGCTATTTCGTAACTAACGCTGACAAGATGGAGTGTGTGATGGAGAATCCTTACATCCTTATCTATGACAAGAAGATCAGCAACCTGAAGGATTTCTTACCTATCCTTGAGCCTGCAGCTCAGAGCGGTCGTCCATTGTTGGTTATCGCTGAGGATGTAGATTCAGAGGCTCTTACCACATTGGTAGTAAACCGTCTGCGTAGCAACTTGAAGATCTGTGCAGTGAAGGCTCCTGGCTTCGGTGACCGTCGTAAGGCAATGCTCGAAGATATCGCAGTATTGACCGGTGGACTAGTTATCAGCGAAGAAAAAGGTCTGAAACTGGAACAGGCTACTCTCGAGATGTTGGGTACATGTGACAAGGTTGTCATCTCTAAGGACAACACAACCATTGTCAACGGAGCTGGTGAGAAGCAACTCATCGCTGACCGTGTAGCTCAGATCAAGAGTGAGATTTCCAACACAAAGAGCAGCTATGACAAAGAGAAACTACAGGAGCGTCTTGCCAAGTTGGCAGGTGGCGTAGCAGTACTCTATGTAGGTGCTAACAGCGAGGTTGAGATGAAAGAGAAGAAAGACCGTGTTGACGATGCACTCTGCGCAACCCGTGCAGCCATAGAGGAAGGTGTCGTTGCAGGTGGTGGTACCACATACATCCGCGCACTTGACAGCCTTGAGGCATTGAAGGGTGAGAACGCAGACGAGAAGGTAGGTGTCGATATCATCAAACGTGCTATCGAGGAGCCTCTTCGTCAGATTGTAGGCAACTCAGGTAAGGAAGGTGCTGTCGTAGTACAGAAGGTACGTGAAGGTAAGGGTGACTTCGGTTACAATGCCCGCACCGATGTATACGAGGATATGCGTAAGGCAGGTGTCATTGACCCGGCTAAGGTAGCACGTGTAGCTCTTGAGAATGCTGCATCTATCGCAGGAATGTTCCTCACCACAGAGTGCGTCATCTGTGACAAGAAAGAAGACAAGCCTGAGATGCCAATGGGCAACCCGGGTATGGGAGGCATGATGTAATTTAGGTTACATTCCGTTCCCCAAAGGACGACAATATATATAAAACGGGACAGGCTGCTCATGATGGGCAGCCTGTCTTTTTTGTTGTTTGACGGGGGTGGACATATGAGATAGTTACATGTTGATTATTCGGTTTAAATAAAATAACATTTATGTAAAAAGTGTATAAATTATATTTATTTTATACAAATACATTAAACTTTTTACATATTTTTTGGTCAAGATATTGATGAGACGAATTACATTTACAGAGTATACCCTTGAGTGCATCGACAGATTAAAAAAAGAAGGTCGTTATTCCACCGCTCACCTGTATGATAACGCTCTTCGTTCCTATACGGAATATCTGAATAAACCGACAGTCCAGTTCCGTGATTTTAGTCGTGAAAAACTAAGGCTCTATGAGCGCTGGCTGATAGTGAAAAACAAACTTTCCAACACCATATCGACATATATGCGTATGCTTCGCAGCATCTATAACAAAGGTGTTGATGCCGGTCATGCCGTTTATGTCCTTCGCCTGTTCCACGATGTGTATACAGGTGTTGACACGACTCACAAAAAGTCCTTACCCCGCAAAGAACTACATACTTTGCTTTACAAAGATCCCGGAACCGATCTCCTCCGCCGTACCCAGTGTACTGCCCGCCTTCTGTATCAATTGTGCGGTATGCCATTTGTTGATTTTGTGCATACCCGTAATTCAGATGTAACAGACGGAGTCCTAGAATACCACCGCATTAAGACCGGTACGAAAGTGTGTGTTAAAATCCTTCAGCCTGTTATAGATACCATGCATCATTTTTATAGAATCAGCTGCGATTTGAGGAATAAGCAAAACAACCGCCATGCCGTTGTTGTCAATCGTGACAAGGAGCAGATAAAGACCTATTCCGGCTATTTTAATTATCAGTCGCTGTTGCGTGCCTTCAATTACCGTCTGAAAGTTTTGGCCGATACCCTTGGTGTCCGCAGTCATGTCTCTTCTTACACTCTTCGCCACTCTTGGGCGACGACAGCGAAGAAGATCGGAGCTTCTATAGAGAAGATCAGCGAGTCACTTGGTCATAAGTCCATCCGCACCACGCAGATCTATCTGTCTTCGTTCAGTGCTTCAGAGCTGGCGACGATTAACAGCCGGGCTTGCTCTTATGCTGAAAATGTAAAATAAAAAACAAAAGAGCCTTTACTCGTTCCAAATTCACCAATAAAGCAGGTGGAGAATTAACCTGTTGTAACTAAATTGATTCCGGATATGGTCGTTGAATCGTATCAGTGGAACTCGGATTAGGGACAGCAATCTATCCGTGTTCTCTTTTCATATCATTTATTTTAACATATATTTCTGCAATCATTCGGAATAATCATTTAAATTTGCAACGGATTGAACTGTATTTAAATTTTTATCCCATGAAGAAAATCACGTTTATTGCGTTTGCACATCAATGTATTGTGCATCTGGAAGAGGAGGGCCGCTATTCCACGGCCCATCTGTACAGGAATGCGTTGCGTTCCTATTCTGACTATCTCAGGAAACCGGTAGTACTGTTTTCCGACATCTCCCGTGAGCGTCTGCGGTGTTATCAACATCATCTAGCCGACCAGGGTAATCTCCCCAACACCATCTCCACCTACATGCGTATGCTCCGCAGCATCTATAACAAAGGTGCGGATCTGGGTCATGCCCCTTATGTCCACCGTCTGTTCCATGATGTGTATACCGGTATAGACTCGAGCCATAAGAAAGCTTTGCTGCGTGAGGAGCTGAAGGCGTTGCTTTACAAGGATCCCGGCAGTGAGGAACTTCGTGAGGTTCAGAGCCGTGCGCGTCTTATTTACCAGCTTTGTGGCATCCCGTTTGTTGACCTGACGCATATCAGCCGCTCCAATATCAGCGGTGACGTGCTGGAGTATCACCGTATGAAGACCGGTACGAAAGTATGTGTAAAACTGCTGGATTCAGTTGCTGAGGCCATGAGCAGTTTTACAGAAGAGGGCTCTTCGTCCCCCGTGGGCAAAGGTAAATACCTTCTCAATATCCTGCGGAGCGACTGCGGATTCAGGAGTCTTAAGGGATATTCCGAATATCAGTCGGCTTTACGCCGTTTCAACAAGAGTCTCAGTTCGCTCGGAAAGACTTTGGGGCTGAAGGAGCGCATCTCTTCATACACCTTGCGCCACTCCTGGGCAACCACTGCCAAGTATACGGGTGCTCCCATCGAGATGATCAGCGAGTTGTTAGGTCATAAGTCAATCCGCACAACTCAGATCTACCTATCATCTTTTAACGTCAACGAACTGGCAAATGTGAACGAAAAAGCCTGTTCTTATATTGAAAATGTAAAATAAAATATTGTTTTGTATTTTCCGTTACTTTCAAAGTAACAGACCGTCTCAGTACTTGCAAATGTAGTATATATTTTTAAATCGGATACTTTTTTTAGAGAAATTAACGCTCGAACAATAAAAAAAGGCGTAAAAAAGTACATGACTCCCCTATGAGACGTAAATAAAACCCATATGACTCCATATTTTTAAACTTCATTTACATTGCTTAACGCTTCGTGATCTATGCTTTTGTCTGGAAGCGTCCCATTTCTTACATTGAATTCTTATCGAATAAGAGTACCCATAAACCTGATTTCTTTATTTTTATATAATGCAATATTCTGTTATTGAGGATGATAGAATGTTTTTCTGTTACTTTGAAAGTAACGGAAAAGATGATTTCTACCGTCGTCAGGAGGACTGATTGGACAGATAAAGAAAATAATGGGATGAATGTAATTAACAAGAATATATATGAAAAGCAACAGACTGACAGTACATCTCTTCTCTTTGATGTCGAGTCCTGTAAGTTTGTTATGTTATTTCAAAAAGAAACTATGAAAAGGAAGAAGATACTGATATTTTCTCTTCTCCTGTGTGTGTGGAATGCTGTTCCTGCACAGGTTGTTGCCGTGAAGACTAACCTCCTCCACGATGCCCTTGCCGTTCCATCAGCGGGAGTTGAAGTGGCGTTCTCTTCCCATTATACATTGAATGTGATGGGCACCTACTGCCCGTTTTCTTACTCAGGAGACCGCAAGTGGAAGAACTGGTCCGTCCGTCCCGAGCTACGCCGCTGGCTCTGTACGCCGTTCTGTGGTGCGTTTGTGGGAGTGACCGCTGAATGCGGTGGCTTCAATATTAAGAAGGTACCGTTTTGGGGCCTGTCAGACCGTCGTGCGCAGGGTACTTTCTATGGTGGCGGTCTCACAGTGGGGTGGCATCATATCCTCTCCCCACATTGGGGGCTTGAAAGCACCCTTGGTATCGGAATGTATCATGTGTCCTATTCCCGTTATCTTCCGGGCACCTGTGGCTATCGTGACCGTGTCTCCTCGTCCAATGCCATTCTTCCTGTGGGCACAGGCATATCCCTAGTATATATGCTCAGATGAAAGGCGAATGCGTGTTGCGGCAGACAAGAAGAGAATAATATAATAAGATAGTAAGAGAATAAGATAGAAAGCAAAAAAGAGAAAAATGATAAAAACAAAAATAGAAAAGAAAATGATAAAAACAAAACTGAAACGGCTAGGAATATTTAGTGCCGTGGCCCTGTTATTATCTGTTGTGACAGTACCAGTCCGGTCTCAGACCGCCTACAAGGGGCAGTTGCTGGTCAATGAGGAATCCTTCACCCGCCAGGGTAATCTTCTCCGTGTACGTATGAAGGTAAGTTATGACCGTACCACGGTCGGCTCCGGCGAGTCTCTTACATTCACTCCTGTGATCAAGAATGACAGCAGCGTCTGCTACCTTTCTTCAGTGGTTATCGAAGGAGATCGCCGCAAGAAGGCCGACCGTCGTGCTGAAGTCCTCGGCAAGCTCCACCGTACGAATGTTCCGGTTGTGGTGCGTGCCAATCGCTCGGGCGAGATGTATTTCAACTATGACACGACGATCCCCTACGAGCCTTGGATGGATAATGGCTGTCTCTATACCGAGAGTGAGGAGTGCGACTGCAACGGCCGTAAGGGGCATATGTTCGAGGATCGCATCCTCTCGTCCTTACCGTTCTTTAATACTCCCCGTTCCAATGTCGACCCCGGCTCCCGTCATGACTGGCTTCCAAGTTGTGTCCAGTTCCTAAGACCTTCCGACACGTCCGGATCTCTGTTCACCCGCTGCGGTACGATCCTCCTTTACGGTGACCGCGCATTATGGCGCTTGGGCGAGAAGAAGTTCAATAAATCCGTCAGTGATATCATCACGTCAGATATCCGTGGAGCCCTTTCTTCCGAAAGTGCAGATATGGAATCCATCTCCATGCATGGCTATG
>OBMA010002696.1_pt1 | contig 10262 bp, 6 predicted proteins | sample 1539141 | NCBI WGS metagenome assembly OBMA01 (sample SAMEA3991484, study PRJEB22521) | metagenome | biome: anthropogenic terrestrial biome; feature: sewage plant; material: raw primary sludge | place: Sweden | collected 2012-09-26 | reverse complement strand
TAGCCTATAAAGGGCTAATTATGCCTACGCATATTAAGAATTTTTATATAGATTTGAGAGATGAAGATTTTACAATATCATTTTCATTATTTCATCAAAGATTTTCAACAAATACACTTCCTTTATGGAGATTAGCACAACCATTTAGAGCAATAGCTCATAATGGTGAAATTAACTCTGTTGAAGCAAATAGATTTAATGTTGAAGTAAAATCAGAACAATTAAAATCAGAGATTTTCTCAGAATCTGAAATGAAAAGATTATTACCAATTTTACAACCAATTGGTTCAGATTCTACATCTTTAGACAATATGTTTGAATTTTTATTAGCAAATGGTGTGGATTTCTTTAAAGCTGCGAGAAGTTTAATTCCTGCACCTTGGCAAAATGCTCCTCATATGGATTCTAATTTAAGAGCATTTTATGAATATACAGCAACTGCGATGGAAGCATGGGATGGACCAGCTGCTGTTTCTTTAACTGATGGAAGACATATTGGATGTTTAATTGATAGAAATGGATTAAGACCATCAAAATATACTATTACAAAAGATGATAAATTATATATTACATCTGAGTACGGAACATTAGAAATTGAAGATAATAATATTCTTGAAAGAGGAAGATTACAATCAGGACAGATGATTGCACTTGACCTTAAACATGGGAAAATATTAAAAGAAGAAGATATTAATAATTATTTAAAATCGTCACAACACTATTCTAAATGGTTAAATGATGATATGGATTATGTTCAAGAATACATTGAAGATACTTTTTTAAATATAAAAGATTATAAATTAGAAAATTTAGAGAAAAAACAAAAATTCTTTAATATAACTTACGAAGTATTAGACCAAGTTATTGAGCCAATGGCAAAAGAGGGAAAAGAACCTGTTGGTTCTATGGGTGATGACACTCCATTAGCATGTTTCTCTCAAGTAAATAGAAATTTTACAGATTTATTTAGACAAAAATTTGCACAAGTTACAAATCCACCAATTGATCCATATAGAGAAAAAGTGGTTATGTCTTTAGAAACAGGATTTGGACAAGTTCATAATGTTTTAGATGAAAAACCTGAATATGCTAGAAGATTAAAAGTAACAAGTCCTATTTTAATGAAAGAAAAATATGATGTTTTATACTCTTTTGGAGATGAAAAATCACCAAGATATGATTCATATTATAAAAATAGAGTATTTTCTACTACATTTAAAACAAATTTAAAAGCTTCTTTAGAACAATTAGCTTCTTATGTGATAAAAGCAGTTAAATATGATGATGTATCTGTTATTCTTTTAGATGATAGAACACTTAATGAAAATGAAAAAGTAATACCAGCGGTAATGGCTGTTGGGTATATTAATCAAAGATTATTAAAAGAAGAGATTAAACATAATGTTTCAATAGTAGCAATTACAGGTGAAGTTTATGACCCACATATGGCTGCTGTTTTAGTTGCATTTGGATGTACTGCTATTTATCCATATATGATGTATGCCTCAACGGTTGCATTTTTCCAAAGGGAAAAACCAACTAAATATGAGATGCAAAAATATTTAAAAAATACACAAAAATCTGTAAATGCTGGATTATTAAAAATTATGTCAAAAATGGGAATTTGTACAATTGCATCGTATAGAAACTCTGGTTTATTTGATATTATTGGTTTAAGTGATGAAATTAATAATGACTGTTTTACTGGCGCTCATAGTGATTTATGTGGATTAACATATGCTGATATTGAAGAAAAAATAAATAAATCTCATCATAATGCATTTAAAGAAGAAAATACTATTTTCCCATTAGATTTAGGTGGTTTTTATAAATACAATAATGGTGGGGAATACCATGATTATGGACCTGCAACTACAAGAGCTATGCATAATAAAAAAGCTGCAAAAAAAGAAGATATTACAGATTTTGAAGGTTTAAGAGATTTAGTAAATAATAGAGATAAAAAGTTTATTAGAGATTTCTTTGAATTTAATTCAGATAGAACGGCAATTGATGTAAGTAACGTTGAAACAAAAGAAGATATTTTCAAAAGATTCTCAACTGCTGCTATGTCATTGGGTTCAATTTCACCAGAAGCTCACGAAGCAATGGCAACGGCTATGAATACAATTGGTGGTATGAGTAATTCAGGTGAAGGTGGAGAAGATTCAAAAAGATTTGGAACAATTAAAAATTCTAAAATCAAACAAGTTGCATCTGGAAGATTTGGTGTAACGCCAGCATATTTAAGAAGTGCAGAAGAGTTACAAATTAAAGTTGCACAAGGTGCAAAACCAGGTGAAGGTGGACAATTACCTGGTCATAAAGTAACGCCTTTAATTGCAACACTTAGACATACAGTGGCAGGTGTTACACTTATTTCACCACCACCACATCATGATATTTATTCAATTGAAGATTTAGCACAGTTAATTTTTGACTTAAAACAAATTAATCCATTAGCTAAAATTACGGTTAAATTAGTTTCATCTATTGGTGTTGGAACAATTGCAGCAGGAGTTGCAAAAGCTTATGCTGACAAAATTATCATTTCAGGTGGAGATGGTGGAACCGGAGCTGCTCCTTTAACTTCTATTAAACACGCTGGGAATCCTTGGGAAATGGGTCTTTCTGAAGCTCATAATGCTTTAAAAGCAAATCATTTACGAGAATTTGTACATCTACAAACAGATGGTGGATTAAAAACAGGTCTTGATGTTGTAAAAGCAGCAATGCTAGGAGCTGAATCTTATGCATTTGGAACAGCTTCATTAACACTTCTTGGATGTAAAATTTTGAGAATTTGTCATACAAATAAGTGTTCAGTTGGAGTTGCAACTCAAGATGAAAACTTGAGAGATTTCTTTACAGGAACAGTTGATAGATTGATTTCTTATTTTACATTTATAGCTGAAGATGTTAGAAATATTTTGGCATCTTTAGGTTATAAAACTATTGAAGAAATAGTTGGAAGATCTGATTTATTAAAAGTAATTGATGATAAATTTGCACAAAAATTTGATTTCCAAAATATTTTAAGAAGAATTGATGGAATTGATACTTGTCAAAAAGAGACAAATGCTCCTTTTGATGATAATAAATTTGAAAAAGAGTTATTAAAAAAAGTTCACAGAACAATAGAAAATCCAAATTCACCAATAAAAGTAAATACTGAAATATCTAATTTAAATAGATCATTTGGTGCGTTAATTTCAGGAGAAATTGCAAGATTTTATGGAGATAAAGGATTACCTGAAAACTCTATAAATATAAATTTAAAAGGAATTGCAGGTCAATCTTTTGGAGCATTTTTATCAAAAGGTATGAATTTACATCTAGATGGAGTTGCAAATGATTATGTTGGAAAAGGTATGAATGGTGGAAAAATCATCATAAATCCAGCACATCAAGGTAACAGTTTTGCTGGTGCTGGAAATACATGCTTATATGGTGCAACTGGTGGAAAATTATATATCAGAGCAACGGTAGGTGAAAGATTTGCGGTTAGAAATTCTGGTTGTATTACTGTTGTTGAAGGAACAGGAGATAACCCTTGTGAATATATGACAGGTGGAATTGCTGTAATTTTAGGAAATACGGGGATTAACTTTGGGGCTGGAATGACAGGTGGTTTAGCATTTGTTTATGACCCTGAAAAAACTTTTGTTGATAAAATGAATCAAGAATTAATTGAAGCAGTTAGAGTTGATACAGATGATACTGAAAGAGAAAGATTATATTTAAAAAGATTATTATTAGACTATTTACATGAAACTCAAAGTGAAATAGCTGAAAATATATTACAAAACTTTAGAGCAGAAATTAGAAACTTCTGGATGGTAAAACCTAAAAATATGACAGTGTTACCACTGGATCCGGACAAGGGAGATTAGAGATATGTTAAACTTTACAAAATTTGAAAGAATTAATCCTGAAAAAAGGGATGTACTTCAAAGATTAAAAGATTTTAATGAAGTATATCAAGTATTCACGAAACAAAGAGCAGTTGAACAATCAGATAGATGTATGCAATGTGGTGATCCATATTGTCATACAGGATGTCCATTAGGAAATTATATTCCAGCATGGTTAAAACAAACAGCTATTAAAAATCCAGATATGGCATTTGCTTTATCAAATGAAACATCTCCTTTTCCTGAAATTTTGGGAAGAATTTGTCCTCAAGATGTTTTATGCGAAGGTGCTTGTTCGTTAAATACAGGACATGGAGCGATTTCTATTGGTGCTGTTGAAACTTTTATATCAGAAGATGCCTTTGATAGAGGAATTAAACTTAAATTTCCTGAACATAAAAATGATAAAAAAGTAGCAATTGTAGGTTCAGGACCTGCTGGAATTTCAGCTGCAACTTTTTTATTAAGAAAAGGTTTTAATGTTGAAATGTTTGAAAGAGCAGATCGTGCAGGTGGACTTTTAATGTATGGAATACCGGGATTTAAACTTGATAAGACAACTATTGATAGAAGAATTAATTGGCTATTAGAAGCTGGAATGAAATTACATACAAATTGTGAAATAGGACATGATAAATCAATAACAGAACTTGAAAATGATTTTGATGCAATATTTTTAGGTATTGGCTCGACTAAAAGTAATGAAGTAAAAATTGAAGGTGAAAAATCTTCAAATGTACATTTTGCAATTGATTTTTTAACAGGAATTCAAAAAAGAAATCTTGGTAATAAAAATGCACAATATATTAATGTAGAAGATAAAAAAGTAGTCGTAATTGGTGGTGGTGATACTGCTATGGACTGTGTTAGAACATCTGTAAGAGAAGGTGCTACTAGTGTTAAATGCCTTTACAGAAGAGATGAAGCAAATATGCCAGGATCTAAAAAAGAAGTTGTAAATGCAAAAGAAGAGGGTGTTGAATTTGTGTTTAATGTAAGCCCTAAGTCTATAAAAGTTGAAAATGATTTAGCAGTTGGAGTTGAATTACTTGAAACATCTATGAGTAAATCAGATACTAGCGGAAGACAAAAAGTTGTTTTAATTGAAGGAAGTGAATATTTAGAAGACGCTGATGTTATTATTTTAGCATTAGGTTTTTCTCCTGAAGTACCATCATTTTTAAAAGAGTTAAATGTTGAAACTAACTCATGGGGTGGAATTGTAGTTGATTCAAATTTCAAAACTTCAAACAAAAAAGTATATGCAGGTGGAGATTGTCAAAGAGGTGCTCACTTAGCTGTTACCGCCGCTGTTGATGGACGAGAAGCTGCAAAAACTATAATAAAAGAGTTATTATAATAAATGAATAATAATCTTACAGCCTTATATAAAAGAAATTTTATTGAGGCTGTAATTCTTGCAAATAAAGAGTTACATACTTACATAAATACAAATCTATCTTTAAATGATTACGAATACACAAATATTACTGGTTTTGGTGGGGATAATTCTTTAAAAATAGATTTAATTGCAGAAAATATTTTTATTAAATATTTAGAAAGTTTTGGGAATATTTTCTCTGAAGAGTGTGGATTATTAAATACAAATAAAGAGTTTACAATCGTTATTGACCCACTTGATGGAAGTAATAATTTTTATTCTAATTTACCATATTATGGAACTTCTATTGCATTACAAAAAGATGGAATATCTATAGCTGGATTTGTGACTAATTTAGTATCCTCAATTATAAAATATAGAGCATTTGATGATGAAATAAAATATTTTTCTCTTAGAAAAAATAAAGAAATAATTCCCATAAATACTCTAAAAACTAAGATTTCAGTTTTTGAAAGAGCTTATGAATATCCAATGATTTGTCAAGAATTATCAAAAAATAACATAAAATTTAGATCTTTAGGTGCAGTTGCTTTATCTTTATGTGATGCAGAAAATTACGATTTTGTATTATATTGTGGGAATATACGAGAGTTTGATATTGCGGCATCTTTATATATTTGTAAGGATTTATGCATTTATAAAACAGATAAATCTTTATTACTTTCAAAAAATAAGCAAAAGTTTAATTTAGTTAAAGAATTTATTAAAGAAGTTTAGGTTATAACTCCACCATAAATAAATTATACTAGGGAAAAATTATATGTCTTTAATTATTACTGATGAATGTATCGCATGTGATGCATGTAGAGAAGAGTGTCCAAATTACGCTATTGAAGAGGGTGATCCAATTTATATGATTGACTCTGATAGATGTACTGAGTGTGTAGGGCATTATGAAGAACCTTCATGTATTGAAGTTTGTCCAGTTGACTGTATTATAATTGATCCAGATAACCAAGAGACTATGGAAGAGTTAAAGTTCAAGTATGAACAATTAATGGAAGAAGAAGTTTAATGTCTAAAGTAACAACTATTATTGACATTGGGTCTAACTCAATGCGTATGGTTGTACTACAAAAAAGTAGCAGATTCGCATTTAATTTAATAAATGAAACAAAAAGCAGAGTTAAAATATCTGAGGGGTGCTACGAAAATAATGGAAATTTACAAGAAATTCCTATGCAAAGAGCATATGAATCTTTAAAATCTTTTTTAAATATATCTACAGCTTTAAAATCAAGAAAAATTATTTGTGTTGCAACATCAGCTTTAAGAGATGCTCCAAATTCAAATGTGTTTATTTCTAGAATCTCAAAAGATTTAGGATTAAATATAAAAGTAATTGATGGAGAAAAAGAAGCATATTATGGCGGGGTTGCTGCTTTAAACTTACTTCATGATGATACTTTTGTAACTGTTGATATTGGTGGTGGCTCAACTGAATTTTGTTTTGTAAATAAGGGGAAAGTAGAAAAATCAATATCTTTAAATATTGGGACAGTTAGAATAAAAGAACTTTATTTTAATAAAAATGATATTAAAGGTGCTAAAAAATATATTTTAGATAATTTAAAAAAGATTTCAAATTTAGAAATAAAGATTCCGAAAAAAGTTGTAGGAATTGGAGGAAGTATTAGATCTTTGTCAAAGATTGTAATGACAAAAAATCAATATCCTTTAGATGTATTACATGAATATATGTATAAAGTAAGAGATGAAATTAATTTATTCAATAAAATATCAATAGCTAAAAATAATGATGATTTAAAATCATTTGGTGTAAAAAAAGATAGATTTGATACCATAAAAGAGGGTGCATTTATCTTTAAAACTATTTTAGAAGAATTAGAAATAGATGAGGTTGTTACTTCGGGAGTTGGAGTAAGAGAGGGCGCTTATTTAGCTGATTTATTAAGAACTTCAAATCATAAATTTCCAGAAAATTTTAATGTAAGTGTTAGAAGTTTATTAGATAGATTTCAAATTGATGAAAAACAAAGTGCATATTTAGGTAATAATGCAAAGAAAATATTTGATGTTTTAAAACCAATACACAATCTTGATAATAAATTTAGAAGTTTATTAGTAATATCTTCAAAACTTCATTCTATTGGTTCAACACTAAATTTTTACAAATCAAATGATAATGCATTTGATTTTATTTTAAATGGTTTAAATTATGATTTTTTACATACTTCAAGAGTTCTTGTAGCACATACAATCAAATTTTCAAAAAAATCACTTCCTACAAGAAATGATATTTTAAAATATGAAGAACTTTTACCTTCTTTAGAAGTTATGGAATGGATGTCTTTTATGATTTCTTTAAATATTGCAATAAATCAAGATTTATCAAGACCAAAAGTTGAATATATATTAGAAAATAATACTTTACTAATATCTCTATTAAATAAATCATTTTTGATTGAATCAAATATTGATAAATTAGAAAGTCCTGAAGATTTAACTATAAAGATATTATGATGAAAAAAATAGTTTATAAGCTTTTTTTAGTAGTTATTTTTATACTAAGAAAAATGCCAAAATTTTTAAGAAGAGCCTTTTTTAGATTTATAGCTACTTGTGGATATTTATTCGCAAAAACAACAAATAGAATAATAAAAACAAATTTAGATTTTGTTTTTGGAAATACTTTATCAGATTTAGAAATTAAAGATATTCAAAAATACTCTTATTTTAATATGATTTTATGGGTTCAATCACTTATAGAAAACTTAGATGTTACAGACGAAGAGCTTAAACAAACAGTTCAAATAGAAAATGCACATATAATTGAAGATTTAAAAAAGCAGAATAAACCAATTATTTTAATCTCTGCTCATTATGGAAATATTGAGATGCTTAGTTGTTATATAAATAAATTTATAATACCGTTACATCAAGTAGCTAGGGAATCAAATTTCAAAGAGATAGATGAGTTTATTATAAAAGCTAGAGAAACATCAGGAAGTAAAATTATCTTTAAAACAGGAGCTTTGAAAAAATTAGTAAAAGCTATGATGAAAAAAGAAGCAGTTTCTTTATTGATTGATCAAAATATAAATTCAAAAGATGGAGAAGAAGTGGAGTTTCTAGGAAAAAAAGCTTATCAAACATCTTCAAGTGCTAACTTAGCCAGAAAATTTGATGCATATATCGTGCCACTTGCTATTTTTAATCAAGAAGATTATAAATATAAAATAAAAATATATGACCCAATTATTCCTATTAAAACTGATAATGAAAAAGATGATATAAAAATAATTTCTCAATTGGAAGCTAATGCAATATCTGCTATAATATACGAAGATAAAAAACAATGGTTTTGGCCTCACAAAAGGTTTAAAAGTCATTATAAAGAGATATATGAAAAGAATTTTAATAATAAGTGATGGGAAACCAGGTCATTTAAATCAATCAATAGCTTTTTGTAAAATTAAAAACATTAGTTATGATATTTTAGAAGTAAAATTTAAATCAAAATTTCATAAAGTTTTATCTTATATTTTTGATAGATTTGATTTTTTTACAGACTCTCTTTTTGAAGAACATAAAAATTATTATCCAGAATTTTACGATGCAATTGTTAGTGCAGGTTCTGGGACTTATTATTTTAGTAAGTTGATATCTCAAAAATATAATAAAAAATCAATTGCTTTAATGCTTCCAAAATCTTATAAATACTCAAATTTTTATTATATAATCGCACAAGAACATGATCATCCTATTTTGTTAGATAATTTATTGGCTATTCCTTTAAATCTATCGTATCCAAGCCCAAAAGGTTATATTAAAAAAATTGAAGATAAAAAATCTCTTGCTGTAATAATTGGTGGAGATAATGGCATTTTTACAATGCCTTATCATGTAATAAAAGAAAAATTAGATGAGATTTTTAAAAAGTATCCTGATTATTTAAAATATGTGACTACTTCAAGAAGAACATCATCTAAGATTGAAGCATTAATTAATGAGTATAATTTTAATTATAAAATTATTTATTCAAAAGAACCAAATATAAATCCGATAGGCGACTTTATAGCTATTTGTGATAAATTTTTTATAACAATAGATTCTACTTCAATGTTAAGTGAAGTAAGAGCAAATAGTGATGCTAAAATAAATATAATTGAATTAGAATCAAAAAAAGAGAATACAAAATATCATAAATTAGCATCTATAATTAATGATATGGATGAAAAGTTAGATTTTGTAAAAATATTAAAAAGAATTAAAATATAATAAATTTTATTAAGGAAAAATATTGAATGATAAATTGTTAAAGGGGATAGAATACTCATTCTACCTCATGTTATTATTATATTTAGTAGGTAAATCATTTGAAATATTAACTATATTAATTGATGTATTATTTGTAATATATAGTATAAAAAATAGAAATTTATTTCTTGAGTTTTATAAAAAATTTAAAGAGATATTTATTGCTTTTGGCGTGTTAATATTATATTTCTTAATTCAATCATTATTTTCAAATGATATTTCAATAGCTTTAAAACACTCTTTTGGAGTTTCTAGATTTGTAATATTGTTATTTGCAATAATGTATGTATTTAATACAAAAGAGAAAATAAGAAATGTAATGATAGTTTCATTTATAGCATTATTTATAGTTAATGCTGATTCTTTATATCAATTTATATTTAAAGTTGATATTTTTGGAATGCCTATGTATAGTGGAGATAAAAGATTAACAGCTTGGACTGATATGCCTATAGTTAATCTTTATTCTGGTCAATTTTTTGGTCTACTTTTAGCATCTATTTTTATATTAAAGGACAATTATAGAAAAATTGCTATTTTTTCTTTTGTATTTTTTATAATAATATTTTTCTTATCAGGAAATAGAAGCCCAATTGTAGCAATGTTTTCTACTTTATTTATAATAGGTCTTTTATCATCTTATAGAAAATATTTTATAATGTTAT
>OBMA010002695.1_pt1 | contig 10263 bp, 12 predicted proteins | sample 1539141 | NCBI WGS metagenome assembly OBMA01 (sample SAMEA3991484, study PRJEB22521) | metagenome | biome: anthropogenic terrestrial biome; feature: sewage plant; material: raw primary sludge | place: Sweden | collected 2012-09-26 | reverse complement strand
CTTGTCAAGATTGATCCGAAAAGTATCGGTGTGGGACAATACCAACACGATGTGGATCAGTTAAAACTGAAAAAAAGCCTTGACATGACTGTAGAGAGTTGTGTCAACTCTGTCGGAGTAAATCTAAACACGGCCAGTCAACATCTACTGATGTATGTCAGTGGCCTAGGCCCCCAGCTGGCAAAGAATATTGTAGAATACAGAAGAGAGAATGGTGCATTCAAAAGTCGTTCTGAAATAAAAAAAGTAGCTAGATTAGGTGCCAATGCATTCGTGCAGTGTGCCGGGTTCTTAAGAATACCATATGCAAAAAATCCTCTCGACAACAGTGCTGTACATCCAGAGAGTTATTATATCGTGGAGAATATGGCTAAAGACTGTGGTTGTACCATCACACAGCTTATCAGTGATAAAGAGAAACGTAAAAGTGTAAAGCTGGAAAAATATGTCACAGACACTGTTGGAATGCCCACGCTGAATGATATCATGAAAGAACTTGATAAACCCGGACGTGACCCAAGAAGTGAGGTCGAAGTGTTCGAGTTTGATAAGAATGTAAAAGAAGTAAGTGACCTTATTCCAGGAATGGAACTTAACGGCATCATTACAAACATCACCAACTTTGGCGCTTTTGTAGATATAGGTGTCCATCAGGATGGATTAGTTCACATATCTCAACTTGCCGACAAATTTGTGAGTGACCCTACCAAAGAGGTGAAACTTCATCAGCATGTCAAGGTAAGAGTGTTGGAGATAGATACCAAAAGGAATCGAATCTCACTAACGATGAAAGGTATGAACGCTACTAGATAATAATAAAAAAGCCTGCAACCATAAAGGATGCAGGCTTTTTTCTTTGAATAGAGTCTTATTTAACCTTTTCAACAATAGCTTTAAAAGCTTCTGGGTTGTTAATAGCTAGATCTGCTAAAACCTTACGGTTGATCTCGATACCAGCTTTATGTATAGCACCCATCAAAGTTGAATAACTCATATCTTCGAGACGTGCAGCAGCATTAATACGCTGAATCCACAGTGCTCTGAAAGTACGTTTCTTGTTTTTACGATCGCGGTAAGCATATGTTAAACCTTTCTCCCAGGTGTTTTTTGCTACCGTCCAAACATTTTTTCTTGCTCCGTAATAACCACGGGTAAGCTTTAAAATTTCTTTTCTCTTTGCTCTTGAAGCAACGTGATTCACTGATCTTGGCATAGTTTCTTCCTTTAAAATGTTTGACTTTTAATTAACGCAGGCAGAGCAAGTCACGAACCTGCTTCAGGTTTGTTTGGTCAACAAGTGTCTGATGAACCAAATTACGTTTTTGTTTCTTTGTCTTTTTAGTCAGAATGTGACTGTGAAAAGCGTGATGACGCTTAATCTTACCTGTGCCGGTGAACTTGAATCTCTTCTTCGCTCCGGAGTTTGTCTTAACTTTTGGCATTTTTCTTTTTTATTATTTGTTATTTATTATACTGTGGCAACGTATATACCAGGACGTTACGCACATTCTTTTAATTCTTATCTTCTTGGGTAGAAAGTATCTTTTTTGCAGCGTCATTGATTTGTGCATTTGCAAATAGACCGTTGTCTATATTTGGTGCAGTAGAACCCGTGACCTCTTTCTTTCCTTTTTGCGGCTGATCAATATCACTTGACTTTGTTGTTGATCCCGTTTTCTCACGATCAATTGCCTGTTGACTTTTCTTCACTACACCAGTTTTCTTTGGTGCCAAATATAGAAACATCTTTTTTCCATCAAGTAAAGGCATCTGTTCTACTTTTCCATAATCCTCCAAGTCATTGGCAAAGCGAAGAAGTAAAACCTCTCCTTGCTCTTTGAAAAGTATTGAGCGACCTTTAAAGAATACGTATGCTTTGACCTTATTTCCTTCATTAAGGAATTCCTGTGCATGCTTCAACTTGAATTGATAATCATGCTCATCAGTTTGCGGTCCGAAACGAATCTCCTTTACTTCTATCTTGATCTGTTTCGCCTTAAGCTCTTTTTGACGTTTCTTCTGTTGATATAAAAATTTAGAATAGTCGATAAGACGGCACACTGGGGGTTGAGCATTTGGTGATATCTCGACCAAGTCAACACCAGCATCTCGTGCCAATGCTATTGCTTGGTATGTAGGTAAAACTTTTGCTTCCCCGTCGTCAACTGCTAGACGAACTTCACGCACATGAATCTGTTCATTTATGCGATACTCTTGTTTCTTTTCATTCTTCATTCAACTATTTTATGCTAAGCGGCTGCAAAGTTACAGCAAAACAAACGAAAATCCAAAAATTATTTTAATTATTTTCAAAATTAAGTCTATTGTATTTACTTTATCTTAGAAACCTTGCGTTATTTGAGTTACTTCTTCGTTTATTTTATTTGCGAAGTCCTCCATTTTCATTATTCCTTGATCTCCAACACCCTGTTTTCTCACGGCAACACTGCCTTCTGCCTGTTCTTTTTCTCCAACTATTACCATGTAAGGAATTCTCTTCAATTCATTGTCACGAACCTTACGACCGATTTTCTCATTACGATCGTCTATTGTTGAGCGAACTCCAACACTTTCAAAATATTTGGAGACTTCACGGGCGTATTCATTAAATTTCTCACTAATCGGTAAGATGGCAACCTGATCAGGGGTTAGCCACAATGGGAAATGGCCGGCAGTATGTTCAATAAGAACGGCTGTAAAACGTTCCATAGAACCGAATGGTGCACGGTGAATCATCACAGGAGTCTTCTTTGAATTATCCAAATCCGTGTATTCTAGTTTGAATCGTTCCGGTAAGTTGTAATCCACCTGTATGGTGCCTAATTGCCAACGACGACCAATCGCATCTTTAACCATAAAGTCAAGCTTAGGACCATAAAATGCAGCTTCACCATATTCTATCTTGGCTTTGAGACCTTTCTCTTGACAAGCTTCGATGATAGCTTGTTCGGATTTTGTCCAAACATCATCTGATCCGATATACTTCTCATGATCATTAGGGTCACGGAGAGAGATTTGAGCCTCATAGTTATCAAGATGTAAAGCTGTGAATATGATATTAATAATATCCATTACACGGAGGAATTCATTCTTCACTTGGTCAGGACGACAGAAGATATGGGCATCATCTTGCGTGAATGAGCGCACACGGGTTAATCCATGTAACTCACCGCTCTGCTCATAACGGTAAACCGTTCCGAACTCAGCAATACGCAAAGGTAGATCCTTGTATGAACGTGGTTTCCATGCGAAAATCTCGCAGTGGTGAGGACAATTCATAGGTTTGAGCATGTACTCTTCGCCTTCTTCCGGAGTATGTATCGGTTGGAAAGAGTCTTTCCCATAATGAGCGTAGTGTCCACTGGTTACATAAAGATTTTTAGAACCGATATGAGGAGTCATGACTTCCTGATAGCCATAACGTTTTTGTATCTTTCGCAACATATCCTGCAAGCGGATACGTAATTCTGTTCCTTTGGGTAGCCACATTGGTAATCCTTTACCAACACGTTCAGAGAACATGAACAACTCCATTTCCTTACCAATCTTACGATGGTCACGTTTCTTGGCTTCTTCAAGCATAACCAGATATTCGTCAAGCATTTTCTTTTTAGGAAATGAGATACCGTATATACGTGTCATCTGCTCACGATTCGCATCGCCACGCCAAAAGGCTCCGGCTACACTCGTCAGTTTGATTGCTTTGATAGCCCCAGTATCAACCAAGTGAGGTCCTTTGCAAAGGTCTGTGAACGAACCTTGCGTATAGGTTGTTATAGAACCGTCTTCAAGATCCTGTTCAATATGTTCACATTTATAATTTTGTCCATCAGCTTTAAAATTGATAAGAGCTTCTGATTTAGATACTTCACGACGTATAAGCTGTTCCTTCTTAGAAGCCAGCTCTTGCATCTTCTTCTCAATTTTTTGGAGATCACCTTCTTTGATTACGTCACCCTCTTTGGGCATCACATCATAGAAGAAACCATTTTCTATAGCTGGTCCGAATCCGAATTGTATTCCGGGATAAATCTCTTGGAGTGCTTCAGCAAGCAAATGGGCACTAGTGTGCCAAAAAGAATGCTTACCCTGTTCATCATCCCACTTATATAAAGAAATCTTGGAATCTTCAACGATTGGACGGTTTAGCTCTACAGTTTCGCCATTAACACCACAAGATAATACATCACGTGCCAAGGCTGGTGAAATACTTTCTGCTATTTGCAGGCCTGTAATGCCCTCTTCGTATTCACGAACAGAACCATCAGGAAAAGTGATTTTTATCATAATCATTTAGTTTTTATCTTTCGGATTGCAAAATTAAAGAAATCTTTTGTAATATCAGAATTTTTCTGTAAAAAAAATCAGTTTTAAATCATTTACGATACTTCTTTATCACATTGTAAGCTGTGTACAATCCTAATTCTCCAGCTTTACTTAGATCTTTAAGGCCCAAATCCTTTTTCCCGTTATATATGAACGATAAGCCTCTGTTATAATAAGCTTCAGGTAGATTCTTATCTATCTTCAGAGCTTCAGTATAGTCATTTATCGCCTGTGTGTAATTTTTCAGATTAGCATATACATTGCCTCTGTCATAGTAGAGGAATGCATTCGACGAATTTAATCGAATAGCAGTCGTAAAGTCTTCAATCACACTCTCATTTTTAATGTGGTTATCAACCCCCTGAGACGATTCGAATTGTAACTGTTTAAACTTGCTAACTCCTCTCAGCCAATATACTACAGACATATCATCTTTAGCGTTTACAGAAGCTGTTGCCTCCTCTATGCAGTTCTCATAATTTTGAATAACGCTGTAAGCTATGGCACGTTCAAAGAAATATTTACTCTTATCAGATAGAGTCATATTCTTGGTATCGACATGAATCAAACTGTCTAGCATATTAAAGTAGACTTTAGATTGTGCCTCATCTATATTAGTTCCAGTATTGATAAAAATAGTATGAGAGATACTCTTTGTTTGATTAAGTGAATCGACACTGGCATTAAATGCGATATAAGTACGAATTTCGCTATTATTATCTATAAAAGATAAATTATACATTGGACAAAATTCTATACTGACATTACGATTCTGTACCTTGCCTCTATATTCACTTTTATATTCGTGTTCGTTCTGTTCCTCGTCAGCAACAACCAGATTGTTATATTTATCCATATCTACATCACTTCGTTTTCTGACTTTACGTCTAGTTGACTTGTGCTGTATTCCATAACGTTTATCCAATTGTGCCTTAAAAATGCGAAATTCATCCATCTCTGCATTTTTAGTCTCACCGAGTTTACGATAACATACCGCCCTATAATGTAGTCCTGTCCAGAAATTAGGATATTGTTTGATTACTCTTGTATAATCGCTTATTGCGCCTCTCAGATTACCTGTTTTATCAAGCAGTAATGCACGGTTAAATAACGCCATGAGATTATCTGGCTCAAACTTTAACACAAAATCAAAATCAGTGATAGCTCTATTATCATCACCAACTTGGGCTCGAAGCAATCCCCTATTGTAATGTCCGAGAAAATTGTTTGGATCTAAGTCCAAGGCTGTGTCGTAGTCAGACATTGCTCCACGAAGATTATTCTGATTAAATCGAGCTAAAGCGCGATTAATATAGGTATTTGATTTTTTTGGTGATAAGTGAATCGCCTTATTTAAAGACGCTTCAGCATATCTCCATTGCTGACGTGACAGATACAGAGAACCTTGAGTCATCCATGCTTCTCCATCATACGGATCTAGCTCAAGACTCTTTGCCAAAGAACTAATAGCTTTAGTAGTATCTTTTGATATTAAATATGCATCAGCACGTAAGGCATACCCCTTGGCAAAGTTTTTCCAACGGGTCAAAACCGTATCTAAATCCAACAGGGCATTTGTATAGTCCTTCTGCTGAATACGACAAAGTACCCGATTGTACCAGAGGCCTTGATCCTCTGGATTTTGGGATAATGCTATTTTGTAATCATCAACGGCTCCGTCAAATTTGCCTTCCTGAATACGGCATAAACCACGCAACTGATAAATAGATGAAACAAAAGGGTTTCTTTTAATAGCTTCATTGCAATCTTCTTCTGCACCATGAAAATCATCAAGGTAATATTTAGCAACACCTCTATAATACCATGGCTCATACAGAAAAGGTTTTGTATCAATAACTTGATTGAAATACTGTATTGAAAGCACGTAATCCTCATAATATAGAGCACTGCGTCCTATAGTCATGACTTTATCGGTATTAACTTGTCCCGATATAGATACAGATAGTACTATAAAAAATAGTAAAAAAAATCTACGCAACATTTATTTCGATACCGCTTTATATCGATATGAACAACGAACCTTACCTTTAATTAGCTGTTTTAGTTTGCCATTGACAAGTTGCTTACGCAAGGGAGATATTTTGTCAACGAACATTTTTGCATCAAGATGATCAAATTCGTGTTGCATAACACGAGCTAAATATCCATCTACCCACTCGTCATGTTCTTGCATTTGCTGGTCAAGGTATTTGACGTGAACACGAGTAGGTCTTATTACATTTTCATGTATACCAGGAATGCTTAAGCAACCCTCCTCCATAGATTTGTTCTCCCCATCGGTTTCAATGATATGCGCATTGATATACGCGCGTTTGAAATCCGTATATTCGGGATAATCTTCTGCAAGAACTGTGAGGTCGATAACAACAACACGTATATCCTTCCCTATTTGGGGAGCAGCTAAACCGACACCATCAGACTCAGTGAGAGTCTGAAACATGTCTTCTATAAGTTGGTCTAAATCCGGGTAATCCGTTGGTATATCCTGTGAAACCTTTCTGAGCACGGGCTGCCCATATATATAAATAGGTAATATCATAATCTTTTTGACTCCAAATAACTTTCTAAAATAATTGTTGCACTTATCTCGTCAACTAACGCTTTATTCTGACGTGCTTTTTTTCTCAATCCCCCATCGATCATTGCCCTGTGAGCTAAGACAGAGGTAAATCTTTCGTCATATAACTCAATGGGAATATTAGGGAATAATTTTTCCCATCTGTTTACAAATGGAGTTATACGACTCATATTTTCACTTGGCGTTCCGTCGTTCTGTTTTGGTTCGCCAATGATTACCCGTTCAACATTTTCACGAGCAATATAATCTGTAAGATATTTAACTAAATCCGTAGTAGCCACTGTCGTCACTCCCCCCGCAATTATCTTGAGAGGGTCAGTGACGGCAATGCCCGTACGTTTCTTACCGTAATCAATAGACAGAATGCGACCCACTAATTGATTTTATTTTTTATTGTAAAGCAACCATGCATCCGGATACTTTGCACGGAATTCATCACGGCTACGTGCAGCAGATGCTTTATCTGCGAATGTTGCGGCAACAACTCTATACAGTTTGCGTTCATTGTTGAACACGATTTGAGCATCGTATCCAGCTGCTTTAAGCTGACTTTGCAAACCTTCTGCATTCGTTTTTAAGCTGAACGCACCAACTACAACACTAAAATCTTTTAGCCCATTTCCATTAATGACCGTTACATTCTCACGGCGAACTTCCACATTATCGTAATTATCAACGACCTTTGTATCATTTGCACGTTTCTCTACCAATGGGGTTACAACAGCATTGGAATCTGCATTTGCTGAGATTGTCGGTTGTACAGTTTCCTGTTGTTTAGCTTTCTCATATGCCTTTTTGTAAGCGCTCTCGCTAGATTTTCCACAACTGGTAAAAGCAATAGACACACACAAACCGGCACACAAAACCATGTACTTTTTCATATTAATTTTTTATCTTTAAAATTAAACTTGTTGTTACTCATTTACAATTCATGGCGAAATTACACAAAATAGCTCAAAACGAGAGAATAAAGGCACATAAAGTTTGTTAAATGCAAAAAAAGTAGGGCACAAATAGAAAAAAAACGACCATTTATTACTCACATTAAAAAAAAACAGTTATATTTGCTCTCGTCAGTTCGATGTGGAGCTGAGTTTAAAAAGTTACACAATAAAATTTAGAAGCTATGAAAGGTTTAGGAATCATTGGTGCTTTTCTTGGTGGTGCAGTTGCTGGCGCTGCTTTAGGTATATTACTTGCTCCGGATAAGGGTTCGGACACTCGTAATAAAATTGGCGATGCTGTGGAAGATTTCATGAAAAAACATAATATCAAGTTAAGTCGTAAGGAGATGGACGACTTGGTAGATGACATTTCAGACGCAGCTCCTGCTCAAGAATAATTTATAAAAAAATGTTTTCAAGTAACAAGAACATTGAGTATATCTCACAGTTGGTTGAAGATATCAAGAACTACATCGGGCTTCAAAAGGATTATATAAAGCTCGATGTAGTTGAAAAGCTCATTCTGCTGTGTACAGCACTCATTTTAGGTATTATCCTACTTGTATTAGCAGCTATGATTCTCTTTTATTTCTCATTTGCCGCAGTTTATGCGATGGAAAGATATATGGGAATAGGTCTTGCTGGAGGTTATTCAATTATTACACTACTTTTTATTATTCTCTTTATCTTAATATTTGTCTTCCGCAAAAAATGGATAGAGAAACCTTTAACGAGATTTTTATCAAAGGTTTTATTGAATGGTGATAACAAAAGGAATGAATAATTATTCTGTATATGGAAAAAACATAACAAAAAGGATGAATAATTATTCTGTATATGGAAAAAACAAATAAAGTATATACTACTCTTGAGGAAATAAAAGAAGAGAAATTACGTGTGCAGAGGAAGATAGGTGATCAAAAGGCATCTATTGCTAATACATGGAATGAAATATTTGAACCTCGCAAGACAAGTACAAAAGCAGAACAAGTTTTTAACCTTGTTGATAATAGCATTGCCATCTATGATGGCGCCATGTTAGGCTACAAAATCATTCATCGTCTCCGCGATTTTTTTCGTCGCAAAAAAGATCATTAAGCCTTATTATTTTTTTAAAAGATTAAGGTTGGTTATCAATTCTGTTTGATTAAAATTTCTACTCAAAGGAATAGTATATCTACTTCCATATTTAAAATTTCGTTTATCTGTACTGTCTGTCAATACTATAATTGGTAATTTTGGCTTTATGTCATGCAGGGCTTTCATCAGATTGTCCAGTCTCTCTTCTGCTAGATCCACAATGACGGCAAAGACATCAGAAGTAGCTATGTAATGAACTGCAAGATCGAGATCTGACGGTTCCATTTCAACAGAGAATTTGTTATTTGTGTAATCTTTTATTTTATTGAATAGCTCAATATTGGCTGTTGTAATGAGTAATTTTGGTAATACAGCCTGTATGTCATTGGATTTTAATCTTTCATTTGAATGAACGGCATCTTGCTTAACCTGTCTTATCAGGTCATGAGAAATAAAATCCTCAATCCAGTTTTTAATATAAAGAGCTTGTGTACTAATAAATTTGGCGCAATTTTCATGTTCATCCTGTGTCTTTGCATCTAAGAACATGTTGATGTATCCACTCAATGTATTGAATGGTGAGGAAATATTATCGATGAATTTACTTATTAAAAACTGGTACCTTTTACTTTCTTGTTGATATCTCAGTTTCTCTTCCAAATATAGATGTTGGAGCGCCTTTGTTGATGTAATATCTTTCACATCTATCACCATGTAAGGATCATCGTTTATCTCAACGTATTTGCCATCAACAACAACATCTATCTCTATTAAATTATGACTGATTGTATAAATTTGCATGTGAGTTTCTACGTTTTTGAAGTCATCCTTTGTTTGGAAAGCCGTGGTTATATATTCACGAATAGAGCACTGTTCACAATAATGACTTTTGCCACACAATCCTGCATCACGTCCATATTTACATCTCAAGACATTGCCTAAAATCAGCGGCTCCGTATCTGGGGCATCGGGGTTGAGGTGATAGTAATTTGTTTGTTTGACGTTTATACCACTGTCTATAAGAAAAACATAAGATTGCATATTTTCCAACATTGTCCTTAACGACAGATATTCAGTTCTCAGATACTTATTTCTTTGCATTATACAAATTAAAATAACAATGCAAGCAATGACCGTAATACAAATAATGATGATTGATACCATAGCTGAGAGTTTTAAAGGTTATGTTTCGCAAATATAACATTTTATATCCAAACAACGAAATAAAATGAATATATTTAGGTATTGACAAAAAAAAAGGAGTACCGCTGTACTCCAACCTTTGTTAACCTTAAATCTAATACTATGAAAAAC
>OBMA010002691.1_pt1 | contig 10272 bp, 11 predicted proteins | sample 1539141 | NCBI WGS metagenome assembly OBMA01 (sample SAMEA3991484, study PRJEB22521) | metagenome | biome: anthropogenic terrestrial biome; feature: sewage plant; material: raw primary sludge | place: Sweden | collected 2012-09-26 | reverse complement strand
AATCTCGTGACTGGAGTTCAGACGTGTGCTCTTCCGATCTAACCTATTTGCTTAGCCGCATTACCCACAACCAGCGCAAAGGCCTTTACAGGCTTTGTAATGACTGCTCCTGCACCTATTAATGCATACGCACCTATTTCATTTCCACACACCACCGTGGCATTAGCTCCAATACTGGCACCTTTACGCACAAGTGTTTGCGCATACTCACTTTTGCGGTTTACATGGCTTCGAGGATTGATGACATTGGTAAACACCATCGATGGTCCCAAAAAGACGTCATCTTCGCAAATCACGCCGGTATAGACAGATACATTGTTCTGTATCTTTACGTTTTTACCTAAAATTACTGAAGGCGAAATTACTACATTTTGTCCGATATTGCAACCTTCGCCAATAACACATCCCGACATAATATGTGAAAAATGCCAAATTTTGGTATCTTTTCCAATACTGCAATTATCGTCAACAATCGATGTTTCGTGTGCAAAATATTCGTTCATAGTTTGGGTAATAAATTTTGAGTGCTATCGTTAGATGGCGGAAATTATCCTACAAATTCCAATACACTGGTTGTAATATGTTTAAGTTGCTCTTCCGTCAATTCTGTATGCATAGGAAGCGAGATAACGCATTCACTCAATTTCTCAGCCACCGGAAAGTCTCCCGCTTTGTAACGAGTATCCTGATATGCTTTTTGCAAGTGCAGACAAACAGGATAATAAATCATGGCCGGAATGCCTTTATCATTCAAATGCTTAATTAATTCAGTACGATTAACACCGTTTAGTTTCAATGTATACTGATGAAAAACATGGGTGGAGCTTGCAGATTGAGCTGGAGTAATTATCCTGTCATTTCCTTTAAATGCTTCGTTATAATAGCTTGCTGCAGCAAATCTGGCAGCATTATACTCATTCAGGTGTTTTAATTTCACACCCAATACAGCGGCCTGAATGCTGTCCAAACGCGAGTTGATACCCACCATGTCGTGATGATAACGAACCACCATACCATGATTAGAGATAGCGCGCATTTTAGCCGCTAACTCATCATTATTCGTAAAAATGGCGCCACCATCGCCAAAACACCCTAGGTTCTTAGATGGGAAAAAGGAAGTGCAACCAATATCACCCATACAGCCCGACTGAACCTGGCGTCCATCCTCAAAAGTATATACCGAACCAATCGACTGGCATGCATCTTCCACTACGAAAAGATTGTGCTCTTTAGCCAATGCTAAAATAGCTTCCATATCAGCATTTTGTCCGAATAAATGAACCGGAACAATGGCTTTTGTTTTGGGAGTTATGGCTTTTTTTACTGATTCTACTGAAATATTGAACGTATCAAGGTCAACATCCACTACCACGGGTGTAAGACCCATTAACGCAACGACCTCGGCAGTGGCGATAAACGTAAATGTGGGCGTAATCACCTCATCACCAGGCTTAAGTCCTAAAGCCATTAATGCTATTTGAAGCGCATCTGTTCCATTTCCAACCGGGATTACATGCTTTACGTTGAGGTAAGTTTCTAAATCACGTTGAAATTCAGTTACTTTTGCGCCTTTTATAAACGCAGTATTATCTATTACATCTTGGATGCCTGCATCAACAGCGTCTTTAATCTTGTCGTATTGACTGCGCAAGTCAACCATTTGAATTTTCTTCATATCTTATTTCTGTTCCAAAATAAATTCTACCTCTTGTGGTACAATTCTGATATTTGAAATGTGTGAACTTTTATTTGCTATTTTAAGTTTTTGTTTGGACGATTTCCCTACTTTCAACTCATTGTAATCCAAATACACCGACATATCGTCGGAGCTCAATGAATTGAAATGACTTAACCCAACCGTAAAGGTTGCATTTACCACAGCCGGAAAAGTACGAATAAACAGGTTAGCCGGACAATTAATTGATTTAATAGGTATTTGGATTTTCTTTTCGGTAAACTGTTCTACAAAAAGGCTTAATTTTATATCCGGACTCGAGAATCGAACCGCTGGAATAGATTTTAGTTTACAATTTAGCGAAATCGTATCACTCAGATTTTTAGCTTCAACCAACTCGGTTCTGATCGCTTTCAATTTATCAAGAATTCGTCTAGGTCCGAAAACAGTAACTTGGTTTGGTTCCAATCGAATATTCTCGGCCAACATGTATTGCGGAGCCAGCTCAATGCTGGATACGAGTTCAATGGGCAATGTCTTTTGACTCAATTTTTCATATTTAATCAAAATTGAATCGGGCTTTATTTCCAATACCGAGGTAGTAGCCAGCAAACTTCGTCCGATTTTCGATCTAAGTTGGTCGGAAGTAATCAGGATTTCACCTTTTTGATAAAATGTTCGGGACAAATCAATGGTAACCGGAGATTGGTTTTCGTTTGAATATGAAAACAATCGAAGTCCCTGATCCTTAACGGTGAGTGAAACACTTGTAGGTGTGTTGGCACCTAAGCCAATATACTGAGGAACACCTACATAGCGTATTGGAATATTGAGAATTGTTTCCCGTTCTTTACCCAATGCATTGATATACCAAAAAGCAGCTGAAAGGGCAAGAAAAAGCAAAAAGCTTAAAATATCTTTTGAAAAAAAGAATGATTTAAGCTTTTGCGAGTAATACTTTAAAAATTTTATGCCGCTGTTTTCAGCCATAAAACCCAATTATTTTGCTTGTGATTGAAGATCTTCAGCAGTGGCAAAAACCGAGTTTTTGTCAATTTTAATGCGAACATTATCAGCTATTTCAACAATAACAGTTGTGTCTTTAATGTCCTTTACTTTTCCATAAATTCCACCAGATGTTACAACTGAGTCGCCGGCTTTCATAGCCTCACGTTGTTTTTTAATTTCTTTTTGACGTTTTGATTGTGGACGAATCATAAAAAAATAGAAAACCACAAAAATCAATACCATCATAAAAATACCTGAGTACTGGCTTAAACCATCAGCTGCAGGTGCTGCTTGTAACATAATGCTTAATAGATTCATATTCATTATTAATTTAAAAGTTTATACTTGCAAAAATAGTTTATTATTTTTTATTGTCACTAAACATTACCACTTTTATCAACTTATTCTCTTTTTTTAATTGCCCAACAATGTTATCGAGTACACCGTTGATAAAAGTTCCACTTTTTTCGGTGCTGTAATTTTTAGCAATCTCAATATATTCGTTCAGTGTAACATTTACCGGTATGGTAGGAAAATCCAACAATTCACATAATGCCACTTCCATGATGACAATGTCCATAAATGCGATACGATCTAACTCCCAGTTTTTGGTATTCAGATCAATCATTTCACGAAGTTTCTCTCCTTTTGTTAGCACACTGCGTAACAGTTTGCGAGCAAATTCAGCGTCTTCTTCGTCTTTAAACATCGGCAACAACTCTTGTTCATCCCCTTTTGCGGCTTCAAATCTTTTTATTGTTTTGATTATAAAGCTAATAACCATTTCAATATCATCCGTCCAATAAATATTCTGATCCTGGATAGAGTCATCAAGCGATTCGCTTTTCAACAAAATTTTAGTGTAAATCTTGCGCCAGATATCCTTATCAGCAGCATAATCTACCGAAGGAGCCTCCATATAGGCCGAATAATACTCAGATGCTATTACAGATTCGAAAGTTTCTTTGATAATTTCGGGATTGTTTACCCACGACAATTTATGTTCATCCAGATATTCATTGAAATGCACATTCTTAGCCAGTTGTGCAACAAAAGAATTATCAATGAATCGGGTGTTGGGATTTAGATCTTCAGCAGAAGGACGAAGTCTATTACGTTTTGTTTCAATCAAATTTGAAGCAAATCGTGTTACTTCAACTGACAGATTCAACAAATGAAAATACAAATCGTAGGTTTTTTCAATACTATGAAACAACTCTTTTTCAGCGATAGGCAACGATTTGCTATCGCTTTTGTAGTAGGAATATAAGATTTGAACAATCTTAGTGCGTAATAATACTCGATTAATCATAAAATACAGTGAGCGCTTTTTTATTTCGGGGCAAAGGTAAGGATTTTTTTTGTTACTACATTGATTTTAATGCTTAAATGCTTTTTGAAATTGAGAATCTGATTTAGGACTTTGATATTACTCTATTTCTAAAAAAGAATAGTTTTTTTGAAATAAAAAATATGTTTTTGTTTGATAACTGAAAAAAAATACTGAAATTTGAGGACTCATTTTCAATTCATGATGTATTGTCTTATTTTTCCGACGAACTTGTAATTCATAATGAGCCATCTAACCAAACAGTAACAGTTTACAAATAAACACACACATTTTTAAAAGGATTCATTTATACTAGTTTAGAATAATAATCGTAACATTATGGAAGTAGAGAAAAGAAAAATTGAAATTGAGAAGAAAGACAACGAAATTATCTATTCAAAAGCAATTAAAGCCGGAAAACGGATTTACTATTTAGATGTAAAGAAAAGTAGGAACGAGGATTTATACCTGGCCATCACAGAAAGTAAGAAAAAAGTTGTTGGTTTTGACGAAGATGCTCAGGTAACCTATGAAAAACATAAAATATTCCTTTATAAAGAAGATTTTGATAAGTTTGTGGAAGGTCTGGAGGATGTGGTTGGATTTATCAAACGTGAACAAGGTGAAGCACCTCAACGAGAATATAGAGATACGGAAGCTGTTGAAAGTATTGGTGCAGAAGAATCTAAATCAAAAAGTTTCTTTGATAAATTTAAGTTTTAATGAAGTCTTTCGCCAGCGATAATTATTCAGGAATCCATCCCGAAGTTTTTGAAGCAATTCAACTAGCTAATTCACACCACCAAATATCTTACGGTGATGATATTTTTACCCATGAAGCCGTTCAGCTCTTCGAAAAAGAGTTTGGAAATGTGAGCGTACTATTCGCTTTCAACGGTACCGGCGCCAATGTTATTTGCCTTAAATGCTGCACTTTACCATTTCAGGCAGTTATCTGCTCCGATTTAGCCCATATTCATGTGGACGAATGTGGGGCGCCTACTCAAAGTATTGGTTGTTCACTCCTACCCGTCTCTACAACGGATGGTAAATTAACTCCGGAACTGATACAACCATTGCTCTCCCGCATTGGAAACGTACACCACACCCAACCTAAAGTTATTTCAATAAGTCAAAGTACAGAAGTTGGGACAATATATTCCATCGACGAACTGAAAGCTTTGTGCCGGTTTGCGCATGATAACAATATGTACGTTCACCTGGATGGTGCACGCATATCGAATGCTGTGGCTGCTTTGGGTATTACACTAAAAGAGGCGACAGTGGATTGCGGAATAGACATTATGAGCTTTGGTGGCACCAAAAACGGTTTAATGATGGGGGAAGCAGTTTTGGTTTTCAATGACGAATTGAAAGCTAATGCGCCCTATTTTCAAAAACAATCGGCACAGCTTTTCTCAAAAAACAGATTTATTGCAGCACAATTCAAAGCTTTGCTAAGCAATGATTTATGGTTGCGAATGGCAACACATGCCAATAAGATGGCACAGATTCTATCAGCAGAGATTCAACAACTTCCAGGTGTAAAAATAACCCGCAAAGTACAGGCCAATGCCGTTTTTGCAATCATCCCCCAAAAGGCAATTGAACCATTGCAAGCTAAATATCCTTTTTATATTTGGGACGAAGAAACGCTCGAACTCCGTTGGATGTGCTCATTTGATACCACTGAGGAAGATATAGAGAACTTTGTCTGTACACTAAGGGATTTACTATAATATTTTCACTTCTATCAGAATAAAAAAGTAACAAACCTTTTACCATACCAGCCTAATTACAGCCTAATGGCAAACTTTTTCAGACGGGCATCGAGCATATGCGCGGGTATTATTTGCTTCACACATTCGGCTACGGCATTCAGCATTCCTTCACGCACAAAATCGTGACGAATGATAACCGATATTTCACGGGTTGCTTCCGGTTTTACTATTTCTCGAAGATTCTTTTTTTGATTATCGGAAAGCAATTCGATGTGAAGTTCGGGAATAACCGTGTAACCGCCATTGATATCAACAATTTTCACTAAGGTATCTATACTTCCGGCTTCATACGTGTGATTATGTTCCGGCTTTTCATTGCAAAAATTGAATACCTGATTGCGCAGACAGTGACCCTCTTCCAATACCCAAAGTTTATCCAAAGGCATGTCGTTTGCCGAAAGCTCAGTTCGTTCATAAATAGGTTCAGTGGGAGAAATATACGCTGCAAATTTTTCGTAGTAGAGTGGTACTTCAAGTATTTTTGGATCGTCGAGTGGCGTAGAAAGAATGGCCATATCAATCTCGGCAATACGCAGTTTTTCTACAATAGTACTGGTGTGCATTTCGGTCACTTTCAATGAGATTTGAGGATATGCTTTTTTGAATGCCGCAATAAACTGTGGCAATAAATAAGGTGCAATGGTTGGAATAATGGCCAAATTCAGCGTACCTGAAAGCGTATCTTTTTCATTTTGAACGCTTTCTTTCAACTGATTGGCCTGATAAATAATTACTTGTGCCTGACGGATGATTTTTTCACCAATCTCAGTTGGTTCTATTGGTTGGCGTGAACGGTCAAATATTTTACAATCCAACTCATCTTCCAGTTTTTGAATCATGGCACTGAGTGTAGGTTGTGTTACGTTGCAAAGTTCGGCAGCACGCACAAAATGGCGTGTCTTTTCCAAAGCTAATACATATTCAAGTTGTTGTAATGTCATAATAATTATTTATAGATAAAACCTATGCAAAGGTAAGAATTATAGCATTAACAATAATACATTTTCAGCGATAAATTTCTATATATTTGATTAATTAAGCTTTTAAATTCATAAAATCTACTTTAAACAAAGCCTTGATTTATCTGAAAGGAATGATTTTAGTTATCTTTGTCGAGAAAAAAAATAAAACTGAACGCATGAAAAAGAATATCCTTTTCGTTTGCCTGTTATTAAGCTTTTCGACTACCCAAGCACAACTGTTGTGGAAAGTAAGCGGAAACGGACTTAAGCATCCCTCCTATTTGTTTGGTACCCATCATCTAATTCCGATACAGTTTTTGGACAGCGTACCAGGCTTATACAAAGCATTTAATGCTTCGAATGTAGTAGTTGGCGAAATGCTCACCAGCAATGTGGATGCAACTGCTAAAATACAGCAAGCAGCCATGATGCCAGACCATATTAAAATGCGGGATTTATTATCCGAGAAAGAATACGAGCTGGTAGACAAAGAGCTAAAATCGACTTTGAAAATAGGATTGAAGGAATTTAGCATGATGAATCCAACGCTAATAAACACCTTGTACGAAATAGAGATCTACAAGAAACTTACCGGATTTACAGAAGATGTACAAACCGATTCTTATTTTCAGTTGGTAGCTGCCGAGCAGGATAAAAAAGTAGTAGGTCTGGAAACAGTTGAACAACAGATAAGCATTTTATTTGGCAATACAAGTTTACAACGGCAAGCAGAGGTACTGGTGGAAACAATGAAACAAAAAGACAGTGCATTGGTTGAATTGGTACACATGAACAAATTGTACAAAGCCGGTAAAATTGACGAATTAGTTCAACTTGCGAAAGGGAAAAACAAAAAATCGGATATGACGCTTGAGGAATATGCCAAGATGGTGGACAATAGAAATACCGACTGGGTAACGAAACTGCCTCCATTATTTCAGGAGTCTTCCTGCTTTGTAGCTGTTGGTGCATTGCATCTGGGCGGACAAAACGGATTGGTAAAATTGCTTCAGAAAAAAGGATATAAGGTGACTGCGGTTACCGAATAGTTCAAATAGGATTATTATCCCACAAACTTTCTATAGATGAAAAGAGACGCAAGTATTGATACACTTTGCGTCTCTTCTGTTTTATTTATCGGCTATCGGCTTATTCATGTAAATCAAACTCATCGCCCGCTTCGGGAATTTCGATATTGCTGAATCCGACTTTCTCTAATTCATTTTTATAAAAAAGCTGAGTGTTGTATTCGCCATGTACCAAAAAAGTCTTTTTAACCTGACTGGCATCCTGACAGCTCAAAAAAGTCATCATTTCATGATAATCACCATGACCGGAGAAGGCTTCAATTTTAGCAATACGGGCATTTATCGGGTGAATAGTTCCAAAAATAGAAATTTCGCGCAGTCCGGGTTCCTGTATACGCGCTCCCAAAGTTGCAGGAGCACAATAACCTACAATAAGAATGGTATTATGTCGGTTTGAAATGTTATTGGCCACGTGATGTTTTATACGTCCTGCTTCCATCATTCCCGAAGAAGATATGATAATACAAGGCTTGTCGTAACTGTTCAATGCCTTTGATTCTTCCAGCCTTTTAATATAATGCAAAGAGTTGAACCCAAAAGGATCCGAATCGTATTTCAGCAATGCTTTTACTTCTTCATTCATACCATCGGTGTGCATTCTGAAAATATCAGTAGCATTCACAGATAAAGGACTATCTACAAACACATCTATTCTTGGCAATCTCCCCTTATTGAACAAATCATTGAGGACGTATACTATTTCTTGCGTACGTCCAATGGCAAATGATGGGATAATTAGTTTACCCTTATTTTTCACACAGGTATCCACCACTATTTGTAATAAATCATCCTCTATCTCTTTATCAGCCAGATGCAAACGGTTACCATAGGTAGATTCAGTAATCAGATAATCGCATTGCGGGAATGCGGTAGGTGGATGAAGAATACGATTGTGTTGACGACCAATGTCACCGGTAAACGCCAAATGCACTTTCTTCCCATTCTCCAGCAATTCGAGATTCACAACTGCACTGCCTAACATGTGACCTGTATTTGTGAATTTGACATTTATCTGGTCGTTGATATAAAAACGTCGATCAAAAGCCAACGAAATAAAAAGTTTCATGCTGGCTTCAGCATCCACCTGACTATAGAGTGGCTCAACGGTTGGCAAACCTTGCTTTACACGTCGCTCGTTAAAGCGCTGTACGTCCACTTCCTGAATGTGAGCACTATCGGCCAACATGATAGAACAAAGGTCGCGGGTAGCATTTGTGCTTATGATAGAGCCACGAAAACCACCTTTGTACAGGTAGGGAATCAAACCTGAATGGTCGATATGAGCGTGAGAAAGAATCAGATAATCGATGGTTGCAGGATCAAATCCGAGGTTACGGTTCATTCCGTCTGTTTGCAACCCTTTACCCTGAAACATACCGCAATCGAGCAGGATGCGTTTACCTTCGTTAGTTGTGATAAGGTGTTTGCTGCCGGTCACTTCGCGGGCAGCACCAATAAATTTAATTTTCATGCATTCACTTTTTAAGGATTAATTGTCGCATGGAACTCGCAATAAACTAGATCTGTTGGAATAGACTTGTTTCAATGCTCGTTTCATGATATTGATTTATTAGTTATTATATTATCTTTTTCAACTGCTATCAGGGTCTTCGACCACTGACAGAGTTGACTAATAGTTTGTTTTACTTCTCTTATCCCCAACCCTGTCAGTGGTCGAAGACCCTGATAGAGGTTGAATGAATTTAGTCAAAACACTCCTCGAGACTAACAAGTTCAGTATGCGCTTCTATGAAATCTAGCTGATTTTCGAATAAAACCAATACTTTCTCCCTTTTCAATAGCGTTGCTTTTTCCGACAAAACAGTATTGTATGACGTATAACGATAGTCAGATAATCTTTCAACAAACTTGTGCTTAATGGGGTTTTGATGAACATAAATCAAACAGCGTTTAAAATAGGAACGATTATCAATTCGCTTTTTATGAAAAGAACGTTCAAATAAACCTCCGTGACGATTGTACTTATGATTAAAATACTGAGAATAAGAATTGAACAAATGTGAAAACTGCCTTGTTGGATCTGGTTTTTTGTTAGGTATAGCCTGAGTTGTTTTTTTGTCACAAAGACCCAACTCTTCTAGTGTCTTTATCTCAGACTCATTTTTTATTCTAACAACTATATGAAAATGGTTGCCTAACAAGCACCAGGCAAATGTGTCGGCAATTGGTTCAATATATTTTGAATATTTAGACAAGAAACGATCATAATCATCATCCGAAATAAATAGATTACACCCATTAATTCCACAATTATATATGTGATAAACAGAATTATATTCAAGCTTAGCGTCGTTCAATTGAGTCATAACGAAACATATTTTACTCGTTTTCTACTAATTCCTTTTCTTATACTCAACTGCTATCAGGGTCTTCGACCACTGACAGAGTTGACTAATAGTTTGTTTTA
>OBMA010002689.1_pt1 | contig 10275 bp, 8 predicted proteins | sample 1539141 | NCBI WGS metagenome assembly OBMA01 (sample SAMEA3991484, study PRJEB22521) | metagenome | biome: anthropogenic terrestrial biome; feature: sewage plant; material: raw primary sludge | place: Sweden | collected 2012-09-26 | reverse complement strand
ACCAAGATTACGAAAGTTCAGGTTCATTAGCAGTCATCATAAATAGAATAAGACATAAAATCGAAGAAAATCCAAAAGAACCACAGTTTTTACATACAATTCGAGGAATGGGATATAAATTTATACAATGAATAGACAATCAATATTTTTTACAATAAGCGTAAGTTTTATAATATCAATACTTTTAGTAATAGTTAGTTTTTTAATATTAATTACTCACGATTATAGAATGAAAGAGGGACAACTTTTAGATAAATATGTTCCAGTTATGAAAATGGTTAATAGGCAAGATAGAGAAGCTTTTGATGAAGATTTTTTGAAAAGCCTAGCAGAAATTAATTATAAACTTTTTACACAAATGTCTGATATTAATGCAGTAACATATAATCCACAAACAAAAATCTTAGTTGAAAAAATGCATCCAAAACATGATGATGTTTTTAGAATTTTGATATTAAATGATAAAAATTATATTTATATGAAGAAAAAAAATGAAACAATTTTAATTGAAGATAATAATACAACAAATAGTAATAGTCATATTTATATTATTTTAGTTTTTGCTATTTTGCTAATTACAATTATTTTAGTTTATTTAATTACTTTAAAAAAACTAATGCCTTTAAAAATCTTAAAAGACAAAGTAAAAACTTTGGGTGATGAAAATTTTGATTTTGAATGTTGTAATTTAAAAGGAAAAGATGAAGTTTCTTTATTAGCTGTGGAGTTTAAAAAATCAGCGCAAAAATTAAAAAGCTTAAAAGAAGCTAGAAATATTTTTATTAGAAATATTATGCATGAGCTAAAAACTCCAATTACAAAGGGAAAATTTTTAACTCAATTAGAACAAAATGAACAAAATAATGAAAAACTAAAATCAGTTTTCAATAGACTTGAATCACTTATAAATGAGTTCGCTTCGATTGAAGAGTTGATTTCTTCAAATAAAAATATAGAAAAAAAGTTTTATTATTTAGATGATATAATTGATAATGCAAAAGATATTTTGATGATTGAAGATGAACATGTTATTTCAAAATATGAAAATAAGAAATTAGAAATAAATTTTAAACTCTTTTCAATTGCAGTTAAAAATTTAATTGATAATGCCATTAAATATTCTCCAAATAAAGAAGTTGTTATAAAAGTTGAAGAGCAAAATATAATATTTGAAAATAGTGGTAAAGAACTAAAACATCCCCTTGAAAACTATTTTGAACCATTTTTCTCAAATGAAGATAAACAAAAAGACTCTTTCGGTTTAGGTTTATATATCATTCATAATATTTTAAAAGCAAATAATTATACTTTAGAGTATGAATATCTAAATGGAATAAATAGATTTATATGTAAAAAGGATGAACCATCTACGATATAGCAATTATAGGAGCTGGTGCAAGTGCATTAATGTTAGCTTCAAATTTAGATAAAAAGAAATTTGAGAATATTTGTATTATTGATACAAATGCCAAAATTGGTTCGAAAATAAAAGTTTCAGGTGGAGCAAAATGCAACATTACAAATGAACTTGTAACAGCTAGTAATTATTTAGGTGATAGAGAATTTGTAGCTGAATTATTAGAAAAATTTTCTAAAAATGAGCTATTGGCTTTTTTAAATAAAAATGGTGTATTTCCAAAAATAAATCCTAAAATAGTAAAAGGAACATACTTTTGTAACTCTAGTCAAGATGTTATTGATATGTTCACCAAACTAACAACTCATGTTAAAAAATATCTAAATACAACAGTTTTGGATATAGATTTTGATAAACATTTTAAAATAAAAACAGATTCTAAAACAATTGAAGCAAAAAAAGTTGTAGTTGCAAGTGGTGGTTTGTCTTATCCTATTTTGGGAGCTTCTTCTCTTGCTTTTGATATAGCAAAAAAGTTTGGACATACAATTACGAAACTAGAACCTGCACTTGTTGGTTTTACTGTTCAAAAAGATCAATTTTGGTTTAAAAATCTTTCAGGTATTTCAATGCCTGTTTTTACTTTTGTTGATGAAAAAAGTTTTGAAGGTTCACTCTTATTTGCCCATAAAGGATGTTCAGGACCTGTTATTTTAACAACTTCTTTATATTGGAAAAAAGGAAAAATTGCAATTGATTTTTTACCAAAACAAAAAATAGAGACTTTTTTTCAAGGAAATAAAATAATATCTTCTGCCTTACCACTTCCAAAAAGATTTATTCAAGAGTTTTTGACTTCTGTTGAGCTTGAGGATAAAAATATTTCAAAATTAACAGATGAAGAAAAATTAAAATTAAAATTATTAAAATATTATGAATTCCCACCAGCTGGAAATTTTGGTTATACAAAAGCCGAAGTTACAAAAGGTGGAATAAGTACACAAGAGATAAATCATGATAGTTTTGAAAGTTTAAAACAAAAGGATTTGTATTTTCTAGGGGAATGTTTAGATATAACAGGAGAACTTGGAGGCTTTAATTTTCAAATTACTTTTAGTGAAGCTATGGTTTGTGCAAGGCAAATGAATAAATAAAAAAAAGTTATTTTATGATTAATTTATCAATATTTAGATATCATCTTTCTTAATTCAAATTGTATTAAAAAAGGTTATAAATGTTTTTTGGTAATAAAAACTCCCAAGAGAAAGTTTCTGTTTTATTAAACGAGATTGAAGATTTGAAAAATCAACTTCTTTTAAAAGAACAAGAAAAAGAAGAGATAAAAAATGACTTTTCTAAGCAACTAGAAAATATAACTACTTTAAATGAAAAAAAGTTGAAGTTTACAAACAAATAGCCAGCCATTCTCAAGAAGAAGGTTTAGTTGTTTTTGATGATAGAAACCAACTGTTTTTCTCAAATAATCTAGCTCATTCAAATATAAAAGATTATTCTATTGTATTAAATGCAATTTTAGAAAATCATAATCGTTTAATAATGGAAGATTGTGAAGCTAATGTTGCAATAAAAACTTATGAAAACTATAAAATTGTTTCATTAAAAAAGACTTCAATCCATGATAATAAAAATGGTGGGTTATTAGACAAACATAATAAAAACATGACTAACTCTTTAAATAATACACAAAAAACATATTTATCTTTACTAGATGAACTTCAAGAAATGTCAAAAGAATCAAAAGAAACGGCAACTGGTTCAACTCAAGGTTTAAATTTAATTACAGAAATAGTATCAGATACAAATAATTTACATAAAGAGATTGAAATTGAAAATGAAGTTGTAAATTCATTGGTTTCAAAAAGTAAAGATATTTCACAAGTTATTAATATTATTCAAGCAATAGCATTTCAAACAAATATTCTTTCATTAAATGCAGCCGTTGAAGCAGCAACAGCTGGAGAAGCTGGGCGAGGATTTGCCGTGGTCGCAGCAGAAGTGCGAAACTTGGCAAATAGAAGTGCAGATGCTGCAAAACAAATCAAAGATGTTGTTAATTCAATTCAAAGTGAAACTGCAAAAATAAAAAATAGTTCAGAAACAGTTTCTTCTGTGGTAAATGAAACGAAATCGAGAATTGATATTTTAAGTAAACTAATGAATACTTTCCAAAAAAATTCAAATCGATCAGTTTATGAAGTTGAAAGTATCTCAAATAAAATATTTATAAACTTAGCAAAACTTGATCATGTTATTTATAAAAATAATTTATATCAATTAATTTTTGGAGGAGAACATAATTTTAACGCAGTTGACCATCATAATTGTAGACTTGGGAAATGGTATGACACAGGACTTGGAAAAGAACAATTTAGTTATGTTCCCTCATACAAAGGTTTAGAAAAACATCACCATACTGTTCATCATGAAGCAAACTTATTAGCAAAAGAGTGTTCAGGAAATAGTGTTTCTTGCTCAAAACAATTAATCGAAGATAAAATTGAATTAATTGAGATAGGAAGTGAGCAAGTATTTATTTATCTTGATAAAATTTTGGAAGAAAAAAATGAAGTGCTTATGAAAGAGGCTGCAAACAAATTATTTGAACAAGGAAAATAAAATGAATAATGACAAATATTCTATTGCAATTATAGATGATGAAACAGAAATTTTAAATGTTTTAAGTAGATTTTTAACAAGAAATCCAGATTTCTCAGTTTCAACATATTCTAATCCAATTAGTGCATTAAGTTCTCTTGGAAATTCAAAAGTTGATTTAATTCTTTTAGATATTATGATGCCACAAATGAATGGTTTGGAAGTTTTAGAAAAATTAAAAGCTAATAATTCTGAACAAAAAGTAATCATGATGACAGCATATTCAACTTTAGATAAGGTTTTAAAATCTCATAAAGAGGGTGCAACAAATTATGTTATGAAACCTTTTGATTCTTTACCAGCATTAGAAAAGAAAATAATAGAAGTTTTAAAGTCATAAATTTATGAGTGATAAAAACCTAAGTATTAGGTATTTTCTTTATTTCCTAATTTCTCTTTTTATTTTGATATTTATAATAAATATTTTTAAAGAAGATGAAATTCGATACTCTTTGGAAAACTATAAAAAAATTGTTCACAAAGAGTATTTAAAATATTCTAATGAATATAAAAATAGCTCTGAACTTATATATTTTAATGAGTTTGTAAAAAATAAACAACTTGTTAAAACTTTCAAAAATATTAATCATATGAATTTTTTAGATGCTAAAAAAGAAATTTACAATCAGTTAAAAGATAGTTATCTTTTTTATAAAACTTTAGATGTCCATGATATAAGTTTTTATTCATCTTCAAATAATCTTTTATTAAGTATGCAAGAAAATAGCAAAAATAATAACTCTGAAATTGTAGCAGAGGTTATTTTAAATAAAAAAGAGTTAAGTAGTTTTAAAATAGTTGATGATAATTATTATTTATTATTTTTAAAACCTATTTTTGATGAAAATTTAAATTTTTTAGGTGTAATAAATATAGAGTTTGATTTTACGACTTTGATTAAAAAATTAAAATATAACAATGATTTTTCCTTTTCAATAATAGCTTCAAATCAAATCAAACTAAATGAAAATTTTTATATTAATTTGACAGAGCCGCAAAAAGGCTTAGTAATTGATAATATTAGTAAATCTAAAGAATTTTCTTTAATTACTAAAAGTCATTCTATTAATTCTCCTAGTATTTTTATTCCAATACTAAAATCTCTTGGAAATAAAAATAGCTTATATTTGGTAGCTTATTATTTAAATAAAGATTCTGATATTGCAAAAATTGATAAATATTTTAATGTTTTATTTATTCTTATTACACTTTTTATATTTATAATATTTTATTTTTCTTTTAAAGTAAGATATTTTAAAATGCAAAAAATGAGCATAGAAAAAGAGTATCAAGAGTTACATACTCAAATTGATGATAATGTAATCAAGGTTGAGACAGATTTAAATGGAATCATAACTTATGCCTCAAAACAATTTTGTAAAATCTCTGGTTATTCGCATAAAGAGTTATTAGGACGAAATGTAAATCTTTTAAAACATTCAAATATTGCAAGTGCTTTTTTTGAGAAACTTTGGAGTGAATTAAAAACTAATAATATTTGGGAAGGTGAGATTAAAAATCAAGATAGATATGGAAATTCACATTGGGTAAAAGGTGTGATTTTTCCTAAATATGATTTTGATAATAAAATCATAGGTTATATATCAATTCGCTCAAATATTACAGATACAAAACAATTAGAAAAGATAAATAAACTTTTAAAAGAGGATTTATCAAATAAATTAAATGAAATAAAAATGAAAGATAAAACATTAGTTGATAGTACAAAAGTTCAATTAATGTCAAAAATTCTAGATTCTTTAGATTATCAATGGAAACAGCCTATTTTAAGTATATCTTCATTGGTTTATAACTTAAAAATGATTATAAAAAATGAAGAAAATAGTAAAGATAAATTAGGATTAATTCAACAAATTGAGTTTGAATTAAAAAATTTGTCAGAAGTATTAAATGAAATTAAATATCTTTTCCAACAAAATCAGAATAAAATATCAAAAGTAACAAAGATTATAAAAGAGTCAGTTTTAGCCACACAAGAGGAACTTCATGCAAATAATATAAAAATAAAATATGATTTAGAAAGTGAAATTTCTACTAATTATTCTTTTAATGAACTAAAAAATATTATATTTAATATGATTAAAAATTGTATTGAACAAAAAAAGTTAAACAATCAAGATGAAGTTATTATGTTAATTGATATTATAAAAGAAGATGATTTATTGATTAAAATTGAAGATAATATCAAAGGTGAAAATAAAAAAATAGATGAAAATCGATACTCAAATAGTTATTTATATTTAGTAAAACTTTTTGTTGAAAAAAACAAAGGTCTTTTTTGGTTTGAAAGTACAAATTATGATACGACTTATTATATAAAATTAAAAAATGAGAACATCTAAAATGAGAGTTTCTTTTTATATTAAACTTTTTTTTGCTTTTATCGTATTTGCTATTTTATTATTAGGTTTTGCCTCTTTCGCTTTTAATAATTTTTATGAATTTTATAACCAAAAAAAAGATAAAGAAAATATAGTAAATATCTTAAATTATCAAGAAAATAGTTTTAAAAGTTATGTGAGATTTTTTGATGAAAAGCTTTTTTTACTAAATCAAAAGAATTTTTTGCAGATAGAAGATAAAGAAAAATCACTAGAGTTATTTAAAAAAATACTTTTTAATAATGAAAATATTTTGGAATTTAAAGTTATCTCTTTGGATGCGCAAGAGATTATAAAAGTTACAAAGGATTTAGGAAATATAAAAATTGTTCCAGAAGAAAAACTTCAAAATATTTATTCAAATTCTCATTATAAAAATATAAGAACATTAAAAGAAGAAGAAATTTGGCATGATAATTCAAATTTAGAAAAACCAACAATAATTAATTTTATTTTGAGAGAAAAGAATTATTTTTTAATTTTAAAGGTTGATTTTAGTAGTTTTTTTATTGATATTTATAAAAACTTTGATAAAAAAACTTTGGTGATTTCTGATAATAATATTGTTGTGAATAGTGACGATAAAAATTTTGATAGTTTTAAAAAAGATGACATTTCTTTAACAAATCAATTTATCTCAAAAAAGATTTATTTAAATGAGAATAAATATTTTATTTTTATTACAAATATCGAAGAAGAAGTAAATAATAATTATTTGCAAGAATATTATAAATCAATAATTATTATAGGTTTGGGTTTATCAATTATTTTATCACTACTTTTTTCCAAACCAATAGCAAAATTAAATAAGATAATTGAAGATGAAAATAAAGACTTAGATTTAAGTATTAAAAAGAATTTTATAGAATTAAACGAAAATCAAAAAGTTATAGATAAACATATTATGTTTATTCGAATGAGTAAAAATAATATTATTTTAGAAGCAAGTTCTGCATTTTGTTATTTTCTAGGCTTTTCAAAGGGCGAATTAATCGGGCATGATTACAAAATGTTGATTCATAAAGATACAAAAAAGATGGAGTATATAAAACTTTGGAAATTTGTAAAAAAAGGAAAATCTTATGTCGGTGAAATAAAAGGAATCAAAAAAGATGGAGAATCTTTTTGGGTTGATTTATTTGTTGAACCAAATTTTGATAATTTAAAACAAATAGTTGGATATACAATAATCACTTATGATACAACATATAAAAAGAAAATTGAAGAATTATATAAAAATATGAATAATCAAGTTGAGCAATATAATGCGATTTTTGAAAATGTAAATAGTGGAATTGCACTAATTGATTTAGAAGGAAATTTTAAAAAAATAAATAGCACTTTTAGTAAGTTTTTAAAATATAATAATGAAGAATTATTAGGAATGAAATGTATTGATATTGTTCCTGAAAACTCAAAAAAACTTTTATCAAAAATACTTAAAGAAGCTAGAGAAATAGAGACTATATCTAATATCGAAAAGATTTTTGTAAAAAAATATGGAACACTAATTCATTTAGAATTATCATTGAGTCTTTTATCAGATAAAAAACATTTTGTATTTGTGGTTAACTCTTTAGAAGACAAAAGAAAATTACAAGAATTAAATCAAAATCTTGAATTAAGAATAAATCAAGAAGTTGAAAAAAGTATTCAAAAAGATAAAATTCATCAACAAGAGCAAATAAAAAATGCAAAATTAACTTCAATTGGTTCATTAGCTGCTGGAATTGCCCATGAAATAAATACTCCACTTACATATATAAAAGGTAATTTAGAGTTAATGGGGTACGATATTTTGGATTTACCACAAAGTGAAATTCAAGAAAGAATGAAACACGATAGTGAAAAAATTAAAGAAGGAATCAATAGAATTGCAAATATTGTTGAATCAATGAGAGAAATGTCTCAAAGTAGTAAAGAAATAAAAGAAGAAACAAATATTTATGCAACTTTAACAACTTCTTTAACTATGGCATATAATCGTTCTCGTCAAGTTTCTAAGATATATTTAAATGGTAAATTATTTGATATGGATTCAATAAATAAAAATGAATATATATATCTTTGTAAAGTTCAAAAACAGCGAATGGAACAAGTTTGGATTATTGTTATAAATAATGCTTTAGACGAATTAATAAAGATAGATAATTATGAAGATAGAATTTTAAATATAAATATTTTTGAAGATAATAATGAAATTATAATAAAATTTAAAGATACTGCAGGTGGAATTAATAAAGAGATTATCTCTGATATATTTGAACCTTTTATTTCATCAAAATTACATAGTGGAATGGGTGTTGGATTAAATATTGCTAAAAAAATAGTTGATGAACAAGATGGTAAAATCAGAGCATATAATGAAGATTCAGGTGCTGTCTTTGAGATTAGATTACAAAAGTGTGAAGAAGAATAAAAGGTTATTTAAATACAATAATGAAAAATTTTATAAAAGAAGATAGATGAGAATAGGCTTTATTGGCGATATTGTAGGTCGTCCTGGAAGAAAAATAATAAAAGAAAATTTAATAAAAATTAAAAAAGAGTTTGAAATTGATTTTGTAATTGCAAATGGTGAAAATGCAAGTCATGGTTTTGGATTAACAATTGAGGGTGCAAAAGAGCTTTTAAAAAGTGGTATTGATTTAATAACAGGGGGAAATCACAGCTTTGATAAGAAAAAAGATATGATGGTTTTACTTGAAACTTCAAATGTTTTAAGACCTGATAATTATCCAGCAGGACTTGTTGGAAGTGGAGTTAAGATTTGTGATATACAAACTTCAAATGGAATTGAAAAACTAGCAGTTATAAATCTAATGGGAATTTATGGAATGCCAATGGTTGAAAACCCTTTTAATTGGGCAAAAAAATTAGTAACAAATTTACAAGAACAAAATATTAAAAATATTTTTTTAGATTTTCATGCAGAAGTTACAAGTGAAAAAAGAATAATGTTAATGATGTTCAAAAATCAAATAAGTGCAATTTGTGGAACACATACCCATGTAGGAACAGATGATTTACAAATCTTTGAAAATACTGCATATTTAACAGATATTGGCTTAACTGGTTGTAGAGATAATGTTATAGGAATGGATAGTAAAATTCCAATTCAAAAAGTAACAACTGGAATTGGTGGACATTTTGAAGTTCCAAACTCTTGTAAATCTATTTTACAAATGTTAGTTGTGGATATAGATGATGGAAAAGCATCTAGTGCATTTAAAATAAAAAAATATTGTAATAATTCTAAATTATTTATAACAGAAGCTTTTATTGATTGAGATTTAAACTATACGGAATTAATAAAAATTAGGATAAAATAAACAACTATATGGCTATGAAACAAAAATCCAAAGGCTTAATTAATGATTATAATTCCACAAACTAAAGGTGGTGTAGGTAAATCTACTGTTGCTATGCAGGTTATTGCTCCTTATTTATACAAGAAACATGGCAAAAAGATTACATACATAGAAATAGATGATGAAAATAATGATTCAAAATCGTTTACAAGAACTGAAATTGTAAATAAAAAGATGCTTGGAACAAATAGATTAAGTGAATTAGATGAATTAATCTTAATGGATGATAACCACGAAGTAATCGTTGATGTTGGTGGAAATAAAACTTCATCTTTAGTTCTTGATGAAATCAAAAAAGTAGGTTCATTTGGAAATATCAAGTGGATTATCCCTTTAGGTGATGGTGAACTTGATGGAAAAAATGCAATAGCAACCATGAAAAAAATTAGAAAAATAGAAAAAAATCCAGAAGATAATATAATTTTTGCTCTAAATAGAGCTATTTCTATGGATGAAGATTATTATAATG
>OBMA010002688.1_pt1 | contig 10282 bp, 17 predicted proteins | sample 1539141 | NCBI WGS metagenome assembly OBMA01 (sample SAMEA3991484, study PRJEB22521) | metagenome | biome: anthropogenic terrestrial biome; feature: sewage plant; material: raw primary sludge | place: Sweden | collected 2012-09-26 | reverse complement strand
ATTGGCTAACATGAAATTAGCCGCTTAAACTGTCCGTTGAAACGAGGGCAGATCAGATAAACAAGATGATTGAATATTTAAGGAGCTATATATGACTTCTCAAAAATTGATTTTGATTGACTATCAGAACATTCAAAATATGACAGGCATTAAACAACTTGGAAAATCGGTTGTTTGTGAAGTATTTCTTGGTCCTAATCAAAAAATTTCTGGCGAGCAACTTCAAGAATTCGAGTATGCAATAACACGGTGGAATGTAGTAAATCAGCCAGGAAAAAATGCAGCCGATATGCAAATTGTATTTAAGTTGGGTCAGTTAATTGATAATTTCAATGAATTTTACATATTGAGTAAGGACACGGACTTCGATTCAGTGATTGCATTTGTTTTGGCCAAACCAGGCAAACGAATAAAGAGAATTGAAAACCTTTCAAAGAATAACTTCCAAAGCGTTAAGGTAAGCAAATGATCAAAATTAATGTTGATTTGATTTTAATGTACGCGGTTGCTGGGACAGTTTTAGGTCTTATTTTGGGTGTAGCGTTGTTTGCAAATAAATTACTCTTTCTTGGTAAAGCTGCCTACAACTCAAGTCCTGAAATTTCGTTGTGTGGTCTCGCATCAATTTTCTTCGTCTCGAACTACAACATCAATCACCATTTGGTGGGGGTTGTATGGGGATTGTGTATGACAATTGTAATTTTTGGGCAAATGTATCAAATTAGAACGCTTTGGAAAAAGTAAATTGGAGTCAGTATGAAATTCAGTGCGTGGTGGTTGATGTTGGCAAGCCCATTAATTATTTGGCTGGGGTACGGTATGGGTAAATTATTTGGAGGTCCATATCGTGCGAGCAGTAGTGCAAAAAGAGACATTGCTGGTGACGGTAGTTATTCGAGTTGGAGTCATGCTGATAGTGCTTGTGATTCTGATGGCGGCACTAATGGCGGTGATTGTGGTGACGGCGGAGATGGTGGAGGTGATTGAATGGAGTTTGTAATAATCGTAATTGCTGTTTTATTGATGGCGGGTGTTTATTTAAAAATATCTTCGTCCATTGAGGTGAGTGTTGCGACGACGATAGCGGCATTGACCGTAATTGTTTCGTTCGTTCCAACATTCGTAATTTTAACGAAGTATCTATTTGATAGCCCGTTGCCTTTGCAACAGAGCGATTACATAATTTTTTCATTTATTTCTGTATTGGTTTGTCTTCTTTTATCTGTGATTGTGTACTTAATAATGGATTTTCTTGGGCAGATAAATGCTCCTATTCAAACCGTTCAGGGTATTGTAACCAATAAATATTTTGCACCTTCAACCAGTTCAGTCGGTGTTGGCACAGCATATAACGCGTCCACGGGTATGCCATCAACGGCGGTTGTGACTACCAACCATACAAGTGAAAGTTTCACGGTAGAAGTTAAGTTGGAAAATGATGAAATCATTCGGCATAAAACGAATGAAGAATATTTTGATTCGGTCAGTGTGGGCAATCAGGTTGAATTGTCTTATAAACTCAGCAAATACTCATTGCAAATACATTGGGATGTCGCAATTAAAAATTTAATTTCAATTCAAGAGGAGAGAAAACAAAATGAAAAAGTGGGATAAATTGAAACATCAATCTCATCGCGTGTTTGTTAACGATATATCGGAAAACTCAAAATGATTCAATACTTCGCAGCCTGGTATGTGGCACGTCGCGTGATAAACGCAGTGACGAAACTGGTGATATTCGCCCTGTTTATCCGCGTGGGAGCATATTGGAGCCAACACAACACCCTACCGCCCTTCTCCTTGCTCGTTGATGATGCAACGACGGCGTGGACGTGGTTGGAGTCAACTGGGGCTGTACAGTGGGTGATTAAGAATGTAGGTCAAATGATTGAAGGGATTTAAGATGAGGTTCGAAAAAATTCTGCAGATTTTGAGAGGCTTGCAAAAAATCTTGATAAACATCTTGGAGACAAATCATGACATACAAACCATTTGAATCTCAGTGCCATGTCTGTGGCTGTACTGACAGCCACGGGTGTGCCGATGGCTGTTACTGGATAAATGATGAAGAAACACTATGCAGTCATTGCGCTCAAACCACGGCTATGGTTTTGTGCAATGCCTGTGGATTTGAGCCAATGTCGAAATCTCAGTTGGAGCCAGGCCATTTCCGTTGGGAGGACTATCTTGAGGTGGTTGAGAAGTCGTTATTTTCCAAGCAAATCGATGACTCGATACGCTGGAACATACCTGTATTTTGTACGCCAGGTTCTGGTATGAGTTTTTTCTATCAAGATGGTAAATCTTTGGTAATTAATGTGGGACCAGGATATTTAGACAAACCTATGTCGAGAAGCAATGATAACCGAACGTGATAATAAACTACTCACGATGAACTCCATCACCTCATATTTTCCAATTGAGTTCTCCAATGGGGCTGTTTGGGAAGAGTTGGATGGTGAGTGCAAGTCTTGTAAAAATACACTTCCTCGCACCATGGTGCGTGGTTTGGTTTCTCGACCATTCCCAAATGTGGCTGTTGTGGACGCTGTAGGAGTGTGTGATGAATGCAAACTGCTTACTCGATATCATTTAGTACCAAGCGACCTTACAAATAGATTTAAGCAAAGGAATTTGTCATGACAGACAAAAACTCCATTGAAGACGGACAAGTGTGGCAAATAAGTTCTCAAAAGACCCCCGTTGTTGTTCTAGGTAACTGTTGGATCGGCGAAAACAATGACTACATTTGGACCGCTAATCGAAGAACTGGGAAGAAACAGTACATCAAACTTGGGCAATTCGTTCAGATGCTTGAAGCTAAAGATTACCCGAGCACTCTTAAACTTTGTCGCAAATGGGCGCAAAAAGGATATTCTCATGTGATGGATTGGCTTGGTTGGTTCTTTGAAGATTATATTCATGGTGAAGCATCAATATGGTTTTATGTGGCCGCTCTCCGTCGAAATCGAGAAGCCTACATTGAATATGCAGACAGGGTTTTTATTGATGCTTTGCAATCAGAAATTACAAAATTCAATACTTCAGCTGGTGGCAAAGTGGGATTTCCAAAGCAGTCATATTTAAGAAATGTTCCTGAAATTGTGGCATTTTGGAATGATTATGGTCTCTTCTATCATTCCGATCAAGGGCCAATACGTATCGGAAATAATTGGCAAGAGGCTTTGAGTAAGGCGGAAGAATTTTTGACTAAAGTAAAAAATCATGAAAAGTAAATTGGAGTTTAAATCGCCCATTGAAACAAAAATTATTCTCATTGCTGGTTACTTGTCAGCAGGAGAATATGGATGCTTTGGCTATTGCCACTACCCAGATGATTGGCATTCAGAGAGAATCAACGCCGCCGTTAGCTATTTGTTCAATCATGAGTTGCAGCAATTAGTACAGATTGAGCAAACGAACCCACCTTTTGGTCCATTTGTTCCAGAGGAAGAGGCAGCAAGACTACTTGGTGCTGCGATATGTGTTTGGATATTGTCTCCCAGCCAGATGCCATCTTTGATGACTTATCGTTCGCTTGTACAAGAAGAACCAGATTCACCCATATTAGATCCATATATTGATGTGAATGAAGTTAAACAACTTACCCAAGGGGAGGTGCGGTTTGTTGTGACAAATATTGAGCCAAGCGTCAAAATAAAATATTCAAAAGACTCAAAGTGTGCTGATATTTGCGAACTTGTGACCGAAGCGATTTATATGCAAATTACAAATACTACTCAACCTATCTCACTTCAAGTTAACTTGAACAAAATTTTAAATCATGCAGACTGTCAATTTCCATTGATTGAGGTGTTTGATAAAGATGAGGCCAATTCCAAAGACATTCAGCACGAGTTCGGTCGAAACTGGCGACCTCACAGAACTAATGAAATATTTATTGAAACAATGTATCCAATTTGGTCAAACAATGCACCTTTGCAAAGCCATAACAGATATACGATTGTGATTGGTAGCGGCCCATTTGGAATGTACGCTGTTTATTGTGATGAGGAGTTAAAATTTGTCGTCACGAATCCCAATGAAAAGTGGTGGAAAGATTTTGAAACTCGAAAAATTGATTTAAATCCTGAAAACGCAATTCAGTATGAAATTTTAGATTAAGGTATAAAATTTGGGAATTCACGAGCCATACATTTTTTAACATAGTCATGGACTTTTGGTTCGTAGTTGGATAACAGAAAATTTTCATTCAAATCAAACACTTTTGTATCTCTCAATTGGTCAATTCCTGGTGATGAGCCATCACGGGGAATTGAGTATGTTGCTCGTATGATTCGGGGCTTACCTTGCGTGCGTATCCAGATGTCTTCAAGCGTTCTTACACGGTAATCAAACCAAAACTTGTACCATTCCCTTCGTACATACTTGCCAGTTCTTTTGTCCTTAATTGGAGGATAGTCTTGCCACACCAGAAAAATATAAGGTATTTCCCACTCAGATAAATTGCCACGATTCCATAATCGAGACTCGTTACCTATATGAATTAACTGAATGAATTGTTGAACATCAAACATGCCATCAAGATGTTTTCTAATCATGCTGAAATGTTTCGTCCAATTTTTAAAGAAACTTCGTTTTATTGCCTCTCCAGCAGTAGGATTATGTGGTGGGTCTCTCAAAAAAGCGTAACGGAAATCAGTTGTACTTGTACGTAATGGACAGAAAACGGGTTGTTCTGAAGAATTGCCTATATGCGAAAAAAACTGATCGTGGACTGGTCTATCTTCACCCACCAGTTTCATTGGTGCATAACATGCAGGGCATCTAGTGGCGGGTCGTCGTTTGTCAGCCCATTGAGTGTCGTGCTTGCCTCCAAACTCAGCAATGTATTGCGCGGCATTTAATGAAATTTCCTTGTAAGGATGAATCACAGTTTTCATATATGCGTCACCTACTCACATAAAGTTACGTTTGAATTTTTCATGGTTGCGAATATTGCTTTGCAAGTCCTGCTCATCCCATATTTGCAACTCCCACGGAAAGTAAAAGTTACTTTTGTTTTTGAAATAGATGTGTAAACCACGATAACCTTCTTTATCCCGCAGATACCAATTTTTAAGGTTCAACTCATCTTGCCAATCATCCAAAACCTCCATAACAGACTTTATCTCATCATTGGCCACAATAATCCGTGCACCAAAAATATCATTCAACCAGTTGTTGACAGGATATTGATCCTCACGCGTACCAAATCGTGAAATTTTGTCGTCAATACTTTCACGGGTTTTAACACGATAGAAGTATCTAATAGCAATTTCCGCCGTCATTAAGTAATCATTGATGCTCTCATGCAGCGTTAAACGATACTGATAGATATGAGGCGTAGGTATATGCGAAATCGTTCTGGACAAATTGATTTTCTCAATTGCTCCTGTTTCGAAATAATCTTTCGAGAATTCGCTGTGCAAACGATTAATTTCGGCAACCAGTTGTTTGATTTGGCTTGTATTATTCATGTAGTTACTCCATGCTCGTTAGGTGCGTAATTGTTCACCTATATACGTTGTGTGAGATTGCACTCTAGTGTTCCCATATTATGACCAATCTTCAGTATGAAGTTCAGACACCTGACCAAAGGCTTTATCCTTGGTCACAAGCACCAAGCCGTTAGAGACCGCGTGTGCTGCGATAAGCATATCGAGGTTGCCTAGGGGTTTACCCTGACGTTCTAAATCGGCTCTGAGCGTCCCGTAGTGGATTGCGCACTCAGTATCCCATGGTAACACTTCCACCCTACTCAAAAACTCGTGTACGAGGTGGTGCAGTGCCACGGCATCAGGTTTCTTTGCCAAACCAAAGTACAACTCTGCTTCGGTGATGGCAGAGATGAACAAAGACGTTGTGGGTAAACTCATGCCCATGGTACGCACGTTACCCTGCCCTTTGATGAAGTCACTGACGGCATTGGTGTCTAGCATGTAGCGAATCGACGTGCCCATCATAACGCCTCACGGGTTTGTGGTGCATCATCGTTGCGCTCATCGAGGAAGTCGGACGGTACAGTGGTCGTGCTCGCAAGTTGAATGAAGCTGTCCCAAGTTTTGCGCAAAGGTGAAATCACAACATCTCCTGAAATTGGGTCTTTGCGGATTTTGACTTCACTACAGTCAAAGCGAAAAGAAGAAGGAAGTCGAACTGCCTGACTGCTCCCGTTCATGAAAAGTTTGGCAATTTTATCCATGATGTAACTCCTGATTAAGTTCAATATACAAACAGTATATCATTTATTCTTGGGGGTGATCAAAATTCTTCGTGTGTCTTTATTTGATATTCTGTCAACTAAAAAGACACCTTGTTTTTGAAGTTTGTCAACCAATGTGGGATAACACCAGAATGGTTGCTACAGCGGAATATTGGATTTCATTACTTCATCAAACCACTCGTGATTAAGTCGAGGTTCGGTTTCTAATGCAAAAAGAAATTGATGCACTAACGCACGACCATAGGCATTCGTATCAGCGATTTGTCGGGTGAGTGAGAGTGCTGACATCAAGTCCCATTTTGTCATCTCATACCCATAACCCAAAAGTAACCATCGCATGGCAGCAAGTGCTGATTGAAAAGCAAATTTAGGTTGTTTGACAGCAAAGTCTCTCGCGGCACGTATGAGTGTATTTGGGTCAGTTGGGCTATCGGAAACCAATTCAATAGCTCGATCATACAAACCAAGGCTCTTGGCAGCTGCAAACCACTTCCCCTTCTCCCAAAAATTGCTACTGATGAGATCCTCTAAAATCACTTCAGGTGGAACTTCAGGGTATTTCTTAGCAATGGCTCGCAACGTTGACAGATTACTGTTGGCACGATTGGCAATAAATGCAAACCGTGTATATGCCTCAGCGTGGCGATCTTCTTTGAGCAGCATATCCTCACACATGGCGTACAGGTATTCGATGGCTACGCCGTCCACCTTGGTTTCTGCATACTCAATCGCTTCATCAATCCTGGCCAACTGAGCCAATGACAGAATACGCCATCGATGCAGAGACCAACTGGGTGTTATGTACGTGTGCGACAGCCCCAGTAAATATTCATATCGCTCTGCCGCGAACAATGATGCGTACCAAAACGATTCGCCAGGGAAATATCCATTACGAAAGTCGGGGTTTGACATGATGCTGCGAGTCATCTCACCAAACTCATCAGCCCAATGTGCTCCAACTTCTGGGCTTGCACACATCATTGGCCAATATTCATCAATTGATGATAGATAGCCATAGCCATCGTCTTGTGCCGCTTGCCATATACGCTGTAACCAAGCATTACGTTGAGCGATATCAACTGTTGGCTTCGCAATGATTTTAGCAAGTGTTTCAAGTGCATGACTGATGGCAGTACCCAATGAGCCTGAAGAACTATCCACGTGTTCTATGGATGGAACCAGTTTTTCGATGAGCATGACTGCGCCTTCAGCTGCCAAAACTGCATCTGCCTTACAAACTGCCTTAATCTCAAAAAGTGCCTCTTTAATTCGTTTGGTGGGCAGATCAGAACGCCACCCAAAAGCACCACGCTTGAATCGTGGTGCAAATTGCCATTTGTGTTTTGGAGTTATAGATGACATGAGGAAGTCCTGTATTAAGCAAGTTGAAGTTTCTTAGCAATGAAAGTATAGGCTTTGGCTAACTTGCTTTGCCTAAATCCACCTATGTTAGGAAGAGTCATGAAATCAAACTTCTCAGGCATTGTTCGTATGAAAATTGGATGATACTTGTCCATATATTCACGAGCAGATTTCTCAGTAAAACGTCTCGTCATCTCCCAAGCACCTTTGTTGGGTTGTATTGCCTCAACAGGGATTTGTAAGATGCCATTGGGTGAACGATTGATGACCAACCATTCATTGCTTTCAAACTCAGTGTGAGTTCTTCTGGCATGGAGTAAGTTGCGACAAAACAAAATGTCTGATATTGGAATATCCAACTCCAATAGAACACCAGGGCGATAGTTGTATGAGTTGTGTTGCCCGCTAAATGAGTTAAGGGTGTCCATTTCAACCTCAATGGACTCAATTCCAAGCAATTCCGCCGATGCTTTAAGGTTCAATAGTGTTTCGACAAGGTTAGCTTGAACATAAATGCTTGAGTCAGACTTGGTAATATTGCGCGTGAGCGTAATTGTTGAGTGTTCAAGGTTTGCTTTGGAGAATTGTTCTTGGGTGTGTTCATATAATGACAAAACCTCAGCGCAAATTTTGTCAATACGCTCTTGAGTTAACTCCCGTAATACCCATTTAAGATTCGCCTCTTTATAACTGGCCTTGAATTCATTCATGTGCTTGTCTGACGCATAGATTCTGTCTTCACAGTATGGTAGTCTCCTGAAACCCAAAGCCGTAGACACAAAGTATGTCATTAGGGCAATGCCCGTACTTTTGTTCGCTGCACCACCCTCGATGTCTTTTGTGGGGTAGCCATGATGAGCCAAGCACTTATACAGAATATCATCTTGTATTTCGAACTCATGTGATAAAACACTTCCTTCAAAATAATTCAGAGGGAACAGTGCGCTTTCGCTGATGTACGGCATACAAACTTTCGCGGGAATTGAGTCAATCAAGATTGTATCAATTATCCCCACTTTCTGTGGATAACCATGTGAGCAATAACGAATTTGTCTCAGCGACCCCACAACGCGCAAAGATTTTCTTTAAATCGGCTAATTTATGAGCATTCATTTTGAAATGATTGCTATTTTAATGTGCTTACTTTATGATTACAGTGTAATCATACTGGAGGTGGAAATGAGTTCTGATGCCTGTGGGAGCAGATTTGTACGTGCTCAAAGAAATTTTAGGGATTCTAAGCGTGGTAGTGGATTCGTCAGAATTCAGCCGTGGATTCCACGTGAAATACGAAATTTGTTGAAAATTAGGTGCAAAGAGCACAATATGACTCAAGAGTCATTTATCATTGATGCAATCAGCAACCATCAACCCACGTTGTCAAAAGCAGAGTGAGGATTATTATGGCCACAACTAGCAAAATTGAATGGACTGAAAAGACTTGGAATCCAATTGTTGGATGTACCAAGGTTTCACCTGGATGCAAGCACTGTTACGCAGAGGGTATGGCAAAACGTTTGCAAGCCATGAAAGCGCACGGTTACGAAAATGCCTTTCAACTCACCCTACTGCCCTATCGTTTAAATGAACCGCTGCTGCGTAAAACGCCATGCACATATTTTGTGAACTCAATGTCAGATCTGTTTCACGAGGATGTGCCTTTTGAGTACATCGAACAAGTGTTTGACACGATACGGCAAGCTCATTGGCACACATTCCAAATATTGACCAAGCGTGATGAACGTATGGCAGAGTTCTTTCGTGGTCGTACTGTTCCTAAGAATGCTTGGATGGGTGTGTCTGTAGAGGATAAGAAGTATGGCGTTCCGCGCATCAAATCACTTCGCAAAGTCAAGGCTGAGATTCGTTTCCTCTCAATAGAGCCACTACTTGAAGATGTGGGCAAACTAAACCTCAAGGATATCCATTGGGTTATCGTAGGCGGTGAATCTGGGCCTAAGGCAAGACCTATGAAAGAAGAATGGGTGGACTCAATTAGACACCAATGCGAAGAAGCTGAAGTGGCATTCTTCTTCAAGCAATGGGGAGGCTGGGGGGTCGATGGCGTGAAACGCGCCAAACGTTTTAACGGTCGGGAACTTCATGGCAAAGTGTGGGATGAAATGCCAACTCTACCATGAGTTAAAAAACCAATTTTCTCTGTCGAGGCGGCATGATTCGCGCATCTCCTTTAATTAAACTTTTTGCGGTGGTGGTTTTTCCAGAAGGAAGAACAATTTCTACTTCGTTGCTTTTGGCTAAGTTTGCAACAACCTCCCTATAATCAGACGAGGTTGCTGGTGAATCATTGCAAGTCGTAGCAAACAAGGTTTCAAAACTCAAACCCCCATCATCAGCATAAATCAGATTCGGTATATCTTCGTGTAACTTTTCGCGGGTGCGTTTTTTTGCATCATCATCGAACATGTAGCCTAATGTGCCCTGCTTGGTGTACTGTTCATCAGCTCTAGTGATGTAACCAACTTTGAACATGTTCAAGCCTTCTTCCCCGTAATGAATGAAGGTATTGCTATTATCCCAATGAACTTTTGTCATTACATCACGCGCGGTTGAGTGCATGGATAAGTGTAACAACCAGAAATCGCCGTGCCCACTCGTAGTTCGTATGAAAAACGGAGTATGAAATCGAGAACCTGCCTGTTTGATAATATGAGGATACAGTTGACCTTGAAT
>OBMA010002686.1_pt1 | contig 10282 bp, 8 predicted proteins | sample 1539141 | NCBI WGS metagenome assembly OBMA01 (sample SAMEA3991484, study PRJEB22521) | metagenome | biome: anthropogenic terrestrial biome; feature: sewage plant; material: raw primary sludge | place: Sweden | collected 2012-09-26 | reverse complement strand
AGTTGGTAACGTCGCCATCATAAATTGACTTGACCTCCATTGGAGTAAGGTGCTGTATGGTGTTGCCTCTGCTTACCACCAGTTCATACCCTTTTTCCAGCGATGGCGATTTGAAGAGTCCGAATCCCTCCTTAAAGAGAAATATTATGATGAGAAGGATGACGATGCTGGTGAATGCTCCACTCAGTTTTAGCATCCCTTCCACTATATGTTCAAAAAATTTCTTCATGCTATTGTTTTATCAATTAGTTTTATCAGAACCGATAGAGGAAAAAACGGAAACGGAATTCACTTCCCCCCGCAAGCGGTCAGAAAAAATTCCGTTTCCTTCAATCGGGAATCCGATTTATCACTTCTTTGCAGAGAGCGGTATATAGCCCACTTGCGATACTATTCTCTGACCTACGGGTGAAAGCACATAATTAATGAATGGAGTCACCTTGTTTTTCATATTGAGCGTATAGTAAAGGAAGAGCGGACGTACCACCGGATAGGTCTTGTTTTTGGCATTGGCCACTGATGGCGCCACATAGTGTTTGCCCTTATCGTAGGATACTGATACAGCTTTCACCTTGCGGTTGAGATAGGCTAGGCCCACATAACCGATGGCACCTGGGGTCTGGCTCACCGACTGCACAATGGCACCAGTGGCAGGCATGCTCATGATGCCGTTCTTGTAGTTCTTGTTACGGAGCACATGTTCCTTAAAGAACTCATAGGTTCCCGAAGAGGTCTCACGAGAATAAGGAACAATTGCCAGATTGGCGCCTCCCACCTGTTTCCAGTTGGTTATTTTCCCGGTAAAGATGCCTTCCAGCTGTTCGCGGGTCAGTTTGGAAACTTGGTTGCTCGGATTGACAATGACTGCCAACGCATCATAGGCCATTACCACTTCTTTCACCGATTTGCCACCCTCGCGGAGTTTGTTCTTTTCCTCAAACTTTATCTTTCGGGAAGCCATCGACATATCGGTCGAGCCTTCAATCAAGGCGGAGAATCCCACACCCGAGCCACCGCCAATCACGGTTACGGAGTTTTTGGAGTTGCCCCTCATATAGTTTTCGGCCTCCTTCTGCACCAGTGGCAAACAGGTATCTGAGCCCTTTACCTTTTGTGCGCACAACTGAGCAGCGTTTGCCAGAATCAGCAGACATGCTGCGGTCAACATTAACTTTTTCATACGACATATAATGATTTAATTGATTGATTTTTTTGTAACAGCTTATCAGAACTTATACTGCATACGCAGGGTAAAAAGGTTGTCTTTCCTATCCTTATCATATCCGGCAACATTCTTGCTGGTCTCGTTGCTGTTGACTTCGTAATAGGCGGTAAGTCTCACGTTCGACATTGCCCTCCAGATAAGACCGGCACCGAATGTGCTCTGCGACAAATCTGCCTTGTTGGTAGCTTTGCTGCCTTGTTTGTCTGTCTTGCCCACATTGTCGCCATCCACATCCGTATTGGGGTCATAAGAGTCATACTTGGCCACCAGTGAGAATGGGGTCTGTCCCAAATCCTGCACCAGCATCACATAATAGCCGTTAAAGTTGCGAAGATAGGTATCACCAGCCGGGTTCTTCGCATCGTTGGGACTCTTGCTGCTGCCCGATGTGCCAGGCTGGTTGCCCCACAGATACTCTGCCATCAGTTTGGTCTGCCCTGCCTCTGTGTTGAATATGAGCGCACCATCCAGTCCGAAATACTGACGTTTGGCATACTCTCCCACATTGCTGGCTGAAGAATCCACGGTGAATGCTTTTCCATCCATATCATACACATTTTTGTTGCCTTGAAAGACACCGCCTTTGTAGTAGGAGAACCCCAACTCCCAGCTACCGTCGGTTCCTATGTTTTTAGATGCCGTCAGTTTGCCAATGAAGTCACGCAGCGTTTTGGAATCCTGTTTCATTCCGTTGCCGGCAAACAGTCCAGCATTCAGTTTCAAGAAATTGAGCGGAGATTCTTTTGATGGAGCCAATATCAACATGGCACCCAGGTCCTTCTCATCGGGGAAGATTGTCTGACAGACTGCTGAATATTCTGGTGACTCACGCTGATTGGATGAATAGCCCAACTCATAGCCGAATGGTCTGTCAAAAATACCGGCTTGGAAAGCGCAGGTCTTCAACCATGGATCCTTAATGTTGAAATAGGCATTTTTGGTGGCAAATCCTTTTTCTGTAATGTCTATCTCAAAGGTGGCACTGGTAAGACCACTCTTATATTGAGTTTTCAGACGGCCCCTGCGGACGCCGAAACGGCCAAAGCCACCCTCATCGTCTGTACCTAAAGTTTCATTGGTATTGTTGCCCACTTTAGGCGAGGCATATTCCTGACCATACTGGTATTGCGCCTGAATGTAGCCCGATATGCTCAGTTTGGAGAGTTTGTCCACCTTACTTTCCACCTCACTTGTCCGGTCTTCCAACTTCTCCATTGGCGTTTTTTCTGGCTCTTCCGGTGGTGCTTGCAGCGTTTCCTCCTCTGTTTGCACTGAATCCTGATTGACAGGTGTTTCTGACGTTTGCGCATTGGCAACCATCGTCATACACAAAAAAGAACATGCTGAAATAAATACCTTTTTCATTGTTTTTCTTTTTAGTTTGTATTCTGTTTCTTTTTTCAATGGCAAAGTTATTGGGGTGTTGTTTCGGTATTGAGTCATATTTTTTAAGGTGAGGTTACTTATTTGTTGCATTTCTGTTATTGATCTATACGTAAGGTCGTTATAATCCTTTTTACATTCTTCTCTTTTCCGTTCACTCTGTTATTTTCATTTTCACCACAAACCATCAAAAAAAAATTCAAATTTTAACACTCCCGAAAGGTGGCTTGACTAAAGCTTTTCAAGGAAAATATTGATTTAAATCAATATTTTTCACTAAAATATTTGGTAAATAGAAAAAAGTATTGCATTTTTGTAGTGCAAACAAAACAGATAGATTTTTCATAGTTAAGGTTTAGGTTAATGAAGTATAGGGACGTTGTGAAACGTCCCTATATTTTTTTTGCCCTTTTTCAAGAGATTTTCGGATGCCGAATTTATCGGTCCACACTGTTTTCTCTTTCCATTTTTTGCCGAATCCGGTTGAACTTCAAATACAGCATCACCTCTTTTACAATCAGAAACGAAAGCACCACCGACAGCAAAGCAACCACCGACAGCAGCAATACGAAACTGGTTTTTACAGGTTCGCTAAATTCGTTCCACACCAGCAGCAATATCAGCAAATCAAGTGTAAGCAATACACTGTATAATATAAAATGCTGGCGATAATAGCCGTATCCTTGTGTCATCATATTTGTTTCCATTGTGAAGTCCTCCTTTCCACAAAGTAAAAGTAGCGGGTTGCTGTTACGTCGCGATGTAGCTGATATTACAATATCATTACAACCCGTATCAACAAAAGAGGCCACACTTCGCAGCGCAGCCTCCAAGGAAAAACGCAAATGGTGATTTAGTCACCCAAATTAAGAATCGGGTTACCTGTTTTCCAGTTATTACGGACCAGTTGGGCTATGATGCCATCCACCAATCCATACATGGGCACCATGATGCTCTGAGCCCCGACACATTTTGCCACTGTCAGAAATATGGTTCCCGCTGGAATGATAACATCGGCTCTGTCGCGTTTGAGCGAATATCTGGCAATACGCTCCTCTATCGACAAATTTTTCAACTCTTCATAAGTAGATTTCAGCGAAGAGATTGGCAACTGTTTGTTTATTTTGTCCTTGCTGTCAGCCAGACGGTAATATTTTTCTATATTGCCACCCGAACCTACCAGATGAATAGCGGGATATTTTTTGCGCAAGTCTGTCAGTTCCCGTTCCAGTTCTTCTCCTACCCCGTCGCGCACTGCGTTCAGCAGCATACGCACGGTTCCTATAGGAAATGAGCGTGATTCTATGACTTCGCCGCCATGCAGCAGCGACAATTCGGTGCTGCCTCCTCCCACATCCACATACATATAATAGTCATCTCCCATGGGGGCAGAACGATGCGACGACAGCAGTTCGGCCTCTTCCTTGCCGCTGATGATGTCAAGGGTCAATCCTGTCTTGGCATGGATATGCTTTACCACTTCCTTGCCGTTTTTTGCTTCGCGCATCGACGAGGTGGCACAAGCTCTGAAACAAGATACATTACACAGTTTTAGCAGATGACACGCCGCCTTGAACATCTGTAACAGTTCAGTTTCCTTTTCTTCCGATATCTTGCCCTTGATAAACACATCGTCACCCAAACGGATTGGAACCCGCAAATAAAGCAAGGTGACCGACTGGAGCGATCCATCAGCGTGGGGAACGACACTTTTTACTATAAATCGGGCGGCATTTGACCCCAAATCCACCGCCGCATAGTTTTCTCCTATCATATTTTGCCTCCTTTTTTTGTTTCCTCTTTAGTACCTTCCTCGGCTTTCTTTTCTTCCACCTTGGGCTCCGTGGCGGGCTTGGGCTCCGACTTTTTATCATCAGCCTTCTGCGGTTCTTCCATCTTGGCTTGCTTGCGCATCGTCTCTACATACAACTCGTTTTCGTGTTTATAGGCATTGTAGAGCGATGTTTGGGAGTTGAACGGCTGGGTGGCCGAGGAATTCCACGGCAGATTCCGGCCTGTGCCATCTACCACCCGGCCTTGCTGATTGTCTCGCAGTCCATACACCACAGTGCGTTTCAGGTCTTGCTGTATGGCAAAATCATACACTGGCACCATGGCCTCTACTCTTGAGTCAAAATTACGGGGCATCCAGTCGGCCGAACCTATGAAATAACGTTCGCTACCCCCGTTGGCAAAAATGAGGATACGTGAATGTTCCAGGTAGCGGTCTATGATGCCGCAGATGCGTATATTGTCACTGAGTCCTGGCACACCTGTCACCAGAGAGCAGTTGCCGCGCACCAGCAAGTCTATCCGCACGCCTGCAGCCGCTGCCTCATACAGTTTGTCCACTATTTCCTCATCGGTGATGTGGTTCATCTTTCCCATAAAATAGGCAGGCTTGCCGTCGTGTGCATTCTTTATCTCCGTATCAAGCAGTTCAATGATGCGTTCCCTCATATTGAGGGGTGACAGCAGCAGTTCCTTGAATTTGACAGAGGCATAAGGCTTTCTGATGAAGTCAAACACATTCTCCACATCGTGCACTATCGATTTCCGCGCCGTCATCAGGGTATAGTCGGTATAGACCTTGGCATTGCCTTCGTGGAAATTGCCGGTACTGATGCAGGCTATATCTCCAGTTTCGGTGGCAATATAAGTCAGTTTGGAATGTACTTTCAATCCGTCCAGACCAAAAAGGACCTGAATGCCTGCCTCTTCCATCTTTTTGCTCCAGTCCATATTTTCCTCTTCGTCAAAGCGGGCCAGCAGTTCTATCACCACCAGCACTTTTTTCCCGTTGCGGGCCGCACAAATCAGGGCCTTGATTACCTTCGAATCTTTGGCCAGACGGTAAAGGGTGGTCTTGATTGAGGTGACGTGCCGATTGAGCGCCGCCTCGTTCAGCAATCTCAGATAGGAATCAAAACTGTGGTATGGAACGTGTATGAATCGGTCATGCTGCTGTATGAGCGATATCAGACTGGCATCGGTGTCCAGCTCTGCCTTCATCATGGGTTGTCGCTGAGGATATTCCAAGTCGGGCCGGGCACAGTCGGGCAACATCATCAAATCCTTATGGTTGTGATAGCGGCCACTGGCCAACACGGTATCCAGGCTGTTAAGGTGAAGTTTACCCATCAGAACTTTCAACAGATCTTTGGGCATCTCCTCGTCATATAGCACTCTGAGCGGCTCACCCCGCTTTCGGCTTTTCAGTCCTTTGGTCAGTTTCTGCAATACTCCTTGCTGCAGGTCGGTGTCTATCGCCAGTTCCGCATTACGGGTAAATTTGAATGAATAGGCTTCAAACGAGTCAAACCGCTCTCCTATAAAGATGAGGGGCAGACAATAGCGGATGACGTCATCAAGATAGATAAGGCACTTCTTTCCGGCACTGTCGGGCAACAACAGAAATCGGCGGACTTCTGCCGTGGGTATATTGACCAATGCGTAATCTTTCTTTGCCTTGCTCTTTTCGGCATTCCAGCGCAGCATCTTCACCACCAGATGGGTACCTTCATCCACCGACTTGTCCAGACGTTCTATCGACGAAAGCCAGATAGGACTAAGCAGACCACTCAGATGCGTCTTGTAATAGTTGACCACAAAATGCTGCTGAACCACATTCAGGTTTTTGTCCGATACTATCACTATGTTTTGCTGTTTCAGTTTATTCCATATCTCGTTGGTAGCCAATTCATATTCCTTGGCATACGCTGTGTTGAGTTTGTTGATGACTGCAATATCAGTCTCTGCGGTGTGCCGTTCCTTGCGCATATCCTTGTCCTTGTTCTCGGCCATCTTGCTTAGACAGGCCATACGCACCCTGAAAAACTCATCCAGATTATTGGAAAATATTCCCAGAAACTTGAGCCGCTCCAGCAATGGCACGCTTTCCTTTTCTGCTTCCTGCAATATCCGATGATTGAAATACATCCAGCTGATGTCACGGTCCAAGTGGTTCTCCTTGACCAGATTTCTAAACTCCTTTTTGCCAATAGACTTTTGTTGCTCTGTTGAGTTTTGTTCCGCCTCTAACTCTTCTGAATCTTGTTTGATTTTTTGCTCCATAAATTTTGCGTTTTTTGTTTCGGCAAACTTACGGGTGACACATTACAGACATGGCTCATAACTGTTACATTAGCGATACAAATCCATAAACCAAGACGAGCTAAAAAAACAGAGAAACACCTAAATAACATTAATGTAACAACAGTGTAACAGACACCGCTTAGTTTTGCAACAGAAAAAAGGAGGACAATATGGACAGAAAAAGAATGCCACTGATTATTGCCGCTTTTCTGCTGGCGGCTGCACTGTTACTGATTGCTGGCCATCAAGGCAGAAAAGTGGGTCAAGCCGACCCCATCGGCATCAGTCCGCTGCGATGCACCTATGTGCAGGATTTGATAAACAACGGCGTAAGCGAGACTGAAGCCTTGCAGAACATGGACTGCTGCAACGACTCTCGCTGCCCCTTTCATCACCCCTACTGCGCCAACAATCAATAAAACTGAAAGCAACACATAAAGCCCTGGGGCCTCGCGTTTCTACCAAAGTAACATCAACAGTGGAACACAGCGACGCTCCAGGCTTTTTTGCCCTAAATCCAATTTGCATACCCCTGCGTAACCATTTGATGAACATAATCCGTTCTTTTATACTTTATTGATACCGTGCAACCTATTTTTACCTAACTTTTTCGTATATTTACAAATTGAGGGGCAAGGGCTTTTCTGCTTGGTACAGAAATTGATGGTTCTCAACAAAACACCTGCTCCCTATTATCGCCGACTACGGCCAATCATATAGAAAAAAAATAAAATGAAATATATACATGACAAACAAATGGATTTACAATCCTCTGACGGATGATCAAGAGAAAAAGAAAGAAGATCTGTCAAAGGAATTAGGCATCAGTCCCATTCTCTGCCAGCTGTTGCTGGAACGGGGCATCAATGATGCCGAAGGCGCCAAACATTTTTTCCGTCCCCAGCTGAGCGACCTTTACGACCCATTCCTGATGAACGACATGGACAAAGCCGTCGAGCGCATCAATCAGGCTATGGTACAGAAAGAGAAAATACTGATTTACGGCGACTATGATGTGGACGGCATCACGGCCGTAGCCTTGGTATACAAATTTCTGAAACAGAATTATGCCAAAGTGAGTTTCCATATACCCGACCGCGACACCGAGGGTTATGGCATTTCGGAACGCCGCATTGACTGGGCGGCCGAGAATGAGGTAAAACTGATTATCGTGCTCGACTACGGCATCAAATCATTCGACGAGATAGCCTACGCCAAAGACAAAGGCATTGACTTCATCATCTGTGACCACCACACCCCCGAGAAAGGAGGACGATTGCCCGATGCCGCTGCCGTGCTCAATCCCAAACGGCTCGACAGTTCTTACCCGGATGCCAATCTGGCAGCCTGTGGTGTGGGATTCAAACTGATGCAGGCTTTTGCCCAGAACAATGGCATCGCCTTTGAGCAGCTGACGCCTATGCTCGATTTTGTGGTAGTCAGCATTGCCGCCGACATTGTTCCCATTGTGGGCGAAAACCGCGTACTGGCCTACTATGGCCTGAAACAGCTCAACAGTTGCCCTAATCTAGGACTGAAAAGCATTATCGAGGTTTGCGGACTCACCGACAAGGAAATCACTATCAGTGATATCGTATTCAAGATTGGTCCCCGCCTTAATGCCTCTGGACGTGTACAATCGGCCACCGAATCGGTGGAACTGCTTATCAGCAACGACCTCACCTTTGCCAAGGAAAAAAGCGACGCCATCAACCATTACAACCAAACCAGAAAGGATTTGGACAAGAGCATCACCGATGAGGCTTTTTCACGCTTGGAAGAACATACGCAGGAGATGGCTCAAAGCAAATCCATCGTCATCTATGATGCCAACTGGCATAAAGGGGTTATCGGCATTGTGGCTTCCAGGCTCACCGAGCTCTATTATAAGCCGACTATCGTACTCACCAAGACAAGGGATTTTGCCACTGGCACTGATTTCATCACTGGGTCGGGACGTACCGTGCAGGGATTCGACATCTACAAGGGTGTGGAATCGTGCAGCGACTTGCTGCGCGACTTTGGCGGACATATGTTCGCCGTCGGACTCTCCATCGAAAACGAGGAACAGATACCCGAATTTAAAAAACGGTTCGAACAATATGTTTCTGAAAACATTTTGCCTAGCCAACTGCAGCCTCAGATAAACATTGATGCGGTGATAGACTTCAAGGACATCACACCGAAATTTTTCAGAGTCATCAAACAGTTCAGTCCGTTTGGACCAGAAAATCCGAAACCCATATTCATCACAAAACGTGTGTTCGACTATGGCACCAGCCGAATTGTAGGCAAGGTACAGGAGCATCTGAAGCTGGAACTGATTGACTCCAAATCGGAGTGCATCATGAATGGCATTGCTTTTGGACAATCGGAGTTTTACGAATACATACGAGACCTCAACCCCGTTGATATCTGCTATACTATCGAGGAAAACGGATTCAACGGAGGCAGTTCCACTCAACTGCGCATCATCGACATCCGCAAAGCGGAATAGCAAACGTACATTCAGACATAAAACAGCCGTCCCTTTTCGGGACGGCCGTTTTTTTCGGCATACATTCATCAACTTCTGACTAAAAGACAAGAAAATGAAAGAAGCGGACAAAGAAAAAATAGAGACTATCAACCAGAATGTAAGGGAGAGCCTGCAATTAAGGCTGCTCAGCGATACGCTGCTGCCCGACGATGCCCCTATACTGACCGATGATGGATATATTTGTCGCTGCATCAGTGGAAATTGCGAAGTGATGATTGACTTTACACTATACCAACTTTGTGCCAATAAGGTTTGCATCATATTTCCTGGCCACACCATCCAGCAGATGAATGGTAAAAGCGCTGATTTCAGGTTGAATTACCTGAAGATAAAGAAACACAGATTAAACGAAATTCTATTTCAGATTCCACCCGAATTTATCGGTTATCTGACGCAACGTCCGGTCTTTCTATTGACCGACCCACAAGAACTGGAAGAAAATGACGCTTTCTTCAAGGAGGCGGACTTCGTGTATAATCAGCCTGCCAACTTCTGCAAAGAGATGATTACCCGCAATCTGATACAGAACCATTACTTGCAGGTATACAACGACATCTATCTGCTGATGCAGGAAAAGAAACATCTGCGCACCCGCAAAGACGAGTTGATGGAGAAATTCATGACTTTGCTGGCTACGCATTATGCCTGCTATCACGAGGTAAAATACTATGCTGACCAGCTATGTATCACTCCCAAATATCTGTCCATCATCACCAAGGCCTGCAATGGACGGAGCGCAAAGGAATGCATCGACGATTATCTGATTACGGCAATTAAACTGAGACTGCGCACCTCGTCCACCGATATCAAAAGCATAGCCAATGAATTGAATTTCGGCAGCCAGACATTTATGAGCAAATATTTCCGCACCAGAGTGGGTATCAGCCCTAAAGAGTGGAGAAAGAAACAGGAAAGAAAAAGCAGGGAATAAGAAGCAGCCCGTCACCAAACAAAAAAAGGAGCGCCGCAATCAGATGACTGATTACGGCGCTCCTTTTGCAGGATAGGCGGACTGACTTGTTGTCTGTCCCTTCCTCTTA
>OBMA010002681.1_pt1 | contig 10290 bp, 9 predicted proteins | sample 1539141 | NCBI WGS metagenome assembly OBMA01 (sample SAMEA3991484, study PRJEB22521) | metagenome | biome: anthropogenic terrestrial biome; feature: sewage plant; material: raw primary sludge | place: Sweden | collected 2012-09-26 | reverse complement strand
ACATACCGAATTTGACTGAGTATATTTCAAAGTGATCATTGAAATTGTCAGATCTATTTTAGCCTGCTTTGTGAGCTCTTTATTATTGGTTACAATATTATTAAAGAAATTATCATCAATATTAAGTTCATTTCTTCCCTGTTCAAAAGTCACCCCAAAAACATCCTTAGTCTCAACAGGAGCAGGTACATAATTGGGATCAATTTTAATAACACAATAATTTCCCTTTTTCTTAGCTTTGAGAATTTCAAGTGCCTTGTCTGTATATCCCGGTGCAATAATTCCATCAGAAACTTCTCTCTTTACAAGACGTGCGGTATCCTCATCACAAACATCTGAGAGCGATATAAAATCACCGAATGATGACATACGATCCGCACCTCTTGCTCTTGCATATGCCGAGGCAAGAGGTGAAAGATTACCCATATCGTCAACCCAGTATATTTTCTTTTCAATATCTGTAAGTGGCTGTCCAACTGCAGCTCCAGCTGGAGATACATGTTTAAATGAAGTTGCAGCCGGAAGTCCTGTTGCCTTTTTTAATTCACTGACAAGCTGCCAGCCATTAAAAGCATCCAAAAGATTAATAAATCCGGGACGTCCGCATAACGTTTCAATGGGAAGCTCACCTTCCTTCATAAAAACTCTTGCCGGCTTTTGATTTGGGTTACATCCATATTTCAGTGCAAATTCCTTCATTTTTTCTTCCTTTCAAACATCTGTAATTATTTTTTTCATAATTTTCTATTTCTGATTTTTATTTATTATTCTTGTTTCATACTTTCCTGTTTCAATATCTATAAACCTTGTAAACAGAGAAACTTTATTATCTTCATTTAAAGAATTCCAGACAAGATTTGTAAATTCGTCAATATCATCTGTTGAAATATCAACTAGCGTTGGTTCTCCCTCAAAACTTGGAAGTGGATTTCCATCCTGCATATAAGTGTGAATAAAATGTCCTTCACCACTGGCTGGTGCATCATATGAAAATGTATATCTGTTGCAGCATGCTGCATCACCATGATTGCTTTTTAAAATTGATATCTCATAACTATATGCGGACTGTACCAAATGAAGTACACCGGAAATTCGTGGAGTGAAATTCGGAGAATCCGGTTCAAATTGACGTGTTCTGAGAGATTCCTCAAAAGTTTTTCCATTATTCATAAGATCATAAACTGTATCTGTCTGATCACCGTTTGTTACAATTGTATCTGTACCGCGAACTCTTACCGGTGCATATATAATAAGAGATGGATCTTTCATCTTAGATGGATCGAAAGCTTGTGTACGAATTCCTTCACCATCCTGTACAAATACACGATTTCTGCTGTTTTCAGATCTTCCCATTATGAAATATGCAATTACTGCATTCTTTCCATCTGGTGTTTTTCCAATAACAATTCCTCGTCCAGGATAGGTTGTTAATCCTATTTCCTGATTTAATTTCTTTTTTTCCATGATATCCTCCTTAATTCGTCACATAAAATAATTATAAACCTATTAATCATAGAGTTGTCTCATGAGAGCTGATTTATAGGTAATTTCATCACTTATTTTGTCTGTACCTACCTTTTCTGCAAGAGTATCTTCTGAAGAAAACAAATTCGTCCCAAGGCCTAAACGGTTACCAGGAATCTTGACTCCAAGTGCAGCAAGTGTAGTCGGAAAATCATCCAACGTTGTAAAATCACGAGTCCTCTCAGGATTATCCGGTTTAACTGCTGAATTGATATAACAAGTATAAACCTTCCGTTTATAATTTTCATCTACATCATCACAAAAATTTGTATCCATTGTCGGATGATCACCGGAAATGATAATGGTTGTGTTGTCATAAAAATCTTGGCTCTTTATCCAGTTAACAAACCACATTACCTGTCTGGATGAACAATGCATAATATTAGCATATCTGTTATCACCAAAATCATCTGGACAAAGTGGGCACAAATGTCCATCTTCAAAATGTGTATCAACTGTAAGAAGTGTGAGATTAAACGGCTCATCACTTTTTGAAAGTTTTTTCAATTTATCTTCTGCATATTGAAAAAGTTTCTGATCTTCATATCCCCACCAGACCTTATAATCTTTTGGAATAAGTTTTTCATTTTTAGCCCATGGATAATCACATATTTCATAATTCCCATGCTGTGTAAAATATTTTCTGCGTCCGCCGAATGATGCATCCGATCCCATCATTATAACATTGTGATATCCTTCATCCTCAAGAATATCTCCAAGTGATGTGACTCCCGGAAAGAACTTATCAACATATACCATTTCATTCTGCCCCATAGGTATTTTTAACGGCAGCCCAGTTGTTTGGCCAAACATAGCAGCCACCGTCCATGTTGTATCTTCTACTGCAGTTCCGCCATTTAATTTCCCGCTTTTCCCTGCAAAACATTCATTTTGTTTTGCCATTTGTGTAAGTTCCGGGATCACATTTCTGTCAAAATCTCCACCATCAGCTTTATCTGCATATGTCATTTCCATTGATTCCATATAAATATAAATAAGATTTCTCTTTTTTTTTGGAAACTCCATCTTTACACTGTCAGGACTGACATAATTGTCATCAATAAATTCAGATGATATGCACTGCCCTCTTATGAAACTGTACATATGAAAGCTGATACATCCTGTTGTAATACATGTCAGAAAAAAAATCACAGCAGTCCATTTTAATATCTTATAAGTAATTTTAAATTTATGAGCTGTTTTTCCATTTTTTTCGCCTAGCCTCCCCGCAAACACATAAAAGACTGTCAAAATAACTGATGGCATGACACAGGTAATCAAAAATTTCCATATGATTCCGGAGTCTGTTCCTTTCAGCGATTCTTTCAAATGAAACAAAACTTCTTCCATTGTAAGTGAATACCAGCTGAATTTTAAAAACAGAACTCCTGCCGAAATACATATTGTTATAAAGAACAGCAGACCTTTAATATATACTAAATTTTTTCTTTTACACTTCACCTTTTTACAATGTCCTTTTTCCCAAGATTCTTTCTGAAGCGACAATATTATAACATATATAATCACAAGTGAAATATTCTGTTTTTTTTATTTCATTTGCATAAATTGCACTTATATTTGATAATTCACACTTTGAACATACTTTTTTCACAATTATCTGATATAACATAATTGTTCCAATTGAAGGATTCTATATACCTTCCCCCACATTTTTCAAACCGGAGGACTGCTTTCCCAGCAGTCCTCTATTTATTTGTCCGAATATTTCTGATATTATACTTAAAAACAAAAAAAGAAAAGAGGAAATTCCTTATGTCTAATCCAATTGTTACAATTACTATGCAGGACGGCGGCGTTATTACAGCTGAGCTTTATCCTGAAATTGCACCAAATACTGTAAATAACTTCATTTCTCTTGCAAACCATGGTTTCTACGATGGTCTTACATTTCACAGAGTAATTCCAGGTTTTATGATTCAGGGCGGTGATCCTGATGGAAGAGGAACAGGCGGTCCGGGTTATTCAATCAAGGGGGAATTCAGTTCAAATGGTTTCAAAAATGATCTTGCACATGAAAGAGGAGTTCTTTCAATGGCACGTTCAATGCATCCGGATTCTGCAGGTTCTCAGTTTTTCATTATGCATCAGGATGCACCTCATCTTGATGGTGAATATGCTGCATTCGGAAAGGTAACAGATGGGTTTGATATTGTTGACAGTATTGCATTCACCAAAACCGGATGGGCTGACAAACCGGTAGAGCCTCAAATAATGAAGACTGTTACAGTTGATATGTCAGGGGCTGAATATCCTGAACCAGAAAAGATTGAAGAGTTTTAAATATATTTAAGATAAAAACAATCACGTAAAAACCGGCATATTTTATGAAATGACAACCGAAAATCAGATTTGTCATTTCATAAAATATGCCGGTTTTTTATATAATCACATTTCTATATATCAAGATCCCAAAAACCATTAAGTGTTGCAAAATAGTCATCTATTGTCTCAGCTCTTCTGATACAGATTACAGAACCATCTTCTCTCAGCAGTAATTCACTACTCCAAAGTCTTCCGTTATAGTTATATCCCATTGCAAATCCATGAGCACCTGTATCATGAATAACAAGATAATCTCCCATATCAATTTTCGGAAGTTTCCTGTCAATGGCAAATTTATCATTATTCTCACAAAGTGATCCCGTAATATCATATACACAGTCACATGGTTTATTTTCCTTACCAAGCACTGTAATATGATGATATGCTCCATACATTGCTGGTCTCATAAGATTAGCTGCACATGCATCAACCCCTATATATTCCTTATAAATATGCTTCTCATGAATAGCTTTCGTAACAAGATGTCCATAAGGACCTGCCATGAATCTGCCACACTCAGTATATATTGCAACATTTCCAAGACCATTAGGTACAAGTATTTCATCATATACCTGATGAACTCCCTCTCCAATTTTCATAATATCATTCTGCTTCTGATCAGGCCTATATGCAATCCCTACGCCACCGGAAAGATTTATAAATGAAATTGAAATTCCGGTTTCTTCTTTTATTCTTACAACAAAACTGAATAATATTTTAGCTAATGTCGGATAATATTCATTGGTAATAGTATTACTTGCAAGAAATGCATGTATCCCAAATTCTTCTGCACCTAGTTCCTTTAATTTTTTATATGCATCAATTATCTGGTTCTCTGTCATACCATATTTAGAATCTCCGGGATTGTCCATTATAGCATTTGCTATTTCAAACATTCCACCTGGATTTAAACGGCAGCATATACGTTTAGGAATACATCCACATGCTTTTTTCACAAAGTCTATCATTGTGATATCGTCAAGATTTATTGTTGCTCCAAGATCATATGCCTTTTTATATTCTTCATCTGGTGTATCATTTGATGAAAACATAATTTCATTTCCAACAATACCAAGTTTTTCTGACATAACAAGTTCAGCCATAGAAGAACAGTCTGTGCCACATCCTTCTTCATGCATTATCTTAAGAATTGCAGGTGTGGGTGTTGCTTTTACAGCAAAATACTCCTTGTATCCTTTATTCCATGAAAATGCAGCCTTTAATTTTCGTACATTTTCACGTATTCCTTTTTCATCATAAATATGAAAAGGCGTCGGATACTTCTTTACAATTTCCTCTACCTGTTCTTTTGTTACAAAAGGCTCTTTCATATATGTGTCCTCTCTGATTCTCATGATTTATATTTCAAATTTGTTCCTATAAAGATTATTGATATAAGATACGCTTGTCAAGTCTCATACATTACATTTTACTTCTGCCACACATAAAATTCATTTCCATTTTTGCTGCACTCGTCCTCAAATGTATTTCTTGCAGTTTTAATCTCTTTGTTCTGAACCGGGTCATAATAACGTATAAAATCTGCGTTATAACTGAATACAATAACATATCTGTCACTTTGTCTTACAACAAATGGTGCTCCATCTGAAAGAAATGATATGGCTGTATCAAGTTTTACACCGGCAAGTACCATTCCCCTTGTGCCATTTCCATATTTCTGAAATGTTTTCTTCCATCCGCCGTTATCACTTATATTCGTACCATCCATAGAACCTCCGGCCGAGGCTATTGCCATCTCAGTACATGCATCAAGCGTTTTTTCAAGCCCGTCTGCCTTGACATAATCGAATGTTCCACCAGCTGAATAAAAGTTTCTGACATCATGTTTCTCATAAATTTTTACACCTTCAGAATTTGTTACAAACCCATCAGATTCCTCTGCATCAATTACAGCCGCCCCATCTGTACGGTATTCTCCTGCAAGCCCGGTGCCAGAATACATATAAACATTATCTGCTGATAAAGCATCATTTACACTTAACTCTTTTTCAGATGGATTATCTATAACTTTAGTAAGTATTTCATCTGTTCTGCTTTCAAGATAAACTGAATCAGAAAATTTAAGACTTGTTTTTTCTATTCCCTTATCATCTTCGTCTGTGCTAAATGTTATTTTATCTGTCGATTCTTCTGGCAAATATGAGATGTAATCATCTGCATCATCTGTATATGTTCCATTGTCATCAGCCTTGACTCGTGTAAGTGAAATCTTTCCATCATCTATTTTAAGTCCTGATACCAGATATCCTGATTTTTCATATTTTTTAATAATCTTTCCATCTGATGAGACTATATTCAGTGCAGAATAATCAAATACTGAACTCCCATCCGCCATATTTTTTATATTTTTATCTTCTGCTTCTCCATATAAAAGATTATTGCCGATGAATTTTATTATAGATATTTTACGCGAACCATTTTCAAAATTTTCATCTGCATCTTTTTTAAAATCATGCATATATATTTTAGTTACATTCCCAAGATTTTCACTATCCGGATACGCAATTTTTGTCATATCATCTGACACATATATAAGATCTTCAGGCATATCTTTTACAAGTCGTGACACTTTGCCGCTGTGAACATTTACAGCCATAATACCATTTCCGAGTAACGTATAAAATGTATTCTTTGACGGAGAAAAATACATAAATCTACCTGCTGAAAGAGAAAGTTCTTCATAACTCATTTTAGTTTTTATAAAAACCAGTTCCTGAAGTGTACCATCTGAAATAGAATAATTATAAAGAGAGATCCCATTCTGGCCCTCACGTTTTCCTTCGCTTACCCGTCCATATACCGCAAACTGCAGCGTTTTACTGCTTAGACTGAGAAGTCTTATCCCGAAATTTTCTGCTTCACTTTTCTCAGTCTCAGATTCCTCTCTATTTGAACCATAAACACATGAAATATATCCAGTTTTACTATCAAAAAGCCACACACTGTGATTACTTGTAAATGCCGTTCTAATGCCAGATGAATCTTCTGTTTTCTCAACACTGTCCGGATCTACTATTCCAAGCGAAATCATTTTGTTGTCTGAAACAACATTTTTCGTATTGAAATTTTCACTTAATGTCCTGTCATATCCTGTCATTTCAACAGAACCTTTTTCTTCGTTATAGTGAAGCTGAAATTCCTCGGTAACCGAATATATATTATCTCCGTCTTCAGAAGATTTTGTTTTAAATCTAAGCTCAACTTGTGCAGAATTTTCAGACAATTCACGAATTTTCGGAATCGGCTCTGATAAAACTTGCATTTTAAGTCCGCCATAAATCAGTGCATCATATGTAGATTTCAACGTAACATGAAACAACGATGCATCTCTGTTTCCATCTCCGGTCGAAACTACAGCATCCATTCCTGTCGCTATTTCAACAATCTGGGTTCCGTTTCCCTCTACCGCATCAGATACACTTGCCATCATAGTTTCATTTCCATCTAAAGCTGCATTGTGAAAACCTTCAGCATAACTTAAAAAATCATTGAGCCTAGGATTTTCCATTGTTTTAACTCTCATGCCATAGTAAATGAAATTTTTTGATGCATCTGAAGTTGTCTCTACATCTGACGGTGTATTTATCTCATTTACCACTGTAGACTTAGCATCATTTTCAGAGTTGACACTGATTGCAGAATTAGCACTGGCGGCAGAATCAGCACTGGTTGCAGAATTAACACCAGATACAGCCTCATCATCAGTTCCAGACTTTGCCTCATTTTCAGGTATGCACGCATAGAAACGATATTCCGTATTATCATCAAGATTCATTCTGAGTGACGTTTCATAAACAGCATAATTACCCTGCTGCCCTGTGCATTTCATAACTCCATCTTCAATAAGATTCTCGCCGGCAAAATCTCTCAGCATGTACTTGACTTTAATTCCGGCATCTCGCATAGGCAAAAGGATTTCGACCTTTTTATCTGTTCCGACCGGCATGATACTGTCCCTTGTGAGACTTGTATCAATAATATCTGTCATACCTTGAATCTCATTCAATGGCTGTCCGTTTTCACCTGCATAAACTTTGTCTAGTTCCGGACGTGTATTTTCAACACTCTGCTCTACATTTCCGATATTATTTATATAATTAAACACGAGAACAGCCCCCGCGAAAATAATAACGAAGAGGGCTGTCTTAATAAGAATTCTTTTCAAGATGAAAATGATCCTTTACTATTAATCTCCAAAACAGATTCCAAGTGTCTTTGCTTCCTTGATCATCTGATTATCTGGGTCGACATACTTTAATTTTCCTGCAGTTTCTGCAAGTGGAATTGTGGTGACTTCACCATTCAGCATTACAACAAGCTTGCCAAAATCTTTGTCTTTAATCATCTGTGCCGCTTTAGCTCCAAATCTGGATGAAATAACACGGTCATAAGCATCAGGGCTTCCTCCACGTTGTGTATGTCCCGGGACAGCTACACGAACATCACTTGTATATTTCTCACGGATCTTATCTGCTATTTCATATGCAACAGACGGGTAAGTCCTATTAAGCTGTGCTTCCTTTCTTTCTGCCTTAGGAAGCTTTGCAACTTCCTTTGATATTGCGCCTTCAGCAGCAACAATAATTGTAAAGTGTTTTCCCTGCTTCGTACGCTTATCAATTGCTTTATAAATTTTCTTAATGTCATAAGGTATTTCCGGCAGTAAAATGACATCTGCTCCACCAGCTATTCCTGAATGAAGTGTTATCCATCCAACCTTATGTCCCATTGTCTCAATAACAAAAACCCTGCTGTGAGACTCTGCTGTTGTATAAATACAGTCAATACAATGTGTTGCTACATCAACCGCACTTTGAAATCCAAATGTCATATCTGTACCCCAGATATCATTATCTATAGTCTTTGGAAGTCCTATAACATTCAATCCTTCTTCAGAGAGGCGGTTTGCTGTTTTCTGTGAACCGTTTCCTCCTAGAACAATAAGACAGTCAAGTTCCAGCTTTTTATATGTCTTTATCATTGCAGGAACTTTTTCTACACCATCCTCCGTCGGCTCATCAAGCATTTTAAACGGAACACGGCTTGTGCCAAGAATCGTACCACCTTTTCCAAGAATCCCGGAAAATTCCATAGGCTTCATTTTCTCATAATTTCCATAAATTAGTCCCTTATATCCATCCTTGAAACCATAAATTTCAACATCACCAAACAGATTTTCAAGTCCTTTAACAACACCACGCATAGTTGCATTAAGTGCCTGACAGTCTCCACCGCTTGTAAGCATACCAATTTTTTTCATATGATACCCTCCTTGTATAAACTCTCCAAAAGATCGTCTCAGATTTCTAAAGTTCCTGCCTTCCCTCAAGTGCTCTAAATAATGTCACCTCATCTGTTGTATCAAGATCTCCGCCAACCGGAAGCCCGCTAGCTATCCTTGTACATTTAATTCCGGTATTCTTTACCATCTTTGCAATATACATTGCCGTAGCTTCTCCCTCAATACTTGTATTAGTTGCAACTATTAATTCTTCTACATCTCCGCGAAGTCTTATCAGAAGTTCCTTAATTCTTATATCTGCCGGTCCTATACCTGCACTCGGATTAACAAGCCCCTGAAGAACATGATATACTCCATTATATTTACCAACTCTTTCAATTGCTGCAAGATCTCTTGATGATTCAACAATCATAATTGTTTTATGATCACGGCTGTTTGATCTGCATATAGGGCATTCATCTGCATCGGTAATTGTAAAGCAGGTCTTACAGTATCTGATATTTTTCTTTGCATTTGTTATTGCCGATGCAAGCCCGGTCACTTCAGAATCAGGCATATTAATAATATGAAAAGCAAGTCTCTGTGCTGTTCTTATTCCTATTCCCGGCAAATGAGACAATTCTTCAATCAAGCGGTCAACCTCACCACCATAAATATCCATTCTATAAAAGACCTCCGAGGCTTCCTCCAAGCCCTCCGGTAATCTTTCCAAGACTGTTTTTCTCATCATCTGCCTGCATCTGAATTGCAGAATTAACAGCAGCAACAATAAGATCCTCTAATGTCTCAACATCTTCCGGATCAACTGCTTCGGGATCAATCTTTACACTCAATATTTCTTTCTTGCCATTTATTTTCACTGTAATCACTCCACCGCCTGCAGTTGCTTCATATTCCTTAAGTTCTAGTTCACCTTGCATCTCTTCTGCCTGCTTCTGCATTCTTTGTGCCTGCTTCATAAGATTATTCATATTTCCAGGCATCATTCCCGAATATCCACCTCTTTTTGCCATTTTGATTCCTCCTTGAAAATAATTCTGAAATTTTGATTTTATTAGATATAATACTAAATACATATTAATAACTATATATTCATTATTATATATTTATAACTGTCCTAATATATAAATTATAAATGCTTACCCTTCTATCTTTAAATC
>OBMA010002678.1_pt1 | contig 10296 bp, 11 predicted proteins | sample 1539141 | NCBI WGS metagenome assembly OBMA01 (sample SAMEA3991484, study PRJEB22521) | metagenome | biome: anthropogenic terrestrial biome; feature: sewage plant; material: raw primary sludge | place: Sweden | collected 2012-09-26 | reverse complement strand
TCTGCTGTAATTTGGGTAGGAGGAATGATAGCAATTAGATTTGCTGTTCATTACTCTATTCAAAATATTGAAGATCCAAAAGTAAAACTTGGAAGAACTTTAGAAAATTTAAAAAGATTTTTTAATATTGTAATTCCAACAATTATAACTCTTTTAATCACTGCTATTATAATGATAATAGCTTTAGGATTTAAAGGAACTGCACTTTATAATATTGTTATAGTAAAAGAGATTATTTGGACTATTATGTTAATAATTTTTATAACTATATATATGAAGAGAAATAAAGCACAAAAAGCTTTTGATAGCGGTGATTTTGCAAATACTAAAAAACAATTAATTCCAATTGCTACTTATTTTATTCCTATAAATATAGTATTAGGATTAATTGCAATATTCTTAGGAATAACTCTTAGAGGATTTTAATAAATCCTCTACTTTCTATTAAACAAACTTCTACTTCCATATGAAATAAGTAAAACTATCATCAAAATAAATACAAAAGTATAAATCATAATATCCCAACCAAAATGTTTATATATAATTGATGGAATAAAAGAGCCTGTTGCTCCTCCTAGGTAATAAAAAGTTAAATACATTCCGGTAATAAAAGGTTAAATACATTCCTGAGGTTAATGATTTCTGAGATGACTTCATAGAGTTCGCAAGACCAGTACTAACCGTATGAACTGTAAACATACCAATACAAAATAAAAATAGAAGTATAAATAAGTAAATAATATCTTCATTTGTTAGAAAAATTGTAATAAATAAGAAAAATGAAATTGCAAAAATAATTGTATTTATTTCATTTTTAAAGAATTTTATTATTTTTTTAGAAGCCAATGAAACAATTATTCCCATACCGTATCCCAAATATAATAATGAGATTTGAAACTCAGAAAAAGATTCAGATATATCTTTTACTCTAAAGGGAAGTACATTTAAAACTCCTGCAAAAACGAAAAACATAAAAAACATAATAAAATAAACTAACATAAATCTTTTATCTTTTAAAATATGTAAAATATCATATAGTTTTGGTTTAACTACTGTTGCTTCTCCTTCATAATCTAACTTTTGAATTAAAAATAATGAGATTAATAAACCAACAGATAAAGAATAAAATACATACTCATAAGAAAAATTTGTTGCGATAAATCCTGAAAAGATTCTTCCTACAAGACCACCAAAAACAGTAGAAGCTACATAAATTGACATATTAAACTTTATATTTTCTTTATCGATGTTTGCCAAAATACTCATAAGCGCAGTTAAAATTGCAGGTATTACTAAAGCTTCGCAAACTCTAAAAAACAAAAACATTTCATAAGAAGTTGATAATCCTAAAAATATATTTGTTATTAATAATACAAATGATGCAATTGTAAGCATTTTTTTTGCACAAACTTTTTCTAAAATATAACCATAAACAATAGGAGAAATAGCTAAAAAAAGCATAATAATGGCTGTAAACTGGGACGCTTGAACAATTGAGATATCAAATTGTTTTGCAAGTAGTGGTTGAAGTGGTTGTGTTGCATACATTACAGATAAAACTATAATTATGCAATAAATTACTATAAATAAATTATTCTTCAAATCCACTCTCCTGATTTCTGGAAAAATATGAATTGAAAATATTCATTCTTACTAAAGAATTTGAATAATTACTTGAAAATCTTTTTTTATTTAAATATATATTTTCATAATTTACATCAAAATCTTTTATTAATTTTGTAAAATATTTTCCATCATAATCTATGATAAAAATATCTTCTGTACTTGAGTATTTATAAATAAGATTCATATAATATTCATTATTTATCAAATAAGTAGTAAATTCGTAGTTTTTAAAATCTTTTCTTTCTATTATTTTAAAAGATTCTAATTTTAAAGTTGTTTTAAAAAGATACTCAAAATATCCTCTTGCTAAACCATTCCAAGAACATGAATTATCTAGATTAATATACTCGCTAAATAAAGAACCATATTCTCTATCATTTAAATTAGATATATATGAGAAATTGGTACAAGAATCATATGTTGATCTTTTTTGATTTGTTGTAATTAATTCAATTTTTTCATTGAAATTATTTGCATAATTGCAGCCAACAATAAAAAAACTAAGTGCTATTATAAATATAATTTTGTACATAATTAACTCCTTGAAATAAGAATTTATTATACTACTATGTACTTTAGACTTGACATATATCTATTTTTTTTATATGATAAGCCAAATATTTTTGTAATTGAAAGGGAAAAAGTGTAATGAATTTTAAGAATTTACTTATTTTATCTATGTGTGTTTACTTATTTACTGGTTGTTCGTACAAGAGTATGGAAGAAAACATAGATATGTCAAATAATGATATTAATTCAACTTTCAGAAGCGCATCTCTTGAAAATACAGTAAAACAAAAAGATTCTAAGTACAATAAATTCAAAAAAACAACAAAAACTCAAGCAAAAAATAAAACTTTCGAAAATTACTCTAATTCAAACACTTCTACTATTAAAAAAGATAGTTTAAATGAAGAATTATATGATTTTTATACAAAATGGGAAGGTGTAAAATATAAGCTTGGTGGTGAAACTAAAAATGGAATTGATTGTTCTGGTTTTATAAGAAAAGCATTTGAAGAAAAGTTTGCCTTAGAAATGCCAAGAACGGCTACACTTCAGTCTCAAGTTGGAAAAGAAGTAAATAAAGATGAATTAGAAATGGGTGACTTAGTTTTTTTCCATACTGGAAAAACTAAACACGTAGGAATTTATATAGAAAATGGAAAGTTTATGCATGCATCTACAAAAATTGGTGTAACCATATCGGATTTAGATAATTCTTATTTTGTTAAGAATTATTGGAAAGCCCAGAGAATTATAGAATAACAAGGAGTAATCATGACTAAAAAAATATTTCTACTTTTACCAATTGCACTATTATTTACAGCATGTAGCAATAAAGAATCTCAAGTAAACCTAAACGAAAATAAAACAAACGAAATCACACTTTCTTATGGTGAATATAAAAAATTATATGAAGCTAAAAATAAAAAAGTAAAAAATTTACCAATTGCAAATTATGAACCAATAATAACTCCAAAAGAGTATAAAAAATTACTATTTAACGATCAAGCAGAAGTAGCAACTGAATCTACTGCTACACCAAAAATCAAAAAACAAGCTTTTACAGATTTTTATTCTGAATGGAAAGATGTTAGATATAAAATGGGTGGAACTTCTAAAAGTGGAATTGATTGTTCAGGATTTACGCAAAAAGTTTATAAAGAAAAGTTTGGTGTAAGCTTACCAAGAACAACGGTTACTCAAGTTGACCTTGGGGTTGAAGTTAAAAAGTCAGAACTAATTCCAGGTGATTTAGTATTCTTTAAAACAAGTAAAACTGATAAGCACGTTGGTGTTTACGTAGGAAACGGTGAATTTTTACACGCTTCAATTAAAGGGATTCAATTTACAAAACTTGACAAACCTTTTTATAAAAAGAACTACTGGACTTCTAGAAGAATTATCGATTAATTCTTCTTTCTAAAATCCTCCATATATAATCAATACAATCGGTATATAAACAACAGATATCAAAGTACTTAATAAAACTGTAAAAGAGGCCTTTTCAGGTCTTGCTTTTAGTAATACAGCTAATGTTACAGTATTTCCTGCTAATGGTACTACTGAGAATAAAAACAATACCTTATAAATCTCTTCATTTAAAAAACCTATAAATATTTTATCAATAAAGATAATTAATAAAATTGAAGCTGGCCAAAAAATAAACTTATAAAAATATGCAATTTTTATATATTTTTTATCAAAATCCTCTTTTAAATTAAAACCTTTCATTCCCATTCCAAGCATCATCATTCCTAATATCCCATAAGCCCATTTAAAGCCCTCAAAGTAAGGAATAACCTCAATAGGTGTTCTTACCCCTAGAAAGTTCAAAGTAAGGCCTAGAATGAAAGCATAGAGCAATGGAAGCTTGATTACTTTTACTATTGATTGTCTTGCTGTAAAAGTTCCTTTAGCAGTAACATAAAATCCTGTTGTATTTTCATACAGTAAAGAAGCAAGTGTTGCAAAGATAAAAATATTTGCAGATTCAGGACTTAGTAAAATCATAGCAAGAGGAATTCCAAAAAATCCTGTGTTTCCTGTTCCACAAGTAAATGCTAAAGTATTAACACTTGCATCATTCCAATCTTTTTTATATCTTCTTAGTATATAAAAAGCAATACTAGATCCAAAGAAGAAAACAAAAAGTGGAAGAAAAATAAGTTGCATATTTATTTCAATTGATAAGCTTGCAAAAAATATAACAATTGGTCCTAATATATAGATAAGTAAACTTGCAATGTAATCACGCTTTAGTTTAAAGTATCTTGTTAAAATATATCCAATTGCAATATTTAAATATAAAGGCGAGATTTTCCCCAATAAAATAAAAAATAAATTCATGTGTGTGATCGCTTAGTAAAAATTAAGTTTATTGTAACGAAGAAATTTAAAAATAAGATAAACGCATAAATTCATAATCTAGGAAGCAGAAAGGGTATAAATAAAATGCGTTTATACTTATTTGAAGAAATTTTACTAAACTCATATGATAATCATATGAGTTTTATATAGATAAATATTTATCTATAAAGTATAAACAAATTGTGCAAAGAACAAACATTTTAAATGTATAAAAAATATTTAATTTAAAGATATTCTTTGCAGATAAATTATATCTTGCAATTATTGTAAGATTTAATCCACTAAAAGGTGAAGTTGAAACAGTTGTTGACCATGCCATTAAAAATGTTATTGCTAAAAGTGTATGATTAACTCCACTTAAAAAATCTCCAATTACTGCTATTGTAATAATTGGATGAATTCCTATAAATCCTAAGATAATAAAAATTGCCAATAAAATTGATGCAACAAACCAATCAAAAGTTTCAAAAGGAAGTTCTAAATCCAATCCCAAAAGAATAGATCCCACTAAAACTCCAAACATTCCAGCTACTAAAAATAAAGATAGTTCTGATTTCATATTTGGTAATTCATTTAAAATATGCTTCTTAAACTTTTTATATCCATTAAAAAATCCTTCTTTTATGGGTAATACTATAATTGTCAAAGCCATACAAAAAACTGATATTAGAATAATTACTTTAATCTTTGGAAAAACAGTATGTGTAAAAAGAACTAAAAAAGCAAGCGCAAAGGGTAAATATAAAGTATCAAAAGAAAGAGGATATCCTCTAAACTCATCTAAGTCAAACTTCTTATCTTTTTTAACTTCCACATATGTTATTAAAAATCCAATAAATGCTAAAAATATTCCATTTAGTAAAATAGTAAAAGTATCTAAGTTTGGAGCATAAGTAATAGCTGCAGCGAATGCTACAAAAAATGGTGACCAGTATGCATCACTTGCAAATGATCTTGTTAGTAAAATTATTTGAGTATTACTAAGAGCTGCTTTTTTGTACATCTTATCAGCTACTAAAATAAGTGATGAAAGATTAATAACTGATCCAAATAAATGCACTCCAAAATATGTTTTTAAAAAAGACTTTTCACCTTTTGGAAGTTCATCTAACTTTGTCTCTTTTGGAGTGGCTACTAGTCTTAAAAACCCAACTCCTATTAGAAGTGTGATTAGGTATTGATTTACTGTAAATACTTTATAAAAATCTATTTTGTAGCCATTTATTAAACAAATTAATAAAACAATGAAACTTAATATAAAAAGAATAATCAAAAACTTTTTGCTTTTTAAACTATTAAATAATAAGATAAAAGCACTCCAAACTAAAATTCCTGATATTAAAAGTAATTCTTTATAAAAAAAATACGCACCAATACTTGTAACAAAAGATAAAAATATTAAGATTCCTGATAAATTTATTCTATTCATATTTTTGCAGCTTTTTTAAAAAACATTGTTAGATATATTCCAATTGCAATAAAAATCATTCCAATTACATGATAAAACTGCATTACCTCATCAAGGAAAATATATGCTAAAATTGCTCCAAATACTGGCATTATATGAGCTGATTGCCCTGCTTTATTTGCTCCTATTTCAATAGTTGCTTTATTCCAAAAATAAAAAGAAAGTATTGAAGGAAATATAACTATATAAATAAGCGAATATAAAACATCTTTATTTTCATAAAACATCTTTATTTTCTGAAAATGAAAATTCTAAACTAAAGCCTTGATATATAAATACAAAAAATAACATTATCACTCCAATTACAGTAGTTATTGTTAAAAACTCAAAAGATGTTAATTCTTTTGGCTTGTATCTTAAAAGTACAGAGTATAAAGCCCAGTCAAGCGCTGCTAGGATTATCCATAAATCTCCTGGATTAAAATGTAGCTCAAAGATATGATTTATATTTCCTTTTAAAATAAGATATAAAACTCCAAGAGTTGAAAGTAGCACTCCTAAAATCTGAACTTTTGTAATAGCTACTTTAAAAATCAAACTTGAGATTAAAATTATAAATATTGGAGTACTTGAGTTTATTAATAATGCATTTGTTGCAGTTGTTGTTTGAAGGCCATAATATAAAAATGTATTAAATCCAGCGATTCCTAAACCTGAAAAAACTAATAATATCATTGAATCTTTTTTTAATCCAAGAATTAAGTTCTTATAATTTATCAAAATATATGGCAATAGTAATACTAATACAAAAAACCATCTAAAAAATGATAGTTGAACAGGTTCTATATTACTTGAAATATATCTTCCAAATATAAAATTTCCTGACCAAAAAAGTACTGCTAAAACTAAAAATATATAATATTTCATTTGTTGATGTTCATCTTTTTTCTACTTGTAAATATTTTCAAAACTTATTATATACAAATTGACTATAATGCAAATAAAAAGGCTTACTTTTGATTAGACTTGGTTCAAATTCTCCTACAAGAGCATTAATTCTTAAAAATTTTAAAATAGATTTTATTCAAAATGGTGGCACCTTTGATGAAGATTCTATATTAACTACAAATCCAAAATCTTTTTGTTATGAAGCAACAAAAGGTAAGTTTGATGAATTGTATAAGAAATTTGGTATTGATGATATGCCATTATTAGTTGCTGATTCAGTTGTTACTTGCCAAGGAAGATTACTTCGTAAAGCAAAAGATTTAGATGATGCCAAAGATATGTTAGAGCTTCAAAGTGGGAATAAAACATCTGTTATTACTTGTATGATTTATAAATCAAAGTCAAAAGAGATTATTGATATATCTATTACTACTTATGAATTTTTGCCTTTTGATAAAAATCATATGAGTGAATATCTAGCTTCTGGTGAATGTTTTGGAAAAGCTGGTGCTATTATGGTTGAAGGATTTTGTAAACCTTATATAAAAAGTGTTAAGGGTTATGAAAGTACTGCTATGGGATTGTGTGTTGAGAAGTTAAGAGCTTTTATTTAAATAAATTCTTTATAATTGTAAGCATACCTTGATGTAAATTATATATTGAAATAGGAAAATCTAAACTATCTTCATCTACTAAATTTACTTTATTAGAAGATAAATAGATTCCTAGTTTTTCTAAATCGATTGTTTTGTAATCTACATTCTTATAATCAGTTCGTAGTAATTTATTTTGTTCATTACTTTGTTGTATTGTAAATGCCAATGTTTTTAAGCAAACCAAATCACTCCATCTATAAAATAATTCACTATCTAAACTATTTACTATTTTACCCTCAGGAGAAAATAGTAAATTTTGTTCTTTTAAAGGAAGTAAAACTGATAGAATTGCTTCACTATAAGGTATTATTTTTTCTTTCCAAAAATCAGCTTCATCGCTTTTTTTTAGCTTTTCTTCTATATTTTCTAATATCTCTTTTTGTGAAGAGTTTTGTAATAAAATAGTAAAATTATCATTCATTTTCTAATCTTTACTTTATTTTTAATACAAGTTGCTCTGGTAATAAACCTAAACTTTCTTCAACTTGTTTTGTATCACCATGATCTATGAAACTGTCTTCATATTCAAATGTTGTTATTTGTACATTTTTAATCTTTTCATCATTTAAAACTTCTAAAATTGCACTTGCAACTCCAGCTTGTTTTTGTGAATCACTAAATACATACCAATCATCATATTTTTTTGATAATTCAACTAAAGTCTCTTTATCAATTGGTTTTACAAATCTTAAATCAAGTATTGCAATATCATCTTTATGCAATGCTTCTGTATCAATGGCTCTATTTACACCCGCACCATAAGCTATGAATAATTTTTTAGAATTTCCATGTTTTAAAAGTTCGGCTTTTCCTAAAATAAATGGAGTTGATTCATATTCAAGTTCTTTAAAGGCACCTCTTGGATATCTAATTGCGCAAGGACCGTTTAGTGTGTATGCGAACTCTAAACTTTGTTCTAGTGTTTTATCATCTCTTGGTGCAACTAAAATCATATTAGGAATAAATCTTAAAAAAGAGATATCAAATGCACCTTGATGTGTTTCTCCGTCATTTCCTACAATTCCTGCTCTATCCATTGCAAAAACAACTGGAAGATTCATAATACAAACATCATGGATTATTTGGTCAAATCCTCTTTGTAAAAATGTTGAATAAATTGTAATAAATGGTTTAAAACCTTCTTTTGCCATTGCAGCCATTGAAGTAACCGCGTGTTGTTCAGCGATTGCAACATCCCAAAACCTATTTGGGAACTCTTCCATAAGTTTATTAATTCCAGTACCACTTGGCATTGCAGCTGTTACTCCAACTACATTTTCATATTTTCTCGCTAATTCTGATAAAGCATCTGCATATACAGCCGTCGCAGATTTAGGTACCACTTTTTTTACAAAAACTCCATCATCCACATTAAAAGGTCCAACTCCATGCCATTGTTCATGTTGTCCTTCTGCTATTTTATAGCCTTTTCCTTTTACTGTTCTTGCATGAACGATTACTGGTTTTCCTAAATCTTTTGCAAGCTGTAAAGTATCTATAACCTCTTCAATATCATGTCCATCAATTGGACCAATATAATCAATTCCCATCTCTTCAAATAAAATTCCTGGAGTTATAAGTTTTAATGCTTCTTCCATTCTTTTTGCTATATAAGTGGTGCCTTCAGGCATATTTTTTTTAATAAACTTATCAACTTTCCCTTTGAAACCTTGATAATATTTACCTGCTAGAAGTTTTGATAAATATTTAGAAATTGCACCAATTGGTTTTGCTATTGACATCTCATTGTCATTTAAAATAATTACAACGGGAAGTTTAATATCACCTAATTCATTTAAAGCTTCATAAACCATCCCAGCAGTCATAGAACCATCACCAATCATTACAACTGGAACTCTATTCTCTTTTTTTAAAGCTATCGCCTTAGCGGCTCCCACAGCTAAAGAAATAGAGGTAGAACTGTGACCTGCTACAAAATAATCAGCTGGGCTCTCATTTGGTTTTGTAAAACCACTAAGCCCTCCAAATTGTCTTACAGTTTCAAACTCTTCCCATCTTCCTGTTAGAAGTTTGTGAGGATAACATTGATGTGAAACGTCAAAAATAAAAGGATCACTACATGCATCAAATACATAATGCATTCCAAGAGTTAACTCAACAGCTCCAAGTGTAGATGAAAAATGTCCACCTTTCCTTGATACCACATCAATAATTCTATCTCTTATATCTTGTGATAATGTCTCTAACTCTTCTAATGATTTATCTTTTATTTCCATTTTTTATAATACTTTATTTTAAATTTTCTAATACTTCGTCTAACTGTTTAAATACTCTTGTATTTTGCTCTTGTGTTCCTATTGTAATTCTAATTGCATTTTGTTTATAACTTGTCAAATCTCGAACAATTACACCTGTTTCTAAAAGTTTTTGTGCAACTTCTTTTGAAACAAATTTATCTGCAAATAAAATAGTAATAAAGTTTGTATAAGAAGGAATAAACTCAAAACCTTTTTTAGTTACATACTCTTCATATCTTTTCATTTGCTCAAAGTTTTTTGCAATACATGCATTTACAAACTCTTCATCTTTAAGTGCTTCAATAGCAGCTGCAAGTGTTAAAGTAGTAATATTAAAAGGAGCTCTTAGTTTGTAAAAAGTTTTAATTATATTTTCTTGTGCAATCCCATATCCAACTCTCATTCCACCAAGGGCATATGCCTTTGAAAAAGTTCCTAAATAGATTGTATTTGGGAATTTCGTGATTAAATCTTTTGCATCAATTCTTTTTTTCTCATCTTTAAAAGATGCATATTCTTGATAAGC
>OBMA010002677.1_pt1 | contig 10297 bp, 5 predicted proteins | sample 1539141 | NCBI WGS metagenome assembly OBMA01 (sample SAMEA3991484, study PRJEB22521) | metagenome | biome: anthropogenic terrestrial biome; feature: sewage plant; material: raw primary sludge | place: Sweden | collected 2012-09-26 | reverse complement strand
TATTTTATCTTTGACTACACCTTTGCCAGATTGCATCATGTGAGTGTGATGGCCGGCACATCTGCGCAATGGAATGATAATGACAATCTCAATGCGCAGAAGAATGTCTTCGCGTTTGAGAACGTACATGAGATGGACAATGGAAAGAAGATGTATTCCATAGGAGGCAATGAGGAAGAATGGTCATTATTCTCATACATGGCGCGTGCCAACTATGATTATGACAACCGCTATCTTCTCACCGCGACTGTGCGCCGGGATGGTTCCAGTCGCTTCGGACGCAACAACCGTTGGGGTACATTTCCCTCAGTCTCGTTGGCATGGAGAATGTCTGAAGAGAAATGGTTCAGTAAAAGCAGTTTGCTGAGTGACTTCAAGGTGCGTGCAGGATATGGAGTGACGGGTAATCAGGCCAGTGTGAGCAACTATGGCTATCTGGCTTCTTATGCCACAAGCGTATATCCTTTAGGGTATTCCGGGAAAGAGCAGTCGTCACTGGTTTCATCTACATTGGCCAATCCTAACATCCATTGGGAGCAGGTGGCACAGATGAATATTGGTTTCGATGCCGTGCTGCTGGACAGTCGTGTGAACCTCACCTTCGACGCATACGTGAAAAACACCACAGATATGCTTGTCAAGGCGTCCATACCTATCACGTCAGGATTTGAAGATACCAGTACCACTTTCACGAATGCGGGAAAGGTAAGAAATACAGGTGTTGAAGTGTCGCTCCATACCGTAAACCTTAAGGGCATACTGGGATGGGAGACGGACTTGTCTTACACATACAACAAGAATAAAATCAAGGAATTGAACAGCGATGTTCCCTATTATATAAATCCGATAAACAACTCTTATGTCACCATGCTTGCCAATGACTATCCCATCAATGTGTTTTATGGATATGTGACAGACGGAATATTCCAGAATAAGCAGGAGGTGGATGCTCATGCCATTCAGCCGGGTGCCGAGCAGGGTGATATCCGTTTCAGGGATTTGAACAACGACGGGGTGATTAATGATAAGGACCGCACGGTGATAGGCAATCCTAATCCCGCTCATCTCTTTTCTATGAACAACGTGCTCACATGGCGGGGACTGGAACTCGGAATCTATCTGCAGGGAGTGGCAGGGAACAAAATTTTCAATGCAAACAAGATAGATCTTACGGGTATGTCGGCAGCATATAACCAGACTACAGACGTGCTGGACAGATGGACCGGCGAGGGAACCAGCACCACCATGCCGCGCGCAGTATTTGGTGACCCCAATCAGAACAATCGCGTCTCTGACCGTTTTGTGGAAAATGGATCATACCTGAGACTGAAAACAATTTCTCTTTCTTATAATTTTCCACAGCCGTGGTTGAAGAAATTGACCATAGAGAATGCACGACTCACATTGTCATGCGAGAATGTCGCCACGATAACAGGATACTCCGGTTTCGATCCCGAGGTGGGAATCAATGGCATCGACATCTCTAATTATCCAATATCGAGAACATTTAATATAGGTTTAAACTTTAATTTTTAACTCATCATGAAAAAGATATATATCCTTTTGGCACAGCTTGTGGCTGCGATGGCACTGACATCCTGCAGCGATGACTTCCTGGACAAGACGCCAAAAAACACCGTAGACCCGCAGACCAGCGTGACAGACGATGTGGCTGTGGCAATGGCCAATGCATGCTACCGCACATTACAGTCGTCCAATATGTATAACCAACGTATATGGACACTGGATATCGTTGCCGGAAACAGTGAGGTGGGCGGCGGTGGCGGCACCGACGGACTAGAGACCATTCAGGCTTCCAACTTCACGACCCTGAGTGATAACGGCATGGCCCTGTATATGTGGCGCTCTCCATGGGTGGGGATAGGCCAGTGTAACATACTTATCAATGCGCTTGAAGGAAGCGAATTGTCAAAGGGGGGCGTAAAGGAGCGCTCACTTGGTGAGGCTTATTTCCTAAGAGCACATTATTATTATGTTTTGGCACGTCTGTATGGAGGTCTTCCGTTGAGGATTAAACCCTTCAATCCGGGCGAGTCGACAGACATCGCACGTGCTTCATTGGATGACACTTATGCCCGGATAATGTCTGATTGCCAAAAAAGCATAGACATGTTGCCTGCAAAATCGGCACTCGATGCAGACAATGTGGGGCGTGCCTGCAAGGATGCCGCACTCACTATGATGGCCGACATCTACCTCACACGTGCTCCACAGCATAAAGACTACTATCTCCATGTGGCCAATTTGTGTGATTCCGTGACGGCTTTGGGTTATGACCTTAGCAAATCCACATACATGAACAACTTCGACGCAACGGTGAATAACGGTCCCGAGTCTATCTTTGAGGTTCAATATTCAGGTAACACCGGATATGATTTCTGGGGCAACAACCCACAGAGCAGCTGGCTCTCCACATTCATGGGACCCCGCAATTCAGACTTTGTTGCCGGCAGTTATGGTTGGAACCAGCCCACACAAGAAATGATTGACCAATATGAGGCTGGCGACAAGCGCAAGGACTTGACAGTCTTCTATGACGGTTGTCCTGATTTTGACGGCAAGCAATACAAGAGTTCATATTCAAATACCGGATATAACGTGAGGAAATTCCTGGTAAAGAAATCATTATCGCCTGAAATCAACACCTCTCCGGCCAATTTCGTGGTTTACAGATATGCCGACGTACTGCTGATGAAAGCTGAGGCGCTGAACGAAATGGGTAAGACAGCAGAGGCGGCAGCACCGTTGAATATCGTGCGCGACCGTGCCGGACTAGCCCATGTGTCAAACCTAAGCCAGGACGCCATGAGAGAGAAAATTATTCATGAGCGCCGTATGGAACTTGCTTTCGAGGGCCATCGCTGGTTTGATATGATAAGGATACAGAATGGGGACTATGCCGTTAACTTCTTGAAAAGCATTGGCAAGAGCCGTGTTACAAAAGAAAGACTGCTCTTCCCTATACCGCAGACAGAGATGGATGCAAACAGTCTGATGACTCAGAACCCTGGATATTAAAACAAATTAAATGATGAAGACAATGAAAAATCATATATTTAGCATTCTTGCAGCAATGCTGTGCGCATTGACCTTCGCCTCGTGCTCGGACAATGATTACACACAACTGGATAAAGGCAGCGACACGCTGACACTATCTGCCAACCAGGCAAACAGTGAACTGAATGAACTGAACCATGCCAGCGAGGCAATAACGCTTAACTGGACCTCTGGCAATAACTATGGGACGGGCAACAGAATATATTACAAACTGGAGCTGGCTCCGTCGGGAAGTGATTTCTCAAATGCATATGCTGTAATCAATAATGAGACTCAGAAATATACATGGAGCTTTAATGAAGAAAATATGAACAATGTCGTGCTTGAAAAGTTAGGTGGTACGGCGGGGCAGAAAATGGCTCTTGATGCAAGAGTCACGGCAATGGTCAGCGGAAGTGATGAAGTGCAGATGTCAAAAGTGTCATTCTCTGTGACTCCGTACAAGCCTGTCACACCAACCCTTTATCTCATTGGTGATGCCACTCCAAACGGTTGGAGCGCAGACAATGCCACGGAAATGACCCGTGCCGACAACGGCATCTTCACATGGGAGGGCAAACTGAAAGTCGGTTCGTTTAAATTTATAACCAAACAAGGGCAATTTATTCCTTCATACAACAAAGGTGCGGATGGCAAGATTGTGCTGCGCAGCAGTGATGATGAGGCTGATGACAAGTATGCCATCACCGAGGAACATTACTATAAGGTGACAGCAAACTTGCTGACAGGCGAACTGTCGCTGGTGCAGACATCGGGTGAGAAACCTGCTTATGACGCGCTCTTCTTTGTAGGCAACCCCACCGGATGGGGATTCGTGAAGATGAGCAGTGATCCGCTGGACAAATATCTGTTCCGTTATGGCAGTTATTTTGATACCGGGAAGGGTGGGGAATTCAAGTTTGGAACATCTCCCGGCAATTGGGCGAATATGTACAAGGCCACTAAGGCAAATGCTCCTTATACAGACACATCGATGGAGCTGGTCAGCGGCTACGACCCCGACAACAAGTGGTATCTGCAAGACGGCGAATGCGGCAAGGCATATAAAATATGTGTTGACATCCGTCAGGGTAAGGAACGTATGATGATGAGCGAGTTCTCTCCATATACGATGATATATCTTGTGGGTGATGCCACTCCCAGTGGTTGGGACTTGGGCAATGCCACAGCTATGACCCCCACCGATAATCCTTACCTGTTTACCTGGACCGGAAGTCTGAACGCTGGCGAAATGAAATTGTCTTGCGACAAAAAGTCTGACTGGAACGGTGCATGGTTCATGTGCGCTGCCGGCAATGACATGGCACCAAGCGGAACCACCGAGCAGGCGTTGTTCATCAACAAGGGCGATGCCACCTTTAAAAGCCAGTATAAGGATGTGAATGTGGGTGACGTGGACAACAAGTGGAAAATCACTTCGGCCGGCCGGTATACCATCACAATTAATCAATTGGAAGAAACGATATCAATAGTCAAACAATAAACTCATCAAACAATGAAACTTAGCACAATATTCCTTGCCATCCCATTGTTGCTGCTCTCGTGCAGCAACAGTGGCGATGATACGAACATGAGCAGCATACCCACAGACATCATCTCATCGGTAATAAAGACGATAGCCGGTTCTGGCGTTGAAATATCTACCGACAAGGCTCTTTACAAGCCCGGCGAGAGCGTAGGTTTCAGTATCATGGGCAGTATACCGGCAGGTGTGAAGGTTCGTTACCGCAAGGGCTCAGATGTAATTGCCTGCGAAAATCTGACCTCCGCCACATGGAAATGGACAGCACCACAGAACGACTTTACCGGATACATGGTTGATGTGTATGCCTCCGATGGCAGCGGAACAGAGACTGTCTATGCAACAATCGGCGTGGATGTGTCAAGTGATTGGGCACGCTTCCCGAGATATGGATTCGTTGCCACTTATGACGCGGGCAAAACACCGGAGGTTGTGACTTCGGAAATGAGTTTCCTGAACCGTTGCCATATCAACGGGGTGCAGTTCTATGACTGGCACTATAAACACCACTGGCCTCTCGGAGGTATCCGTGGCAACCTGCTGGACACATATACAGACATAGCGAACCGTGAGATACGGACTGGCGTGATTAAGGATTATATCAGCAGGCAGCACGCTTATGGGATGAAGTCAATGTTCTATAATCTCTGTTATGGCTCTTTGAAAGATGCCGCTCAGGATGGCGTCAGTGAGAAATGGAACATGTATACCAACGCCACACATAGCAAGAAAGACAAGCTCACGATGTCTTCGGACTGGAAGAGTGACATCTATATGATGGATCCGTCGAACAAGGATTGGCAGTCATATATTGCCGACCGCAATGATGATGTGTATGCCAGCCTTGACTTTGACGGCTACCATATAGACCAGGTGGGTGACCGTGGTACAGTATACGATTATTATGGAAGCAACTTGAATCTGCCAGACGGTTTTGCATCATTCATCAGAGCCATAAAGGCACGTCAGCCCGAGAAACGTCTCGTGATGAATGCCGTATCAAGTTTTGGTGCTGCAAAGATTGCCGGAACCGGTGATGTGGACTTTCTTTATAATGAATTATGGAACACGGAGTCACAGTTTAGCGACCTTCATTCTGTGATTAATTCCAATAATGCATACAGTGGTGGAAAGAAGAATACCATATTTGCAGCATATATGGATTATAGTTATAATGGAGAATATTTCAATGCGCCAGGTGTACTGATGACAGATGCGGTGATGTTCGCATTGGGCGGTGCTCATCTGGAACTTGGCGACCACATGCTTTGTCATGAGTATTTCCCCAATAAACATCTCAAAATGAGTGATGCCATGAAAGCTGCAATCGTGAAATACTATGATTTCATGACTGCATATCAGAATCTGTTGAGGGATGGGGGCAGTGAGACTGCTACCCAGCTGGCTACCGGCAACACTGCTGTCACGCTTAACAGTTGGCCACCCAAGTTGAATACCATTACCACGTATTCCAAAGCAATTGGCAACATGCAAGTGGTGCATCTTCTCAACTTCAGTCAAGCCAACAGCTTGAGTTGGAGAGACATGAACGCCGATATGCCGGAACCGCAGCAGATAATCAATCTCACCCTGCGGGCATGCGTCTCCGGCGTAAAGAAAATATGGGTGGCATCGCCTGACAATCTAGGCGGGGCACCCCAAGCATTGAACTTCCAACAAGATGGCGGGTGTGTGATATTCACAGTGCCGTCGCTGAAATATTGGACAATGATAGTAATTGAAAAATAAGAAAGACAGTATGAAAAGAATATTATTTGCAGTATTTATTCTCATGCTTGCATTATCCCTGAAGGCTGTCAGCGTGAAGTCGCCATCCGGAAAGGTCTCTGTGGATGTGGAAATAAATGGTGACGGCACACCTGTGTACAATATTGATTACAAGAGCAAGAAAGTGATACTGCCCAGCAAACTTGGGTTAGAACTCAACGGACAGCAGAATATGATGAATGGCTTTCGCATATCAGGCACAGAGACGTCTTCTTTTGACGAGACATGGCAGCCTGTCTGGGGCGAGACCCGTGACATCCGCAATCATTACCACGAATTGCTGGTCAAATTGGAGCAGACCGGTACCGGGCGGCTGATGAACCTTCGCTTCCGCGTGTATGATGACGGGGTGGGATTCAGATATGAATTTCCCAGACAGAAAAATCTGGTCTATTTCGTAATCAAGGACGAGCACACCCAGTTTGCAATGACCGGCGATCATACGGCATGGTGGATTCCGGGCGATTATGATACTCAGGAGTATGATTATACGGAGTCTCGCCTGTCAGAAATTCGCGGGCTGATGAAGGGCGCGATATCCCCCAACGCATCACAGACTCCGTTCTCGCCCACCGGTGTCCAGACAGCATTGCAAATGAAAACAGACGATGGCCTGTACATCAACATTCATGAAGCCGAACTGGTGGACTATTCATGTATGCACCTAAACCTGGATGACCGTAACATGATATTCGAATCGTGGCTCACTCCCGATGCTCAAGGCAACAAGGTTCATACGCAGGCTCCCTGCCATACGCCATGGCGCACGGTGATGGTGAGCGATGACGCACGAGATATATTGGCTTCCAATCTGATACTGAACCTAAATGAGCCGTGCAAGCTTACCGACACCTCATGGATACACCCTGTGAAATATATGGGTGTCTGGTGGGAGATGATTACGGGCAAGAGCCAGTGGTCTTATACTTCTGATTTGCCATCGGTGCAACTCGACAGCACAGACTATACCAAGACGAAGCCTCACGGTCTGCATGGGGCCAACAACGCCAATGTGCGCAAGTATATAGATTTCGCCGCAAAAAACGGATTTGACGATGTGCTGGTAGAGGGTTGGAACACAGGTTGGGAAGACTGGTTCGGCAACAGCAAGGATTATGTCTTTGATTTCGTCACCCCTTATCCCGATTTCGATATCAAGGCACTTAACGATTATGCCCACTCGCGTGGTGTGAAACTGATAATGCATCATGAGACATCGGCCTCTGTGCGCAATTATGAGCGCCATATGGAATCTGCATACCAGCTGATGAACAAGTATGGATATGATGCCGTGAAGAGCGGATACGTGGGAAACATCATCCCGAGGGGCGAATATCACTACGGACAGTGGATGGTGAACCATTATCTCTATGCTGTGGAACAGGCCGCAAAGCATCACATCATGGTGAATGCGCACGAGGCAGTGCGCCCCACAGGACTCTGTCGCACCTATCCGAACCTTATTGGCAACGAGAGCGCACGTGGCACGGAATACGAAGCCACCAATGGCAGCAAACCGTTTCATACCACAATATTGCCTTTCACGCGGTTGCAGGGAGGCCCGATGGACTATACTCCGGGCATCTTCGAGATGGATATGAGCAAGATAAATCCCAAGAATCCCAACCATGTGAACTCCACATTGGCACGCCAGCTGGCACTTTATGTCACAATGTACAGTCCGTTGCAGATGGCTGCCGACCTGCCCGAAAACTATGAGCGGCATGCTGACGCGTTCCGGTTTATCCGGGATGTGGCTGTAGATTGGGACGACAGTCGCTATCTGGAGGCAGAACCCGGGCGATATATCGTCGTGGCGCGTAAGGCGAAAGGCACCGGCAATTGGTTCATAGGCTGCACGAGCAGTGAGCACGGACACACCTCCACACTGAGACTTGACTTCCTGGATAAAGGCAAGAAGTATCTTGCCACGATATATGCTGATGCCAAGGGTGCAAACTATAAGACAAATCCTGAGGCATACGTGATAAAGAAAATGACCGTAGACTCCAAATCTTCACTGAAAATGACCGCTGCTCCAGGTGGCGGGTATGCTATAAGCATCATGGTAAAGTAAAATATGAGGGGAAAGGTAAAAGAATGAGGAGATTGATGCCGTCCTTATTCTTTTACCTTTTTGCTTATCTGCCTTTTTTATCTTTTGAACGCATCCATTATCACTGTTGGCTTATGATCCTTGAACGCACCAAGAGGATATTGTCCTTCAAGTTCAGGTGCCCAATAGAACACGCCGTGGCAGTGCCCTTCGGTAAGATTGATTGATGCGCTTATAAGTGCTTTCATAAAAGCCTTTCCTTCTTCGGGACGGCTCACCTGATAACCGGTCTCGACGATCATCACATCTGTACCGTACTTATTCGATAATGTCTTTATGTTGGATACGACGTCCCGCAATGTGCCCTCATCGCTTGTTTCGAGTTTTGCCTCCTGGTCCCAGTATGGGTACACGCTCATGCCTATCATGTCCCAAGGGGTTCCGTATTTCTTTAGTCCGTCGAAGATGAATTCATATCTTTTAATGTCGCAACCGCCGTCGAGATGGACTATGACCATTGAATTGGGATAAACCTTTTTCACTGCATCATATCCGGCTCGTGTAAGGCCGGCATATTGCTTCATGTTTGTCTCGGCACGGCCGATATTCCACAAAAAGCCGTGAGTGGTTTCGTTGCCCACTTGCACCCAGCGCACGTTCACTCCGTTGGTTTTGAGCAGTTGCAGAGTCTTTCGGGTGTGTGCGGCCAGAGCTTTTTTCATCTGTGCGTAGTTGTTCTTGAGCCATGCCTTTGGAATATTTTGCTTTGCAGGGTCTGCCCACCAGTCGCTGTAATGGAAATCAATCATTATCGCCATGTCCAGCGCCTTGGCTCGTAGCGCCATCTTGAGCACATCCTTGGGACTGCACAATCCGTCTTTAGGATTCACCCACACGCGCAGTCTCACGGCGTTGAGCCCTAATTCCTTCATCAGCGCGGTATTCTCAAGTGCCTCGCCTTTGTTGTTGTAAAGTGTCACGCCGTGAGCCTCCAGTTCGGTGGTGCCGCTGATGTCAGCGCCCAGCCAGAAGTTATTGCCATCATCATTGTCATGAACTTCTACCGCATTCATGGTAACGGCAATGAATGATAATAAAGTAATCATTAATTTTTTCATAGTGGAAATATTTTGTTTGCTTTGTATTCAGGTCCCGTTGCAAATATAGCAAATATATTTATGAAGTGTTAGTAATGTTCTTTTTTATATATGATTAAATGTTAGTCCGAAAATGGAATATGCCAATCTGTGTTCTTCTGTATTTTGTGCCGACTTCATGAACTGAGATCTGTTTTAATCTTTTGTTTTGTTTTTTTGGGAATTTTTGTCAACCATAATGGTACTTTTGCTATTGACTCATGTTCTTTTTTTCCTTATCTTTCCTCTAAAAATCCCTCCAAAATCCTCCATGAAATAGTTATAACCCGGTAAAAATGAAATTCAATAGAATCCAAAGTCCATAGAAAAGCCATCCCCCAAGTGAATGGTGGATATTAGTTTATTAATTTCCTCTTCGAGCTTCAGAGCTCACAACGGCCTCCAAATCAGTCGAAAGCCTCAGCCAGTTTGCAAACGGAGTCAAACTACCACAAAGATAATGACTTTGCCATCGACTGTATATCATAGACAGTCTCTATTGAGGCTGTATACAATCAAGTATTTCGCGGTATGCCTCCCCTTTTGAAAGAATGTTCCAGATGGTCACAAGCATTTTTCTTGCAACAGCGACCCTCACTTTCAATACATTCTTTTTTCTTATGTTCACCTGTGTATAGCTGAATTTGTTGTAAAAGCATCCTTGGGTTTTAGAGGCGGCCCATGCACATTCTATCAGTGTCCTTCTTAGATATTTGT
>OBMA010002675.1_pt1 | contig 10301 bp, 6 predicted proteins | sample 1539141 | NCBI WGS metagenome assembly OBMA01 (sample SAMEA3991484, study PRJEB22521) | metagenome | biome: anthropogenic terrestrial biome; feature: sewage plant; material: raw primary sludge | place: Sweden | collected 2012-09-26 | reverse complement strand
TGAAATTCTGATAAAGTTTCACCAACAAATCGTGAACCAATCACCATATCAGCCTTCCCTAATAAAATTGGTTGGATTAAACTGTTTAAAGAACGGATATCATGTTGTCCATCACCATCAAACTGAACTGCAACATCATAGTTATTATCTAAAGCATATTTATATCCAGTCTGAACAGCTCCTCCAATTCCCAAATTTTGTACTAGGTGAATAGCATTTAACTTATTTTGAATCAGAATATTTTTTGTATTATCAGTTGAACCGTCATTTATTACTAGATAATCCAATTGAAAGTCAACATTTTTCCGATAATCTATAATTCCCTCAACCGTATGAAGAATACTCTCTTCTTCATTATAGGCAGGGATAATCATTAATATTTTCATATAATCCCCTAACTATTCATTTTATCAACTTTTGAAATGAATAAAAATATATAATTATACTTAACACAAAATAAATAACCATTGAGATTAGAAAACTAATAGCTGCTCCACTTATTCCAAAAGAAAAAATCATCGGGTAATTTAATATTTTTGAAAAAATAAAAGTTATTATATAAACCGGCAGCAATAGTTTTTGTCTTCTGAATATAGTCATTAAATTATCAATCATTGTGGCAAATACGTTAAATAAACCGGCTAGAATTAATACAACTAGTTCGATCGAATAGGAATTTAAATCTACACCAAAAACAAAACTCAATAAGAAAGTTCCTACAAAATATGAAAATATAATCGTGATTATTCCAAAGAATAGTAATACTTTAGAGATATTTTTTACTTTTTTATTAAAAATATCAAATTTCTTGTTTTCCCAATCGTATGATAATTCAGTAATCATAGGCCGTAAGATAATAAATAATAAATTCAATATAAAAGTTGGCATAAATAAAATATTAAAATTTCTTTGCATTCCAGATGCAAAAATATCTCTTGAAAGTAACTGATCTATTACCAATTTAGGTTCTGTGAAAATATAAGTAATTATAAATCCATTTAAGAAAAGAGGAAAACATTGTTTCAAAATTAAAAAAGTTGAACTTACTGTATTTTTATCCAGTTTAATTGGTCCTGTTATTCGTGATTCTCTTAAGATTGGTATATCTAAAATAAATGTTAATAAGGCGTTTACCAGAAAAATTCCAAATGAAGTAATTACAAGCGATTCAGTTATTTTTAATATAATGAAAAAATTAACTATTGCTATAATACTTCTAAAAAATAATATTTTCCCCGCTAGGTCAGACCTTCTGTTTTGCTGTAATTGACCTTGATAAACATCTGAAAATGCATCACATGCCCGATAGAGTATAATAAATATGTATATTAAAGTCTTTTCTAAAGAATATTTTTGGAAAAATAAGAAGACACTTGCACTTAATAACATCAAAAGAATAGTTATTATTCTTGAAAAAAAGTAATCAGTAAATGAAATCCTACCACTCACATCAGTTGCTTGATAGTTCCTAACTTGAAAAAGACCAATGATAATCAGCTGTTGACTAATAGAATAAACTATACTAAATATATCTGATTGTGTTGCACCCAATTCTCTGGAGGCAATCAAAAGTAGTAAAGTTGAAATTAAAGCTGAGGAAACACTACCTAACAAGTTCCATAAATAGTTGCTTTTATATTGACTTATTTGTGAAGCATCCATAATATTTCTCTCCTATAAATATTGTCTTAACAAGAAATTTTTCGAACGATTGTTCCCAATCATCATTTAAAAGGTATTAAATAAAATAATATCAATAGAGTATGATTATTATAAAACAGAACTAAAAGACAATTTTGACAATCTTGAATTTTAAAATCAATAACAATCTTCTCTTTTTAATAGATTACCTACTATAACAACTTATTTTATTTTATGAACTGACAACATCACAACATATATCATTTACATATAAATCAATACCCTGAGGCTGACTTAATGAACGTGATAAATCAAAATATTTCAATTTAAGTTAATGAAAGTCCGTGATATTCATTACCAATTTGTATTCATTCCAATTCCTATGCACATTCAAAACACTCTTCATTTCAAATATATTAGAAACTAAAAAATTTTTTTTACTTATAAAAATATAAATATTGAAATTTATGTAATTACTTTTTATATCTTTAATGAGAATAGATAAAGACTAGATAGAAAACGAAAATACTTCATTACATTTTCTATTATTCCTATTATTTGATCGTAAGTATGAATTTTTGTAGAAAATCAACAATTTTAACTAATTTTATCTAAAACCAGTAATATATAGCAATTAATATTAGATAGATAACGTAATTGAATATCAATGTTCCTATCAACAACCAATCCTTTGTATTTCCATTTATTTCTATATTAATATTTTTTTTCCAACCTGCACAAAGCGGATATAAATAAAGCAAAAATGGTGTAAAGTATCTTCCCTGTGTTCCAACTGAAATGGAAGCATTTTCACCTAGAATCTGTGGTGTCCATAAAAAGTACATAATTGCAATAATAATAGCAACCTGAACAGGAAAAACCATCCCAAGTGCTACAGCTTCTGTTTTCGGCAACTCAAAGTCTTTATCTACGAACAAAAAAATAGTTAAAACGAAAATGTCAATAAAAACCACCCACAATGGTAGAGGAATTGTTAACCATCCAAAGTATCCAAAAATGCCAGTAGTCAAAAAGGTATTTAATGCTCCATTTAAATTATTGTTAACCAGTGTGTTAAACATTACAAAAACAAATTGTTTTACACCAACTGTTTGGTGCATATATATGATTGCAATTGCTGAAATAAATAATGATAGAATTGATAGTACCAAAAATCTATTTTTTTGAAATTTCTTCAAAAGTGGATTCAAGAATAATAGTTTATCCACACATTCAAAATTAATAAAAGCAAGAACTGCTAATAAGAAAATATTATTTAATTTCACAGCAACCAATAAGATAGAAATGAGCAACAGCTGGATCAATTGTTTCATACCAAATGTTCGACGATGCAAAAGATTAACAATAAATGTAAAAAAGATTGCAACAGCAACATAATTTAAAACATCATATGATAGGGAGCCTGCTTGCTGAATCATCATTGGTAAAAGAGAAACAAATAATAAAACTTCTTTTCCTGAACTTATGCACTTAATTAAAAAGAAAATTGCAATAATATAAACCGCAGCATTTACTAGTCGACCAAATGTTAATATAATCCCCAAAGATGGATAGATTGTTTTACCAATGTACATGCCAATAAATTGAGCCACGTACGAAATGCTTTTTATATCAAAATTAAACCGAGGCGAAATCTGACTAGTATCAATTTTTTCTACAAAAAATTGCTTAAATAGACTCCAGTTTACATCCGCATCTGCTGGTTGTGGATTATTGATAATATCATTCTTTGCTTCCCAATCCAAAATATTATCAGAGTCAGGATATAAAATATGCCAAGCAATATCTGCATGTTTCACTTCATCAGGGACTTCTGTAGCTGGCATGAAAAAGACAGAAATACCAATCATAAATATCGCTAAATAAAGGAATACCTTTTCAATTTTCATATATATCTCCTACTTAATTTCAAAAAAAGATAGATAGTCTTGTATAAACCCTTTCCCAACAGTTAAATCATACTGTAACAAATACAGATCCTCTGCAATTATTTTACCCTCATCCGTTTTTTCAACTTTATCTATAGAGGCTTTATTTAATACTTCAGTTAGAAGTGCAATATATGGAGAAACCTTAGAGTTCGAATGTTCGAATAGTGTAGCAATAAAATCGCTAGAGTCAATGTAAGGATATTCTAATTTTCGATTGGTCTTATTACTCCAAATAAAATATTCCGTTTGAAACTGTGTTTCTGGTCTATCAACAAATGTTGCTTGTGGATACAACCCTGGCAAGTGATCACCGTAGAATACAACCGTTACTTCTTTCTCTAAATCAGACAATTCATTTAGAAATTCTTTTGTTGCTAAATCTGTTTGATAAATCTGACGCGAATATCTTGTCAATTTTTCATTTTCTTCTTCTGTAAATCCTTTTCCTTCAGCGATTATTTCTGCTGGTTCATCTGCTATCCAAGGTGAATGATTTTGCATCGTAATGACTGAAAAGAATTGACTTTTTTCTTGATCTATATTTTCAAGAATATTTGAATATGTAGTCGAGTCACTTATCGAAGATCCAACAATTACAGGATTACTAATTGGATATGCAGTTCCAGATTGTGCAATAAACTTAGCGAATCCTAATTCCTTGTAAATATTATATCTATTATAATTATTAGCGCCCGAAGGATGTATGACAATTCTGTCTTCTGGAGAGAAATAATTACTTATTGAAGGGAAGTAATTCAATTTAGGGACTACTTCAAGATAAGCTAGAGAAACAGAAGATGAGAAATTATAAATAGGTAATCCACTAAGTGATTGGAACTCCATATTAGCTGTTCCTCCACCATAAGAATCTGATTTCATGGTCCCACTAGTTGTCATCCTCATAACTTCATCTATATTCGGTATTACATTTTTCGAAATCGTTACATTAGGAACATTTGCAGGATCAGAAAAACTTTAACTTAGAACAAATATTAATGTCTGATCTTCAATATTACTTGTCCTAGACTGATTAATTTCTGATGCAAGAACAGTATATTTATTAACAATTTCTTCAATTCTCTCCTTACTATATCCTTCGGGCTTCTCCATTAATTGGCCAGTTAATTGTTTAGTCCAAACATACATTAAAGACTTATAGCGAGCATTTGTAGTAAATCCAAACCAAGCAATATCATCGTTATTATTCAGATTTGAGACTATAGGAATACCATCAGCAATCCTTCCTTTTTCTGAATTTGAAAAGACAACTAGAACTGAACCAAATATACCTAATATTGAGCCTATCAGGATCAAACGCTTTTTCCAGCATTTTATAATTGGACCCTTAAAAGCAGAAAAATATAATACTAGTGTAATTAATAAAAAAATAAATAAATATATAGAAATTTTTCCGATAATTTTAGCATCAACAAACCCTGCTACGGAATTTAAATTTTTAATCCAAACAAAATCACTTATTAATAACGGCTCACCTCTCATCAATTCTTTGATAAAGTTCACTATCGAAATGATTGAAAAGCACAACACAATAATAAAAGTTGCAGGAATGAATCGATTAACCAAGAAATATATTAATAAAAATATTAATGTTAATATTAGTATCTGATATGGTACTGCTTCTTCAAATATATATTTATTTATTAATTGCCCTTCCCATTTAATTCCAAATTGAATTGCATAATTAAATATAGAAGCAAGAATTATGCTTGAAACAATTGAGCACCAAAAACTCGAACTATTTATTAAAAAATCTCTTGAGGCTCTATGTGCAATAAATGAGTATATAATAATTAAACATAACGCTTGTAGCAATCTGATATCGACACTAAAAAAATTAGTAATAAAATTAAGGGAATCAATATTCTCATTCAATATTTGGTTGTAATACTCAAGCAACAGTCTATTATTTAGAGCAGTATATACTAATAATGCAATGAAAATAAATGAATCATTTATAGGAAATTCAAATTTAGTTAGAGTTGACTGAAAAAACGTAAATTTACGAAAGAGGACTGAGCAACAAAAAATTGTACTTAATACTATTAATATTTTAAACTGAAAGAAACTATTTTGAATAAAATTCAAAGGGTCAATATTAGGGTTATTTAAATTCATTCCCCAAAAAATGAAGTATAAACATATTAAAATAAGCAAATACGAAACAAGGAATTGCAGAAAGTTTCTTAAGTTTAATACTTTTGCAATTAAAAAAGCAAAATATAATATATTTGCTACAACTAGACACCACCTAAGCAACAAGTGGTTTGTAAAAACTTCAGAATTGTTTACTAATTGTTGGAAAGGTGTATTTATACTAATATAGCTCAGTAAACCAGTGGCCAATACCACAGAAATATAGCAACCAATTGTCGATGGTTTAAAATTATTGAGAAAATTTTCGAAATATTTTAGATTAAATATGTTTTTTAACTTATTAATCATCGTTTCAACAACCTTTTCACAACATATTTCAAAATAGACTTATTAATAAAGAAAAAGTATTTTACTGCTCCTTTTAATCCTCCAAAGTATGCAAAATCAGCCTGTGCTACAGGATTAAACCGAATCCCCTCACGCTTATTTAACAAACTTACGTCAACAAATGGTGGTAAAGTTACTGGATTTTTTGAAATTCGAAAATCATAGTCATTTCCCCAAGCAATATATACCAGCATTCTTTCTATCGAATGCAGAATTGTTGCAAGTGGTAAAGGCTCTTCAGGAACTTCACTATCTTGAATTTCAATATCAAAAAGTGGTTTCAAAGCATCATATCTAAACCAGACATAAGTACCATAACTCATGACATATGTAGAAAATTCTTGAAAATCCAATTCTTTTTTCATTTTCATTCTTTTCCAAAGTTTATTCATATCGCTAGATAAAGCACCTTCATAAAATGGATCTAATGCGATATATCTAAAGTAAGTTGGAATATCAGCAATAACTAACCCTAGTTTATCATTCTGAACAAGCTGAGTAACGATTGCATCTGAGGGTTTTACTAACATTTCAAGTAATTCTCTGCGCCAAGATTCTCCAGCCCAAAATTCTGCCTCAAGTGATTTTTTTGTATGAAAATGACCAATGAAATCATACTGAGATAATTGATCTTTTAATTTCAACATAGGCAATACATCTCTCCCACGATTTCCAGTAACGTGTACGGATGCAACGGCCCCTCTTTTTGATAAAATTTCCTCTATTTCCAGTGCTTTTTCTTTCTTATCAGTCGTTAAAAATAAATCATATGAAAAAGAAAACGTTGAAAAGATGTCTAAAAAACTCTCCAAAAGGTCAACATAATAGGTGTGTAAATGGATAGCAACTTTTTTATCTAAGAAATTTGGATGAATGGTTTTATCCAAATACTTGTATTTCAATAAATTATAGGCTGCTGGTGTAAACATATTTGACATATGATCCACAATTAACTCAGTCGGATAGTTGGAAATCAATCCCAATTCATCAATCACAAACGAAGTTTGTTGTGGGTTTCCATGTAGGGCTTTAACTTTTATAAATGGAACGCGTTTCTCAATAATTTTTGCAACATTATAGTATGAAAAATCTGGTAATGGCATGTGGTGGAGTTCTTCATTTGTTGTATCAAAAACTGCCTTATAATTAAATCCAGCATCTACAAAAATATTAGTAACAGGTGATTCTAAATAATCAATTACGTCTTGTACATTCGTATATTCGCGTACATTTGACCAAAAATTTTTAAATTCTGTAGACTGAACTACTTGTTTTTTAAAAGTAATAAAGTAACTTTGTAGATGTTCTTTAAATCGTTCCGTAGCACGGTGATTTGTCATCCCCCAAAAATCTGTAGACGAATCACTATCATATTTCTCAAATACTTCATTAATATCCCAAATAGGACCGTAACAAGTATCATTCATAATCGTTACAGAATCAAATTTTGAAACATTTTCAAAACCAAGTTTTTGAAAACCATCTTTCCATGCCACGAAGTCAAAACCACTATTTTTTCTTTGTAAAAAATCAGTAATCAATTCTGCTTTTTCTAGCTTATCTTTATCACTCTTAGATAAATTACTATTTGAAATGAATAATATATCTTCAAATAAAGGACGCATTTTTTTCAATTGATAAAGAACATGCGAACTTAGATTATCGTACTTATTGTAATGTACATACAACAGTATTCGTTTCATTATTTTCTCCTAAAAAAGTTAATTATTTTTGTTGATAATATCCAACGTCGTGAGGTAAGAACATTTTGATATTCCGTTCGTAGTAATTCGAGCTCATTTTTTTTATCATTGAGACTTTTTTCAAGAACTTCTACACTCTCTAATTTTAATTTAATTGAATTTAGTAAAAAAATACCCTCATTTGAAGTTTCTGATCCAGACATAACTGATCTATACTCAATACAAATATTTACTCCTTCAAATTCACTGACATCGTAAACAATATATGGGTCATTTTCTAAAAATATAAAACCTTCTTGCATTTGGATTCCATTGGTTCTTAGGGGGTTTAAGTAAATATTTTTTTCAAGGATTAATAATTTTACACTAGAAAATATTGAAGGAGACTCTGATAAATCTACACGTAATTCTGAAACTTTAGAATCTAGATAAAATTCAATTTTATCTTCTTGCTTTAAGGAATAAGTCATTTTCGTATTTTCAGAAAATGATTGTTCCGTAGTTGCAATATAAATTGAAACCTGATTTTGTAATTTTCTAATAAAATCGTTATTAGAAATTGAGAAATCAAAAACAGATTTTATATCATTTATTACTTTTTTAGTAGGTAAACTGCTTGATTTTATATCTGAAATTAAAGTTTTATACACATTGTGAATATGGTAATACTCTCTTCCAAATTTAGCTAAGTCATCTGCTTGATTTTTATAAAAATCAAAATGATTTAGTATTTGATTAATTGAATTTGATAGACCATCAAGATCTCCAATTGAGTATATTGTTCCATTTTGAAAAATACTGTATACAGATAAGTAACCAGGGTTATTTGAAATAATTGTAGGTATACCATGTAACAAAGCTTCAACATAAACTAACCCAAATGTTTCTAATGTAGAAGTAAAAACACAAATATCTTTTTCAGTCACCATTTTCCAAGGATTATCTTTATAGCCTAGAAAATGTATATTGTCTAACTCATATTTTTCAATATATAAATCACACTTATGTTTATATTCTTTGTCCCAGTCACCAATAAAAACGAGCGGTATATCTTTTCTATTCAATCTCCGATACGCCTTGATTAATTCTAACTGGTTTTTACGTTCAGAAATTTTTCCAACAGAAATAATACGAAATTTTTCACTTGAAATTTTTTCATAATATTCAATAGGTGAGAAAGGAACAAATTCTTTTAATTTTTCCTCTGGAAAATAGTTTCTTAATTCATTAAATAACTCTCCTGTTACTGCATAAATAACATCAGAATGCTGATCTATGAACTTAATTTTATCCTTATAATATGCAAACTCACCATACGGAAATTCATGTATTATGTAAATATGACGAATATTCTCACAAGCAGCAGCAATAGCTCCTTGAAATACATTTACTGTATTACTTATTACCAAATCTATCTTTTCATTCCGAATAATTTGTCGAATCATTGAAATTGCATGTTGATAAGAAAAAGTTACCAACTCTGAACGAATTTTTTCAGTTGTTGGTGCTTCTTCCCACCACCATTGAATAGTAGAAATTGGGTGTCCTTTTATTCCGTGTTTTAGCATAATATCAACATATTTATTTTGAGATTCATTTTCGTTCAATGGAAATACATTGTAAACATTCAAGCCTTCATCACTCAAATATTTCATTAAATTTAATATTGATATTTCGGCACCATTATCTAATGTACCAGTAGGTGAGATAAATAATACATTCATAATAAATCTCCAATTTGTTACTCAGTAGTTTTCCATAAACCGTTTCTATGTAACATTCCTGTATTTGAATCAAACTCTGAAAATTGTTCTACAGAAACCTTTCTTTCCAAAATAAAGACAGGTGGATTTTTTCCTGAAGAAATAGCTAAATCATTTTGATTTTCATCCCTCACTCGGGCAATTAATTTCAATTTTGCCCTATTGAGGTATGATAACTTACATTTATAAAATAGCTTTTTAATTCCAATTCCTTCTTGCATATTATCCCAAGAATTATCATTATAAACACCGATATTAGTATCTACATCTATGAATGAAAAGGCAATATGTGTCTTTAAGTTATTTTCCAATACTCGATAACTAAACTCAAAAATTATATCTTCATAGGGTGATATCGTTGCAGGAGATAGCATCTCAATTTTAAAATCAACTACTCTGTTTATAGTTGGTTCATTATCGATTTCTTTTTTTTCAATCATTTTTGCATTACTTACAGGCTGGGAGACATTGTCCAAACTATATTGATTAGCAACATCATCTGGATTTCCAATTGCTTTTACTAAGCCGTTCTCAATTAACACAGCTTTATTACAATATTTTTTAACTGCACTCATATCGTGTGTAACAAGAATTGTCGTTTTACCACTTTTTTTACGTTCCAAGAAATAATCATTACATTTACGTTGAAATGCTTCATCACCAACAGCCAAAACTTCATCTAGAACAAGAATATCTCCTTGAGCTTTAATAGCAACAGAAAATGCCAAACGTACCTGCAT
>OBMA010002672.1_pt1 | contig 10311 bp, 8 predicted proteins | sample 1539141 | NCBI WGS metagenome assembly OBMA01 (sample SAMEA3991484, study PRJEB22521) | metagenome | biome: anthropogenic terrestrial biome; feature: sewage plant; material: raw primary sludge | place: Sweden | collected 2012-09-26 | reverse complement strand
GCAAACGTAAGCAATGTCCACGGTTGGTATTTTAGGTTAAATATTTAAAAAATATAACGAAATAAGTAACCTATTTACCATTGAAGGCGTATTATTATAAATGCAAATATAAATCTACGATAACGAAATGAAGAAAGCGATGACACTGGCTCTATTGCTGTTTGCAGTGATAACGGCCAACGCACAAATGGTGAATCCGGTGAAGTTCTCTTCACAACTCAAGACTAACGGTACCGCCGAAGGCGAAATCATCTTCAGTGGCAAAATTGATGCGGGATGGCATGTCTATTCTACCAACTTGGGCAGTGACGGACCAATATCCGCTACGTTCAATGTGAACAAAATGGATGGCGTGGAACCGGTTGGAAAGTTGACCCCGCGAGGACACGAAATATCAAAGTTTGATAATCTGTTCAGCATGAAACTTCGCTATTTCGAGGGGAGTGTGCAGTTTGTACAGAAGGTAAAGTTTACCAAACCCAATTATAATATTGACGCGTATTTGGAATTCGGCGCTTGCAACGACCAGAATTGTATGCCGCCTACATCTGTAGAATTGAAACAGAAAGGCAAGTCGCCCGCTGTAACCACAAGCTCTAAGACTGCTGCCGATGCAGCCAAGACTGCCACAGACCCCGCACAGGTTGCCGCACTTGCCAAGGCCAAGGCCGACTCGCTGGCTACCTTGGGTATTGACACCGCCAAGGCTTCCGTTGACACGGCTGCCGCTGCTCCACAAACCAATGTTGACACGCAGAGTCTTTGGAAACCTGTAATCTCACAGATGCAGACCAATGACGGTACAACCGGGCAGACAAACCGTTCCTGGATATACATCTTCTTCATGGGCTTTGTCGGCGGACTGCTCGCCCTGTTCACCCCCTGCGTGTGGCCAATCATTCCAATGACCGTAAGCTTCTTTCTGAAACGTTCTAAAGACAAGAAAAAAGGCATTCGGGATGCCATCACATATGGCATCTCGATTGTCGTTATATACCTGGCCCTGGGCCTCGCCATCACGGCAATTTTCGGACCGAGTTCGCTTAATGCACTAGCCACCAACGCCGTATTCAACATTCTCTTCTGTCTGCTGCTCATCGTCTTTGCGGTGTCTTTCTTCGGATGGTTTGAGATTGTGCTCCCCTCAAAGTGGACAAACTCTGTTGACAGCAAAGCATCTGCCACGAGCGGACTGCTCTCTATATTCCTCATGGCATTCACCCTGACACTGGTAAGTTTCTCCTGCACCGGACCTATTATCGGTTTCCTGCTTGTAGACTTCGCCACATCGGGCAATTTCTGGGGTCCCGCTGTCGGTATGTTCGGTTTCGCGCTGGCACTGGCATTACCGTTCACGCTCTTCGCCCTGTTCCCATCATGGCTGAAGCAGGCACCCAAATCGGGTTCCTGGATGAATACCATCAAGGTGGTGCTGGGATTTATCGAATTGGCATTCTCACTGAAATTTTTCTCAGTTGCCGACCTCGCTTACGGCTGGCATCTGCTGGACCGCGAAGTGTTCCTGTCACTCTGGATTGTGATTTTCGCACTGCTCGGATTATATCTCATAGGCAAGCTGAAGTTTCAGAGCGACCTCGTCTCTGGAGAAGACAAGCCTATGCCCGTGCCTTGCATCATGCTGGGACTTATCTCACTGGCCTTCGCCGTGTATATGGTACCCGGATTATGGGGTGCTCCATGCAAGGCGGTCAGCGCCTTTGCCCCGCCAATGAACACTCAGGACTTCAACCTCAACACTAAAGAGGTGCGTGCGAAATATACCAACTATGAAGAGGGTATGGCTGCAGCGGCTGCTCAGGGCAAACCGGCATTCCTCGACTTCACCGGATTTGGTTGTGTAAACTGCCGCAAGATGGAGGCTGCCGTATGGACAGACCCGCAGGTGGCAGACAAATTGCAGAAAGACTATGTGCTAATATCACTCTTCGTGGACGACAAGACACCGCTGCCACAGCCGATGGAAGTGACCGAGAGCGGACAGAAGCGCACGTTGCGCACCGTGGGCGACAAGTGGAGCTACCTGCAGCGTAGCAAGTTTGGAGCCAACACCCAGCCATTCTATGTGGCTGTGGATGCTCAGGGTAATCCTATCACCGGCTCGTTCAGCTACAAGGAAGACATTCCCGCATTCATGGGCTTCCTGAACGGCGGACTGGAAAAATACAAAAAATAAAGAATGAAGAACAGCTGGCACCAACACGTCATCTACGCGCAGCATCATTCATTCTTAATTTAATCATCATGTTAGATAAAGATACAAGAAATAAAATTCTCTCTCTTGTTAACAAAGAGGTTGTCCCTGCCGTAGGCTGTACTGAGCCTATGGCGGTGGCCCTCTGTACCGCCCGCGCCACCGAGGTACTGGGCTGCAGACCGGAGAAGATTACAGCTCTGCTTAGTGCCAATATTCTGAAAAACGCCATGGGCGTGGGTATTCCCGGCACCGGCATGATTGGCTTGCCTATCGCAATAGCACTTGGAGCGCTAATCGGAAAATCTGAATATCAGCTGGAGGTAATCAAAGACCTCACACCCGAATCACTCGAAGAGGGAAAAGAATATATCAATGGTGACCATATAGACATCCGGTTGAAGCAGGATATCTGCGAGAAACTGTATGTCGAGATTATCTGCGAGACCGAAAGTCACAGCGCATCGGCTATTATCGCCGGCGGGCACACCCACTTCGTGTATGTCACAAAAGACAACGAGGTGACAATAGACAAGCGCCATAGGAATGTGGAACATTGTGATGAAGACAACATAAAACTTAACATGTGCATGGTCTATGACTTCGCCATGACCACGCCTATAGATGAAATACGCTTCATCATGAAAACAAAGGAAATGAACATGAAGGCTGCCGAAGAGTCTCTCAAGGGCAATTATGGTCACTGTCTGGGCAAGACAATGGACCGTCCGCTAAGTCACGGCATATTCGGCAACAGCATTTTCTCGCACATCATTGCCAAAACTGCATCTGCCTGCGATGCGCGTATGGGTGGCGCAATGATTCCCGTGATGAGCAATTCGGGCTCGGGCAATCAGGGTATATGCGCCACTAATCCCGTGGCAGTATACGCAATGGAGAACGAGAACACTGAGGAAGAACTCATCCGTGCGCTCATGCTGAGCCATCTCACCGCAATATATATCAAGCAGAGTCTCGGCAGGTTGTCTGCCCTGTGTGGTTGCGTGGTGGCAAGCATCGGCAGCAGTTGCGGAATAACCTATCTCATGGGCGGCGACTACGATCATATATGCCATGCGGTCAAGAACATGATAGCCAATCTTACGGGAATGATATGCGACGGGGCCAAGCCCAGTTGCGCGCTTAAGATTTCATCCGGCGTGTCCACAGCCCTGCTCTCCGCCCTGCTTTCAATGGAAGGCCGTTGCGTGTCGTCTGCAGAAGGCATCATTGACAATGACGTGGACCGTTCCATTCACAATCTTACCAGCATCGGCGCAGACGCCATGTGCGCTACAGATGAGATGGTGCTTAGCATCATGACCCACAAGAGTAACTGCTAAGTTCTAATACTAAGATATACAAGAAAACATTCGAAATAGAATAACTTATAGAATATACGACATATTATTTTATTTAAGTAGAGGGCACATTATATACGTATATATTATATAAGTGATTACTATATCTATCAAAATATGAAATATGTTTTTCTGAGTATCATTTTCATGATGCCGATGGCACTCTGTGCACAAGGCAAGTTCAATATAGAAGTGCAAATTCTTGGTGTTGGTAAGACTTAATAATCTATACCAGAAAACACCGATGGATTTGGGGGCTCGCAACCCCCACAGCAGGAAACAACAAGCAATGCAACAAAAACGGTCTCCCAAAGATTAATTAATTTTGCATTGTGAAGTACAAACAATTAACTTCGGAGCAAAGGTACACAATAGTTACCCCAACAAGGGAAAAAGAAAAAAGAAATTGCGTCAGCAATAAAAGTCAGCCCGTCCACTATAATGCGCAAGCTGAAACACAATAGTGGAAATTATAGACATTACAAGCCGGGCATAATGCCGTATACCGTAAAAACCGCTACCCTGGCAACCATGCGATAAAACAAGAAATGAAGGCAGAAGTGAAAACTGAACTTTACTAATCCACTTGAAAGTTTTTGCAAAAAAATTCTTTAAATTTGTACTTGCTTGTTGAATCTACTGTTAAAAATCCGTCACAGAAAAAACAACCCGCTGATTACAAACAACTTACGAATACGCTCTGTTTTCTCGTATTTGCGAGCAAGGGAGCACCCGACTCAGAATAATCGATGCCAGCAAGGGTTGTTGTAAATGTTTTTCACACCATTAATTTCTTTTATAAAGAAGTATTAATGACATTTCCCCGAATAATTGCATGCCGTATGGTTAATGTTTGTTAGAGAAAAAATTATTGTAAATTAGTGTCTTTTCACGTGCAAGGTTTCACTTTTTATCTATTTTTATGAGCAGAGATCTCTAAAGAAAACGAATATTAATAGTAAAAAAGAAACATTAAAATGAAAAAATTTATTAGACTTGCCTTCATGGCACTTGTGCTCACAGGCACCGTAATATCAATTTCATCATGCGGCGACGATGACGACGACACCCCTATTGTCAATGCAAAAACCGTAGGCGTGGTACATGGCACCTACACCGGAACAATGACAGCGGCCAGCTCCGACGAGGGAACGGTAGAAGTAAACGTGGACAGCTTGGCCAAAACTGTCAATATCGCGAAGTTCCCGGTCACTGCGATTGTGAAGAGTGTTGTCACCACAGAAAATCAGGCAGAGGCACTGAAATCACTCACCAACGTGGCTTTCAAGACAACCTACACCCCGACACTGTCTAAAAATCTGGTGAACATGGATATCGCCGCCACTACCATTTCTTTCGACATCAAAGTGAAGGATAAAACTCAGAAAATCGTGATTACCATTGCCGACAAGGGCGTTGGTGTGTACAATTCCATGAGCAAACAGTTGGGAATGGCACTCACCGTATCGGGCATAAGCGTGGATGGCACTGCCGTGAAAGACTTCAAGACATTCAAATATATCTTTACGAAATCAACGAAGAAATAAAATAAAAGATCTCCCCTGTCCGTTTCATGGTCAGGGGAGATTTGCGTTATATAAAGAATCATCATGAAAAGGAATCTTTTTTATCTCGTGGCAATATTGTCAATCATCGTATGCGCATCCTGCAAGTCGGTATCGCAAGTGACAGACAAGGATGACGTCCCATATATCGTAGCAAAGAATTATTTCGTGCGCAATGACGTGATCCACAATGAACCGCGAAAAATAGAAAACCGAAAGGATTTCGAAAACACGTTCGGGATGGCTGCCACGATGGGGAAAGGCGGGCAACCGACAGAGATAAACTTCGCCAGGCAATATGTGATAGCAGTGATGACAGCGCCCACCGACCATGACACGGAAATCATTCCGGTAAGTCTAAAGCGAAATGCCACATCCAAAGACGTAACATTCTCTTACAGCATCAGACGTGGCAGCAAAGCCCGGTCATACAAAACACATCCCTGCCTCATCATCGTGGTGGACAATAATTATGATGGAAAGCTGCATTTTTCAATCATGCCACATGTCCGCCAATAAAAAAACGTCATTTTCATATGATTATTCCCAACTTTTCTGATTTTATCCTCTTATTCATGAGTACATTTAATTCGTATGTCCGTATTACATACATACAGTTAAATAATTATTAGATTTGTATTAGGTTAATTTTGAAAAGAAATGGGTTAATAAAAATCCCTCACGCCACTGCGAAGCGACGTGAGGGATTATTATTTTTCAGAGATAGGAATGCAAGGTTGCCCGCCGGCAGGTCATAAAATGGAGAATGGGACATAGCAAATAAAATTACCCAACAACCCTAAAATCCATCTATAATTTCCGGGATCGGCCATCCTAACTATAAAAATACTTAATACGTATGAGAAATGTGCAACAAAAGTGCAGAAAAGAGTGGAAATATCACTAAAGTTCGTTTTTTCTTCGTATCTTTGTACCGTGATAACATCAGAGCGAGTATTTAGGATTCACTATCATTTCCGTCTTTTTTAATTAAAAGGATAACAATCTTACATATTTCCACTTAGTTATAACGTCTACATCCTGGTCTATGAAGAGACGTTATTCATATGGTTTTCGATTTCACTTAGCGTTTACCGAAAACGTCGCTGACTATTAAGCACAATATATTTTTTTAATTATTAAGTAGAAAATGACATTTGAAGAATTAAACATTTCAGAGCCCGTATTAAAGGCACTGGACGATAAGAATTATATCACGCCAACACCTATTCAGGAACAGACAATTCCGTTGGCAAGCAAAGGAAAAGACATTCTGGGTATAGCACAAACAGGAACCGGCAAGACAGCAGCCTTCGCCATACCTATCATAGAACAGCTGAAGAACATATGCGTAGCAAAGGGCGTCAACAAAGCTATAAAGGCATTGATTCTGACACCAACCCGCGAACTGGCAATACAGATTGACGAGTCGTTTGCAGATTACGGCAGATACACCCGGTTGCGCCACACCGTGATTTTCGGTGGAGTGAGCCAGAGCAAGCAGGTGAACCAACTGAATCAGGGCACCGACATACTGGTTGCCACACCGGGCCGACTGCTCGACCTCATCAACCAAGGCATCATACATCTGGACAGCATCCGCCACTTCGTGCTCGACGAGGCCGACCGCATGCTCGACATGGGTTTCATCCATGACATCCGAAAGATACTGCCTCTGCTGCCTAAAAACAAGCAGACCATGCTCTTCTCTGCCACAATGCCAAACGAAATAGCAAAGATTTCAAAAGCATTGCTCAACACCCCGGAGAAGATAGAAATAGCACCCGTATCATCAGTGGTAGACACCATAGAGCAACACGTGTGCTACGTGGAGAAACCACTCAAGATGGATGCGCTGGTAAAGATACTGAACGATGAGAAACGTGAGCGCGTGCTCATATTCTCACGCACTAAGCACGGTGCCGACAAGATAGCCCGCGTACTGATCAAACAGAAGATACAGTGTGGTGCCATACATGGCAACAAGTCACAAAACGCACGCCAGAAAGCGCTTAGTGATTTCAAGGAGGGCAAGACCATGGTTATCGTGGCAACAGATATCGCCGCACGTGGCATCGACATCCAGGACCTGGGCGTAGTGATAAACTATGACCTGCCCGATGTGCCAGAGACTTACGTGCACCGTATAGGCCGTACCGGACGTGCCGGAAACACCGGCGTGGCATTCTCGTTCTGCTCACAGGAGGACACTCCTATGTTGAGGAGTATTCAGAAACTTACAGGAAAGAAGCTCAGCACGTTGTCTATTCCTGCATAACATTAGCGAGTCTTAAGTTTATGAGTTTTGTTGGTTGTCATGCAGTTATATGCTTGCCACATAACAAATCATCTTACCGGCCAACTCACAAACTTAATAGCTCAATAATTCAACAAATAAATAACTCTATAAAAACATATGGGAAACAGAATAACAACAAACAAGAAAGACAGAGAAAAATCAAAACAACAGAAACGCCTTGAAAAACAGAAACGTAAGGAACAGCGATTGAGCGGCGGTCCAAGTTCATTTGATGAAATGATAGCTTATGTGGACGAGTACGGCCGTCTGTGCGACGCACCACCAGAAGACACATTAGATGAAGTAAATGTGGAGGACATCATCATCTCCACACCAAAGAAAGAGGAGGAAGATGAAGCCGACAAGATTATTTCAGGCAAGGTAGAGTTTTTCAATTCATCTAAGGGTTTTGGATTCATCCGTGACATTGACGGGGCCAACAAATACTTCTTCCACATATCAAATGCGCCAGAGGAAATCCGCGATGGAGACAAGGTGACATTCGAAGCCATACAGGATGCCCGCGGAACAAGTGCCATGAACATCACAATCGTCAAGAAGTAATACGAAAACACGGAACGCCCTCGAGGCATTCATTGCAAGTTACTATAAAAGAAAAGCCCGAAATGAAATTTATCATAATTTCATTTCGGGCTTATATGATTGCTATCCGGCAAACGTTTGCTTATGTCAGTCTTGGCAGACAGCCGGATTTACATCATCCCAATAAGCGCAAATCTTTTGTAATAATCTGTGCGCCACCTCAGTTATGATATAGAATCATTTTTAGCACTTTGAGAACTTGCCTGCTTGTACGGTGGCCACATCTTGATGTCCTTCATATTCTCCAAGGGCGGATAGAACAACACCCAGTTGGCACGTTGCAATTTTTTAATGTATCATTCGCTATATACCTCTTGCCATTAAACATTGTATAGTAAGCGAGTTTGAAGAAATTTACTCAATATACTTCCCTTTATCTGTCAGATAGTACTTCTGGTTAGGATTTCTTGGGTGATCGGGATCGGTCTGAGCAATAATGCCTTCAGACATCAGGATATCAAGATATCTCTTTTTGAATTTTGTCGCGTCAGAATAACCTAATGCAGCTCTAAGTTCAGAAGCTGATACTTGTTCTGACAACTTATCAAAGAGCATATCTGCTTGATCCCAACTTAGTCCCAGCTTAGTGCCTACTTGGTGTTTACTTAGTGCCTGCTTAGTACCTGCTTGGATATTTTGAGCTTCGTGTGGCAGTCTGAACGTCACTTTCACCGAATAATCATCAGCCGAATATTCAGGCTCGGGCACATTAGCTTCCTTACAAGCATCCATGATACGTTTTATGCCTGATCCCCAACTCTCAAGGTAGCCTGTCAGATAGAGCACCTGTGCAATTCGGAGATTTCGAGGAAACGACTCGTGTGGTTGCTTGATGGTCTCAAGCGATAGTTCTTTGGGGAGTCCACCAGGATTGAAAATCTCAATACGATCATCATATACACCTATGCTCATCGACGCACCAGGATTGTCCATACTACGGTGACACAGAGCATTAATCGTAGCTTCACGCAGAGCTACCTGAGGTATCTCAAGATATTCTTCGCGTCTGAAACCTACAATCTTTCCATTCAAGTTCAGATGCTTAAAGAAAAATGCCATACATGCATCAAGCATCTCGAAGAAGTTACCTGATGTACGCTGATTGTCGATAAACTCATTCTTATTCAAACCGCGAAATCGTGCCATACGGACCATCAACTGTGGGTAGTCCGATGTATCCTTTCCAAAGAGCATCAAAGCAGCATTCGTCGGCTTTCCGTCCTTGAGTAGTTTAAATTTGGAGAGCAAACTTTCGATGGGAGCACCTCCTGCAGAATTGTTGATACGTCCCATCTGAATACCATACCTTACAGCATTGCGGATTTTCTCTTCATCCAAATCTTCGATGCCAATCTCTTCTGCTATCTGAGATTCCCATGCGAAGAAGCGAGGACGACTCATTCTCAGCTTTTCCTCAAACATATCTCTTGGCATAGGTTTAGTCGTGCTCTCGACTTTCATGTAAGGCTTGCCATGGAATGTGTAAGGGGCCATTCCTCGTATCCATTCGTCAAGATGCATAGCAATAACCTGACATCCTGGACGATCCAGAACATCTACATATTCCACCCTTACATCCACTGAAGGCTCAATACCCGATAGAGCCAAGGCAATCTCTCGTCTTGTATTGTCAGTCACCTCTTGCCCAAGAATCTTGAGTGAAGCAGGGGCAATGCCAAAGATGAGCCAGCCACCATCGGTATTCAGAAATGCACAAGCAGCGTGCATGCCATCCTTTAACTCACCAGTGGTCTTCTTCAGTTCCAGCGTACGAGTCTCGTCACCTTCGATTATGTCTTTGATGTCCTCAATGTCCATACAAGTATCAATTTTGTACTGCAAATATACAGATAAATTTCGATATCATCACAAGAAATCCCATTAAGCCCATATAAACACAGAATAATTGACGCATTTTAAATAATATAATAACTTGTCATAAAACTATTGTTAATGCGAATGCTAAAATTATTGACTTCAAATGTCTCATATCTTTCATTTTATTCTATTGTTGTTATGCAACACCTACTCTAGTAGTTCCGAGTATGCCACTCAACCAGCCCACACCATTTTGCACGTAATGAGATATCCATCATAAGCTTATTCCTGTTTCTTGTACGGTGGCCACATCTTGATGTCCTTCATATTCTCCAAGGGCGGATAGAACAACACCCAGTTGGCACGTTGCAAATCTTTTAGGACTAAATCGTATCTAACTAAAAGTGAATACTTTACATGAGCGTTTCTTGCTTCTAACTTTTCAGCATCAAA
>OBMA010002669.1_pt1 | contig 10317 bp, 8 predicted proteins | sample 1539141 | NCBI WGS metagenome assembly OBMA01 (sample SAMEA3991484, study PRJEB22521) | metagenome | biome: anthropogenic terrestrial biome; feature: sewage plant; material: raw primary sludge | place: Sweden | collected 2012-09-26 | reverse complement strand
TTAGTTATCATTTGTGTTTGAACCAAAGTTATTAAAATATTTGTAACAATATACTTATTGAATTTTATTTCAATAGTAGACTGCAAGTTCCTTATGGTTATTTCCTTTTATGGAAGAAAATGTTTATTCGATTTACTTTTTATTTTTCTGTTTTATAAAAAATATGTTTTAGTGGATGGTATCGTTAAAATTTATTTTTAGGTGTTTAATGGCTTGATTTTGATTTATTTACTCTCAATTGTTGATTTTACTGATGTTTTGCTAAAATACTGATAAACATTTACTTAACTAAATCATAATGTTTTGTTAAATTATTTATTTTTATAAGTTTTGTAATACTAATAATATTTAGATTTGAGTATAATATTTTGGTAGAGCCCCCTCAAAATCAACCTATTAACTAACCTAAAAAATTAACAAATGAGAAAATTAAAAACAATTTTCGCAGTGTCATTAATTCTATTGACACTATTCTCTTGCAACAAAGAAGATGATACGAATTCATTAAACCAAGAAGCTACTAAAATTACCCCTGAAATTTTGGGAAAAATTAGCTCACTTTCACTGAACAATAAAGACGTAAAAGTGGTTAAAAATACCAAATTGGATGGTACTACCGAAGATGCCTTTTTAATCGAAGGAGATATTCTTATGACCAAAGAACAATTGGACAAAATGGATCTTTATGGTGGTATAACTACAGAGCAGTATCGTACGAACAACTTAGTATCTGCACCAAGAACCATAAGAGTTGTTGGTCTTTCAGGGACAGGAACTACTGCTTTATCTGCCAATATGCGTGCTGGATTGCAGGCTGCAATAAATAGATATAATAATCTAGGATTGGCGCTTACTTTTACGCTAACCTTTAGCTCCAATACTTCAGGTGCTAATATCGTAGTAAGAAGACAAACGGGTTCTGCTGGTGGTGTAGCTGGTTTCCCTTCTGGAGGGTTGCCTTTTAACACTGTAACATTGTATTCAGGATTGGATAGCTATTCTACTGGTGTGAATGCACACGTATCTGCACACGAAATCGGGCATTGTATAGGTTTGCGTCATACCGATTGGTTTAGCCGTCAAAGTTGTGGATCTAATCAAAGTGAAGGAACAGCAGGTGTTGGTGCCGTCTTAATTCCTGGAACTCCTTCTGGTTATGATGCTACATCTTATATGAGAGCTTGTTTTAGCGGAAGCGAGACAGGTGCGTTCAACAGTAATGACATAACTGCTCTTAACTATTTATATTAGAAATTGATTGGGGGCTTTATCAAATTAGTAAAGGCTGTCTCGTGTTGTTGAGACAGCCTTTTTTTATTTGAATATCTAAAAAAAAATTACAATTGTTCATCAGCAGCACCAACTTCCTTGATTTGATCTAAGATGTTGGTTTGATTTGGCGAAATGTAATTTTTAGGTTCATTAGTAGGTTCTTTCTTGAAAAGTAAGTCTAGCGCATTATATAGTTTTAATAAAACGTCTCGGTCTTGTTTATCGATTTCCACCGCACTATTAAAATTAAATACGTAATTGTTGGAGTTACGTACTTCTACTTTTATGGTTTTTGGGGTGATTTTGAATTTAACGATGTCCATATTTGCTAATTTTGCCTAAAGCAAAACTAAATAAAATCAGTTTATCAATACTATAAAATTCATGGTAATGTGATATTTTAATCTGGCTCTTTTTCCGATTGTTTTAAATTTGCATGTATAATTGTCTGATTTTTATGATTTTATTGTATTTTTTTGAGCAAATTAATTTATAAAGCAGTTTTTATGTTTTACTTTCTTTCTCTAAGTTAAAATCCTTTTCTCGATTGTACTAAACATCTAAGATTAAATATTTTGTCATATTGATTAATTGTTTTACTTTTGCACACCTTTTGGTGAATAAGAGTTTCCTTTAGGTATCAACTATTTATGTAAAACAACTTCTGTTTTTTCTCTCGCATTAAGAAACTCAAGAAAAACAGAATACAAATTTTTTATCAGCATGTCTGAACAATTAAAATCACAAGAAGAGTTTTTAGCAAATTTTAACTGGCATAACTTCGAAGAAGGTATCGATGCAGTAGATGAGAAAAACTTATTAGAATTCGAAGAACTAGTATCAAAAACTTTCATCGCTACAGATCAAGAAGAAGTTGTTGAAGGAGTAGTTGTTAGAATTACAGATAGAGACGTTATCGTTGATATCAATGCTAAATCGGAAGGTGTTATTTCATTAAATGAATTCCGTTACAACCCAAATTTAAAAGTTGGAGACAAAGTAGAAGTATTAATTGACATCCGTGAGGACAAAACTGGTCAATTGGTATTATCTCACAGAAAAGCTCGTACTATTAAATCATGGGATAGAGTTATTGCTGCAAACGAAACAGGTGAAATCGTTACTGGTTTTGTAAAATGCAGAACTAAAGGCGGTATGATCGTTGATGTTTTCGGAATTGAAGCATTCTTACCAGGATCTCAAATTGATGTTAAACCAATTAGAGATTACGATGTATACGTAAACAAAAACATGGAATTCAAAGTGGTAAAAATCAACCACGAATTCAAAAACGTTGTAGTATCTCACAAAGCGCTTATTGAAGCGGATATTGAAGTACAGAAAAAAGAAATCATTGGTCAATTACAAAAAGGACAAGTATTAGAAGGTGTTGTTAAAAACATTACTTCTTATGGTGTGTTTATTGACTTAGGTGGTGTTGATGGATTAATTCACATTACTGACCTTTCTTGGAGTAGAATCAACCACCCAAGTGAAGTTCTTGAATTAGACCAAAAATTAAACGTTGTAATCCTTGATTTCGATGATGAGAAAACAAGAATTCAATTAGGATTGAAACAATTAAACGCTCACCCATGGGATGCTTTAGATGCTAACTTAGCAGTTGGTGACAAAGTGAAAGGTAAAGTTGTAGTTATCGCTGACTACGGTGCTTTCATTGAAGTAGCTGAAGGTGTTGAAGGTTTAATCCACGTTTCTGAAATGTCATGGTCTACTCACTTACGTTCTGCTCAAGATTTCGTAAAAGTAGGAGATATCGTTGAAGGAGTTATTTTAACTTTGGATAGAGATGACCGTAAAATGTCATTAGGTATCAAACAATTGACTCAAGATCCTTGGACTGATATTACTTCTAAATACCCAGTAGGTTCTAAACATACAGGTATCGTTAGAAACTTTACAAACTTTGGAATTTTCGTAGAATTAGAAGAAGGAATTGATGGATTAATCTACATTTCTGACCTTTCTTGGACTAAGAAAATCAAACACCCATCTGAATTTGTAAATGTTGGTGAAAAATTAGACGTAGTTGTATTAGAATTAGATGTTGACGGACGTAAATTATCTTTAGGTCACAAACAAACTACTGCTAATCCTTGGGATCAATACGAAGATTCATTCGCTGTAGGAACTATCCACAATGGTGAAATTTCTGAAATCGTTGACAAAGGAGCTACTGTAGAATTTGGAGATGATATCGTTGCTTTCATTCCTACTCGTCATCTTGAAAAAGAAGACGGAAAGAAATTGAAAAAAGGCGAATCTGCAGATTTCAAAGTAATTGAATTCAACAAAGAATTCAAAAGAGTAGTTGCTTCTCACACTGCTATCTTCCGTGAAGAAGAAGAGAAAAATGTGAAAGCTGCAACTGAAAATACTTCATCTGCTTCTACTAATGCACCAGCTGCAACTTTAGGAGATAACAATGATGTATTAGCTGCATTGAAAGCTAAAATGGAAAAATCAGAGAAAAAATAATTTCTAGATTTTCTAAATATCAAAGCCTCGCATTTAGCGAGGCTTTTTTTTTGACCTATTTCTAGTGTTTTATTTTATTTCAAAAAAAAACGCTTCTTTTAAAACCATATTCTACTTTACTTCGTAAATGTCTATATAACTTAAAATATAGATATTATGAAAACTAGAAATTTTTTATCAGTTGCATTTTTTACAATAGCCGTTTCTGTTACTTCTTTTGCTCAAAAGACAGTAATGGTGGGTGGAGCACCAATGTATCCATCCAAAAATATTGTTGAAAATGCAGTTAATTCTAAAGACCATACTACTTTAGTTGCAGCAGTTAAAGCCGCAGGTCTAGTAGAAACTTTACAAAGCAAAGGACCTTTTACCGTTTTTGCCCCAACAAATGCAGCCTTTGATAAATTACCCAAAGGCACAGTAGAAACATTAGTAAAACCTGAAAATTTAAAAATGCTACAAACTATCTTAACCTACCATGTAGTTGCTGGCAAAATGAATGCTGCTGATATAGCCAAAGCGATTCAATTGGGGAATGGAAAAGCAATGCTAAAAACAGTTAGTGGCGGAACCTTAACTGCATGGATGGAAGGTAGTGCTCTGTACTTATCAGATGAAAATGGCACCAAATCAAAAGTAACCATCGCCGACGTAAATCAGTCAAACGGGGTTATACACGTTGTTGATACTGTAGTGTTGCCTAAACAATAATCTTTAGTTTTTTATAGTTAGTTGTTTTGTTTAGTTTAGTTGTACTTTATTCAAATAAAGTGCAAAAATAAAAAAGCGGTTGATGTAATAAACACCAACCGCTTTTTATTTTCTTATTTAGGGATTATCTCAAAACTGCTCCAAGTTCTGTTTCAAAATTCTTTTGCAATTTAGACATGATTTTATCAATCTGAGCGTCTTCTAAAGTCTTTGCACTATCTTGAATCGTAAAACTTAGGGCATATGATTTTTTACCTTCGGGTAAATTTGACCCAGCATAAACATCAAACAAGTTGATTTCTTTTAGCAATAATTTTTCGGTTTGTCTTGCAATTTTATAAATAGCATCGTAAGAGACTTCGTTGTCTAATAACAAAGCTAAATCTCTACGAACTTCTGGATATTTTGGAATATCGGTGAATTTAATTTTGCTTGACACTAATTTTAAAACAAGTGCCCAATTGAAATCTGCATAAAAAACTTCTTGCTTGATTCCAAAATACTTTAAAATTGACTTTTTAACTACACCAAATTCAACTAAAGTTTCTTGGCCTAATCCAAAAGCAATTCCTTCTGAAAAAACATCAGAAGTTACAGGGATACAATTGGTTTTTTGAATTCCTAATTTTTCTAAAATTGCAGTAACAAAACCTTTAAATAAAAAGAAATTGGATGGTTGCGATGCTTGTGTCCAACTTTCTTGATTTCTATTTCCGGTTTGGAACAAAGTCAAATGTTTGATTTCTTCGTAACCAGAAGGGTAGTTGTGGTATGATTTTCCGAATTCAAATAGTTTTAAATCGGCATTTTTTCTGTTGATGTTGTAAGCCAATGCTTCTAATCCAGAAAACAATAAGGATTGTCGCATTGTTGCTAAATCACTGCTTAATGGATTTAGCATCGTCACATTGTGTTCTTCTTTTAGTACAGTTGAAAGTTCTGCATAAGCAGCAGTAGTCAACGAATTGGCCATCATTTCATGAAAGCCTTGTGCGTTCAATTGTGAGGCAATGGTGTTTTGAACTTTATAATCTTCTGTTCTTGGAGAATTGGCTACAGATGCATTGATTTTTTTGGATAAACTAATATTGTTGTATCCGTAAACGCGAAGAATTTCTTCGATTACATCAATTTCTCTTTGAACATCTACACGATAGGAAGGAATTGTTAATCCCAAACCAGCATCAGAAACACTATTTACTTTTATTTCTAAAGAAGCCAAAATTTGCTTGATGGTATCTTTTGGTAATTCTTGACCAATGATTTTAGCAACTTTGCTAAAGTTTAAGAAAACTGTAAAATCTTCTATTTTCTTTGGATATACATCCACAATATCAGATGTAATTTCTCCACCAGCAACTTCTTGAATCAAAAGTGCCGCTCTTTTTAAAGCATATTCTGTGATGGTTGGGTCTATTCCACGCTCAAAACGGAAAGAGGCATCGGTGTTTAATTGATGTCTTTTAGCAGTTTTTCGAACACTTACTGGATTAAAGTAGGCACTTTCAAGGAAAATTGCTGTTGTGTTTTCGGATACACCAGAATTTTTTCCTCCAAATACACCTGCGATACACATTGGTCCTTTGTCATCACAAATCATTACATCTTCTTCATGCAAAGTTCTTTCGACATCATCAAGAGTAGTAAATTTTGTTCCTGTAGGCAACGTTTTTACCTGTACTTTTCCATTTATTTTGTTAGCATCAAAAGCGTGAAGAGGTTGTCCTAAATCGTGTAAAACATAATTGGTTACGTCAACAATGTTGTTTTTCGGATTGATTCCTATTGCTTTTAAGCGATTTTGTAACCACTCAGGCGAAGTTTTTACGGTAATTCCAGATATAGTAACCCCGCAATATCTTGGCACTAATTTGCTTTCTTTTACATCAACATCTATTTTTAAAGTTCTTTTGTCTACTCTAAAATTGGTCACAGATGGTGTGATTAATTCTACGTTAACGCCGCTTTGTAGCATTCCCGCTCTTAGGTCTCTTGCGGTTCCAAGATGACTCATAGCATCAGCACGGTTAGGTGTTAATCCTATTTCAAAAACTTCGTCATTTTCAATTTTAAATACTGTGGCAGCTTTAGTTCCTGGAACCAAAGTTTCATCTAAAATCATAATTCCATCATGACTTTCGCCAAGACCTAATTCATCTTCTGCGCAAATCATTCCGTGGCTTTCTTGTCCGCGTATTTTCCCCTTTTTTATGGTAAATGGATTTCCTTCTTTATCATACAAAACCGTTCCAATAGTTGCAACAGGTACTTTTTGTCCAGCACCTACATTACTTGCTCCACATACAATTTGAACGGGAGTCCCATCTCCTAAATCTACTGTAGTAACCTTTAATCTATCAGCATCTGGGTGCGGTACACAAGTAAGTACGTGTCCTACTACAATGCCTTCTAAACCTCCTTTTACAGATTGGTATTTGTCTACAGTTTCTACTTCAAGTCCTAAATCTGTTAGTAATGCTGCTGTTTCTTCAGAATTCCAATCAATCTTAATGAATTGTTTGAGCCAATTATATGATATCTTCATTTGTCATTTTTAATAAGATTGCAAATATAAGGATTGCTATTTTGAGATAGAAACATTTTTTTTGGTTTTTACTATTGCTTTGTTTGTGATATTTATACGGTCTAAATTGTAGTATGTATAAAAAATTAATATATAAAAAATGATAAATAAAAAATAAATACATAAAAAATATACATATGCTAATTTTATGCTACTATTTGAAATAATTGTGCTATTCTGGTGATGACAATCGGATTACTTTTGAACAAACTAAACTTTTTAATTATGAGTAATATAGCACAAAGACCTACGTTTAAGGCAAAGTATGACAATTACATTGGTGGAAAATTCATTGCTCCAACAGCTGGAAATTATTTTGATGTAATTTCTCCCATAGATGGTAAAGTATTTACTCAAGCGGCACATTCGACTAAAGAGGATTTGACTTTAGCAATTGATGCAGCCGATGAAGCATTTAAAACTTGGGGAAAAACTTCGGTAACAGAACGAAGCATAATTTTGAATAAAATTGCGCAGGTTATAGAGGATAATTTAGAGTATATAGCAACAGTAGAAACTATTGATAATGGCAAAGCAATACGAGAGACTCTTGCTGCTGATATTCCATTGGCCATAGACCACTTTAGATATTTTGCTGGGGTTATTCGTGCTGAAGAAAGTTCAATTAGTGAATTAGATGCTCAAACGGTATCCATAGCTTTAAGTGAGCCTTTGGGGGTTGTTGCTCAAATTATTCCTTGGAACTTTCCTATTTTGATGGCTGTTTGGAAATTAGCTCCTGCACTTGCAGCAGGAAATACGGTAGTTTTGAAACCTGCCGAAAGTACACCTATTTCTATAATGGTACTTATGGAATTAATTGGGGATTTATTGCCTCCTGGAGTTGTGAATATTGTGAATGGATTTGGAGCTGAGTTGGGAAGAGCATTGGTCACAAACAAAAAAGTTTCTAAAGCCGCATTTACAGGTTCAACTGCAACGGGGCGTTTGGTGATGCAGTATGCAACTGAAAACATTATCCCTGTAACTCTTGAACTTGGCGGGAAATCTCCAAATATTTTCTTCCCTTCCGTGGCTGATGCCGATGATGAATTTTTTGACAAGGCAGTAGAAGGTGCGGTGATGTTTGCCTTGAATCAAGGCGAAATTTGTACGTGTCCTTCTAGATTGCTAATTCACGAAGCTATTTATGATCGTTTTATTGCAAAAGTTATTGAAAGAACTGCTGCAATTAAATTAGGGCATCCGCTAGATAAATCGAGTATGATGGGAGCTCAAGCTTCTATTATTCAAAAAGAAAAAATCATATCTTATTTGAAATTAGGTAAGGAAGAAGGCGCTGAAGTTTTGATAGGAGGCGATGAGAACAAGCAAGAAGGAGAGCTTGAAAACGGATATTACATTCAGCCTACTATCTTTAAAGGGCATAATAAAATGCGCATTTTTCAAGAGGAAATATTTGGACCTGTTTTAGCGGTAACTACATTTAAAACTACCGAAGAAGCTATTGCCTTGGCTAATGATACTATGTATGGTTTAGGAGCAGGAGTGTGGACAAGAGATGCTCATGAAATTTACCAAGTTCCAAGAGCGATTAAAGCTGGACGTGTCTGGGTAAATCAATATCATGCGTATCCGGCAGGAGCGCCATTTGGAGGATACAAGCAATCAGGTATTGGTCGCGAAAACCACAAAATGATGTTAGGACACTATCGTCAAACTAAAAACATGCTGATTTCTTACGATAAAAATAAATTAGGCTTCTTTTAGTATAAATAGAATATTGATTATTGGTTAATCAAAAACCTGGCGTTTTGCTTTTGTAAACGTCAGGTTTTCTTACTTTAAATGAATGAATTATGATAAAGCGAATTACGGCTACTACAAGTGCTATTGAAATGATTACAATTTTGAAAGAAAAACACGGGGAACTAATGTTTTATCAAGCAGGAGGATGTTGTGAAGGGACACAACCTCAGTGTTTTGAAAAAGGAGGCTTCTACCTGCGAACAGGAGATGTATGCATTGGAACTATTGAGAATACTGAGTTTTGGGTTGATAATGATTTGTTCCAATACTGGAAACACGCTCATTTTACACTAGATTTAATTGATGGTTTTGGTGCTGGTGGGTTTTCCTTAGAAACTCCAATGAAAAAGACATTTCGAATTGAATACCGACTTTTTACCGCCGAAGAAACTCAAAATTTAGAACCTTTGCGGTTTATGGAATAAGCTAGTTTGCATATAACAATTGATATTGTTTTGGTGTTATTCCTTCATACTTTTTGAATAGGCGAGTGAAGTAATTAGCATCCTCAAAACCTGATAAATAGCATACTTCATTAATTTGAATGGTCTGGTTTTTTAGTAGTTGTTTCGCGCATTTTATCTTTTCGTTCAAAACAAATTCTATTGGACTCATTCCTAACTCTCTTTTAAATAATCGATAAAAAGAGGTGCTGCTCATACACGATTGTTCGCTGAGCTTTTTTAAACTCATATTGCCATTCAAATTTAATCGAATGTATTCTACTGCTTGCGCGATAGAGTTATTAGAGTCTTGAATTTTTCCTTCTTCAAAAGATTTTACGGTTTGAGTTTGAATAATCCGAATTAGCAATTCTTGTAACGTCAAATCTGCCAAAACATCTTTAGTGATTGCAGTACTCATACATTCTTTGACCAATTTGTTGATTGTCGTAGCTAATTCGATGTTATTATAGAAAAAATAGTTTTGATAGTTCAATTGCCAAAACTGATTACTTCCTTCTTTTGGGTAACGCTCATTCAAAAAATGTAAAGTTTCTTTGATTTTGCTTTGGTCAATTGCTAAAGCTAAACACTGCGTTGGATTGTTTTTGGAAGCATCTGGGAAGTCGATTTTCATTTCAACATTAGACGGAATTACTACTGTTTCGCCTGGTAAATAGTCAAAACTTGGGTCATCAAACAAGTGCATAATTTTTTTGCCACGAAGCATACTCGTTACAACCAAATCATTGAATTTTAAAGGAACCAATTGAGAAGATTCATAGGTTTCGAAAATGTTCAATTCGCAGTGATTCAGGGAATATACTGTTCTATTCTCCACTAAAGTTTTTAGCGACTTTTCATTCGTGAGACTAGGAGGAATCAATAAGGCTCGATTGGTTTTCATAGAAATGATTTCAAAAACAGAACTTTAAATTTAAGGAAAATAAGTTTTGAAATTTGAAACACACTAAAAAAAACTATTACAACAACTCCTCAATATGTTTTTTAATGTTGGAAGCAATCTTTGCAGTTGGC
>OBMA010002664.1_pt1 | contig 10333 bp, 7 predicted proteins | sample 1539141 | NCBI WGS metagenome assembly OBMA01 (sample SAMEA3991484, study PRJEB22521) | metagenome | biome: anthropogenic terrestrial biome; feature: sewage plant; material: raw primary sludge | place: Sweden | collected 2012-09-26 | reverse complement strand
AACCCTTGCCACGCTTGCCAGTCTTGTGCAGAGGTGCCGTCGCCTGCAATTAAACGGTCACCCACAATTGGATGCAGTGGGGCGTATTGGGAATCTACAGTTGCCATAATCCCCCTTGTGAATCGCCTAGCTGTTCTGCAGTCAATTTGCCAATCGCTTCACTGTCAAATGCGCCATGGGTTTGACGGATAAATACCGATAAATCTACCGCTAGCCGTGCAAAATGGGCGTTTTTGCAATAAGGCGTTGCGCCCAAGGCTTTACCAACTTTTTCAAGCACTAGCATGGCGGTAGTCTCCACTTGCGCTCTTAAGATACGGATGGGGAGTGCATGACTTTGGCTCGGTTGCCTATCAATTAATTGCGCAACTTGATAAAAGTACGCTTGGGTGACACTGAGTGCTTGCGACACTTCGCCAAGATAAAGTGCTTTAAAGGCTTGGGGTTTTTGCTGATAACTGTCCAATAAAAACTGTGCCAACTGGGCTGCTGCGCCATACCAACAAGCCGCTACTCCTGCTGCACCCTGCCAAAATCCTGGGCGGTCGAGATAAGGACTGCTACCTTTGGCAATCGCATTTGATATGACTTGGGTGGCGTTAGCACCTTTTAGATGGAGCGTGGCTGTCGCCGTGTAGGGCATACCTACCGCATACCAACCGCTGTCATCAATGGTGATTTGCGGTTGCTTCATGGCTAACATCAATAATTGGGCGTTATTATGGGCATCTCGGAAACTAACCAAGCCATGATCGACAAAGGTCGCACCCGAACACCACAGTTTTTGTCCCGTACATGTTTTGCCATCAAAACGCAGTGGCTCATTACCGCCTTCTGCTGCCCATACGGCCCATAGGCCTTCAGCAATATCGTCCACGCCCAATTCTGCCAAAATCGCCAATGCATCAAGATGCGACTCAAAAAATTTGACCAAGTTCAAATCACAAGCGGCAACCTGTGCCAATACTTGCCAGCGCTGTAAAGTATGACCGTTTGCGGGCAAGGCAATTTGAGCGGACAAAAGCACCAACTGCGACAAAGTTTGCTTTAATTGTGTGACATAAGCGGCATCACTTAGTTTAGGTGATGTATCAACCGTTCTGCGAAAGTCTTGCAAAATAGCGGTAATTAATTTGCCCAAGTCCGATTGGTGATAGTCGGTAGGTAAAGCATGATCCAACACTGGTGTCATTGTGAATTTCTCATTGGCTGTTTTGTTGTCTATTTTATTATCTGTTTTATTGTCTGTTACATTGTCTCTGTGATTGGGTTATGAGATTTTATCCATGTGGGTTAAATCTGCCAAAAAATGCGCTCGCCACGTGTCAATATCGGTCTCATAAATGCCCTGTAGCAGCGATTGGTGACGTTGTTCCCGTTGTTGTTTGGTCATGGTCAAAGCTTGGTATAAGCCTTCTATCATGCTGTCGTTGTTCGTAGGGTCGACCAAGATAGCTTGCTGAAGTTGGTGCGCTGCCCCCGCATTTTTAGACAAAATCAAAATCCCTGCGTTTTGTTCATCCTGTGCGGCAATGTATTCTTTTGCCACCAAATTCATGCCGTCTTTTAGCGAGTTAACCCAACAAATTTGGCATTGCCTAAATAACGGCATTAAATTGTCATGACTGACGGGGTCTTCTTGATAGATAATCGGTTGCCAACTGGCAGTAGCAAATTGGCTATTAATTTGCTCAACTAGGGTGTGCACTTGTTGTCGTAACTGTTGATAGGTCTGAATATCAAGACGGGATGGGCAAGCAATTTGATACAGCTGAATCCGTTCAAGATATTGCGGATAACGCCGCAAAAAGGCGGCAAAAGCTTGTAAGCGTTCGGGAATACCTTTGGTGTAATCCAGACGTTCCACCGCTAAAATCGTGGTGATGGTTGAAGTGAGATTTTTTAACACAGCTAGGTCGGAGAGCGGTTGACTGGCAAGCTTATGAATATAGACAGGATTGATACCAATCGGATAAGCTTGTATTAAGGTGGTATGATTACCATGGGTAATGAGTGTACGCGCATTTGTTTGAGTAATTTGGATGGCGTGGGGGAGTAGCTGCTCAATCACCGCGACACAATTTTGAGCGTCTTGTTGGGTTTGTAATCCAACCACATCGTAATCGAGTAATTGATGGATTAACGTTTGACCATAAGTCAAAAAATCCCATACCCATAACTGGGGAAATGGAATATGCAAAAAAAAGCCAATGCGCTGTTTCATGCCTAAGTCACGGCAATGCCTTGCTACCGCAAAAAAATGATAATCTTGTATCCAAATCATATCGTCAGGCTGTGCGATTTGCTGTAGCTGTTTGGCAAACATAAGATTGACAGCTTGATAAACGCTAAAATCTTCACTACTCGATACAATCAAATCCGTGCGGTCATGCATCCCCGCCCAAAGTCGATTATTGGCGTAACCACAATAATATTTTTCATATTGCATGGGGGAAAAAGCCGTCGTGACATAGGTGACTTTGTCATGCTGCTCAGTCGCAAATTGATTGACGGTATCGGGCATATCGCTGATATTTGTCACTACTTGACCGTTCCAACCGACCCAAATACCACCATCTTTGGCAAGGGCTTCTTGAAGCGCTACCGCCAACCCGCCTGCCACAGCTTTAGATGACTGTTTATTAGGTAAATTAACCCGATTCGATAACACAATCAACTTTGACATAGAGTCAATAACCCTTGAAGTAATGCGGTAACCGCTGAGACGTCGCTCACATAATAATGGGCATGGCTGGGTTCACAACCGACTTTGACACCAATTCCTTTAATATCACTACCTTTCTTATTTGATGTATCACCATAACTTTGTACGGCAATAAATCCTGCTTCATCGGTCACATCATCGCCGATAAATATCGGACGGCAATGAGGGTGATAGTGGTTTAAAACATGGTTAATGGCACTGCCTTTATCGACACCTTGCGGCAATAGCTCATACACACATTTGCCCGCTTTAAGTTGCCAATCATTAAAATCATGCCCAATAGCTTGCATGATAGTTAAAGCGCTATCGGCAAGTTCGGGATGCTCACGAAAATGCAGTGCCACACCAAAAGGTTTTTGCTCAATGCGCCAGTGTGGATGATTACCAGTGGCGTTAACGATACTTTGATTAATTTGTTGTAGCTGCGCTGAATCAATATCCACCAAACAATAGCTATCGATTAGAGTATCGCATTGCAAACCGTGACTACCAATCACAGGCAGTTTTAACGGCGCTGTCAAACGCCTAGCATCAGCAACCGACCGCCCTGTTACTAGCCAAAGGGGTAGATGATTTTGTAACTGCGCTAAAATTGCTAAATTATCATTGCTGATAAAACTTTGTTGGGGATCGGAGTGAAATTCACTAAGCGTCCCATCAATATCTAACAATAGCAAAAAATCACCAACCCCTTGCACAACTTTGGCTAAATTATTGGCTAAAAGTTGTGAGGGGTTAGTGACTGAATGATAGGTAATGGTATGAAAGTGACTAATGTTCATTTAATCATTCTAAATAAATCAAAAATATCCCTATTAATCAAAGCTATCCATGACGAGGTAAAATTACGGCGTCAAAATCACTTTTCGACATTCTTCTTCACGTTTTTCAAAGATTTCATAACCTTTTGCCGCATCCGATAGATTCATACGATGGGTAATAATCGCTTCAGGCGATAAATCCCCATTTTCAATATGTTCAAGCAGTTGTGGCAAGTATTTATGTACGTGAGTTTGACCCATTTTAAAGGTTAATCCTTTGTCAAACGCATCACCCATCAAGAAACCATGAATTGGACCTGCATACACCCCAGGAATACTGACTGTACCACCACGGCGTACCGCTGCCATACACTGACGTAATGCCGCGCCACTTGAGCCTTCAAGCTTAAGCGTAGTTAATACCGTTTCAACTATGCTACCTTTTGATTCAAACCCAACGGCATCAATCACCGCATCGACACCACGATGCCCCGCAGTTTGCTCAATAATCGCTTCTGCGGCATCAACTTTGTCAAAATTGACAGGAATTGCGCCATACGTATCTTGTGCGTATTGCAGACGATAGTCATTGTGGTCAACGATAAATATTTGTGCCGCGCCTAACATTTTGGCACAAGCGGCTGATAGCAAGCCCACAGGTCCTGCACCATAGATAGCCAAAGTCGAACCTTTGGTGACGTTGGCATTCGTCACCGCTTGCCATGCAGTCGGCAAAATATCCGATAAGAACAACATTTTCTCATCAGGCAATGAACCTGGAACTTTGAAAGGACCAAAATTGGCTTTTGGCACACGCACATATTCTGCTTGTCCACCAGGCACACCGCCATATAAATGACTAAAACCGAACAATGCCGAAGGTGGCGGAATAAGCTTTTTGTTCATCGCCGCGCCGGGACCCTCATTGGTGGTCTCACAGGCTGCCATCAAATCATTTTGACAAAAAAAGCAGCTACCACAGGCAATTACAAAGGGTATCACCACGCGATCACCTTTTTTTACCGCCGTGACGTCAGCGCCCACTTCTTCGACAACCCCCATAAATTCATGACCAAAAATATCGCCTTCTTCGGTCGCCGGGATTTTGCCACGGTATAAATGTAAGTCCGAGCCACAAATGGCGGTAGCAGTGACTTTTAAGATAATATCATCTTTGGCTTGTAATTTTGGGTCGGGCACATTGTCGACTCGAACATCTTTGGCACCATGGTAGGTTAATGCGCGCATGGGTATAACTCCTAGTTATTGTTTTGCTGTTATTGTTTTTTGACTGTTATTTGACCAAATAAAGCAGCGCCACTGAACTAATATGATATGTTATGTTATCTGGCGTTATCATTTGATGTTTTGCAGAGTAACACGCGCCATGCATGGTTGTTGTCTATTCATGTAGTAGATAGGTTAATGTAATGTAAGTAATCTTAAAATAAACCATTGAAAATATTATATAATTTTAATAACTGTCCATAAAATTTTAGTATCAATTTTTAAGTATGGCTTAAACTTTAGTTCGCGTAATTTTTCTAAAAAATAACGGTCAAGGCGGCTAATAAAAATCAAGCCGCTAATTCGCTATTAGCTATTAAAAGGAAACGCATAGCAGCCAACAACAAAACCCAATCAGTCAACTCAGTCAGTAAAAGTGATTAGGTATATCCCTTTGGAAGTTATACGATAAGCCAAAATTTGTTGGTTTATGAGTTTATCTACATTTTTATTGTCAATTTTTGACAGGTAGCACAATGAATTCTACAAGCTATTGACCCAAGTGGGAGTTGAAAACAAACCTACATCCCATCATCAAGAAAATAACCATTGACAATTAAAAAATTTTAAAGGTGGATATTGAAACGATTTATCAAAACACCATATCAATTTTAGTTAAAAGCTAAAAGGAAAAATAATAATGCAATTTGATAAATTTACTAATGCCTTACAACACGCGGTTCAGCAGGCACAAACGCTCGCTGTCACTCGTGATCATACCGCGATTGAGCCGATTCATTTGTTGTCAGTGCTACTCAATGAACCGAGTAATGCCAATGTGTATGAACAGGCAGGCGCAAACTTAAATCAGTTAAAAACCGAAGTGCAACAATCGCTCAACAACCAAGCGGTGATTGGTACACCCACAGGTGATGTCAATCTCAGCCCAAATACGGTTAAGATTTTAAATCTAGCCGAGCGTCATGCGCAAAAAGCGGGCGATCAGTTCTTATCTACTGACTGGGTGCTGGTTGCCCTAGCAGAGACGGGCGACACCGCAAAACTGCTCACAAAAGCAGGGGTCAATGAGCCAAAACTAAGACAAGTTATTAATTTTATTCGTGGGGGTGATAAAGTGGATACACAAAATAGCGAAGACCAACGTGATGCCTTAAACAAATATACCATCGATTTAACCGCACGTGCTGAATCGGGCAAACTTGACCCCGTGATTGGGCGTGATGACGAAATCCGCCGTACCATTCAAGTATTGTCACGCCGTACCAAAAACAACCCGGTGCTCATTGGTGAACCGGGTGTAGGTAAAACTGCCATTGTTGAAGGATTGGCACAAAAAATCGTAAATGGTGATGTGCCAGAAGGCTTGCGCAATAAACGCGTATTATCGCTTGATTTGGGGGCACTGATAGCGGGCGCAAAATTCCGTGGTGAGTTTGAAGAACGCCTAAAAGCGGTACTCAATGACCTAGCAAAAAGCGAAGGGCAAGTTATTTTATTCATTGATGAAATTCATACCATGGTCGGTGCGGGTAAAGCCGATGGCGCGATGGATGCGGGCAATATGCTCAAACCTGCGTTAGCGCGTGGCGAGCTGCACTGCGTGGGCGCGACTACCCTTGATGAATACCGCCAATATATCGAAAAAGATGCCGCCCTTGAGCGTCGTTTTCAAAAAGTATTGGTTGATGAGCCTACGGTGGAAGATACCATTGCCATTTTGCGCGGTCTAAAAGAGCGTTATGAACTGCATCATGGGGTCGATATCCAAGACAGTGCGATTATTGCCGCCGCGCAGATGAGTAACCGTTACATCACCGACCGCAAATTGCCCGACAAAGCCATTGATTTGTTGGATGAGGCCGCTAGCCGTCTAAAAATGGAACTTGATAGTAAACCAGAAGCCTTGGGCAAATTAGAAAGCCGTTTGATTCAGCTCAAAATGCAACGTGAAACGTTAAAGCATGAAGATGACGAAGGCGCAAAATCACAGCTAAAACTGCTGGACACCCAAATCAGCGAGCTTGAAAAAGAATACGCAGATTTAAATGAAATTTGGCAAGCAGAAAAAGCCCTTGTTAAAGGTAGCCAACAGCTCAAAGACGAGCTTGATAAAGCACGTATCGCCTATGAAAAAGCGCAGCGTGAAGGTGACTACGAGACCATGTCAAAACTGCAATACGAGACCATTCCCCAACTGGAAAAACGTATTAAAGACTCTGATTTGGCTGAGCAAAAAGAGCAAGCAGGGGAAGCGCCAAGCGTAAAACTGCTACGTAACAAAGTCACCGAAAACGAAATCGCTGAAGTCGTTGCCGCTGCAACAGGCATTCCTGTTACCAAAATGATGCAAGGCGAACGTGAAAAAATGCTGCACATGGAACAAAAACTGCATGAGCGCGTAGTCGGTCAAGATGAAGCAGTACAAGCAGTCGCCAATGCGGTGCGCCGTAGTCGTGCAGGGTTGTCTGACCCCAATCGTCCTAGCGGTTCGTTCTTGTTCCTAGGTCCGACAGGCGTGGGTAAAACTGAATTGACCAAAGCGTTGGCAAGTTTCTTGTTTGATGATGAAAATGCCATGATTCGTATTGATATGTCTGAATTTATGGAAAAACACAGTGTCAGCCGTCTTGTCGGCGCACCCCCAGGCTACGTGGGTTATGAAGAAGGTGGGGTGTTGACCGAAGCGGTACGCCGCCGACCCTACAGTGTGGTATTGTTTGATGAAGTAGAAAAAGCGCATCCTGATGTGTTTAATATCCTACTGCAAGTGCTAGACGATGGTCGCTTGACCGACAGCCAAGGCCGCGTTGTGGACTTTAAAAACACCGTCATTATCATGACCTCAAACCTTGGTTCGGATAAAATCCAAGAGATGGCAGGCGCTAGTTACGAAGAAATCAAAGCGGCAGTGATGAATTCAGTCAATCAGCATTTCCGCCCAGAGTTTGTCAACCGTATTGATGAAATCGTGGTGTTCCATCCACTTGGGCAAGAGCAAATGGCGGGTATTGCAGATATTCAAATATCACGCTTACGCAAACGTCTCCAAGAGCATGACATGGATATTGTATTGTCAGATGAAGCCATGACTCAATTGGTCGCTGTGGGTTATGATCCTGTGTATGGTGCAAGACCGCTAAAACGTGCCATCCAGCAAGCAATCGAGAATCCGCTATCAGTCAAATTGCTATCGGGCGAGTTTGTAGCGGGTGACACCATCAAAGTGGATGTCGATGCAGAGGGCAATTTTACGTTTGATAAATTGCGTATGAGTTAATTTTATGTGAGTTACAACAAATAGCTCAAAAGTCTAGTTGATTAGATTTTTGGGCTATTTTATTATGTATAACTAAATACATATTTATAGATAAAAATGAAACTTGAATCTGTACACCTTAAAAACTTTCGTGCTTTTAAAGAGCTGAAATTGGATTTTCATCCTAACTTAAATGTAATAGCAGGAATAAATGGAGCGGGCAAAACAACAATACTTGATATTTGCTCCATTTTTATGTCACATATTATTTCTCAAATTGAAAAAGGTACGAGTCAAAGAGCAATTAAGATAAACGAACTTGATATATTCAATAAATCTAATGAAACATCTGCATCAGCTAAATTTAAAGATGATTTTATTAAAAATGATGTCAATAACTTTATTGTTCTAAATCAGACTAGAATAGGATTTGGTAAGTCCAAAAACAATGAAATTGATGCTTTGAAAAAATACGCACAATTTATTCAAGAAAATATTCTTGCACTTGAAGAAGATTATAATATTCCTCTTTTTGCGTATTATAAAAATAATAGAGTAGTTCTAGATATACCTTTGCGAGTGAGGAATAAGCATAGTTTTACTCTGCTCAATGCCTATGAAGGTTCACTGAATGGTGATACAAGTTTTCGTCTCTTATTTGAATGGCTTAGAGAGCAAGAAGATTATGAAAATGAGTATAAATCAGATGATGTAGATAAAAATTATTATATTTCAAGAATTCGTGAGATTGAAAAACAAATTGAAGGTTGGAAAAACAATACAAGTCACTTTACTGTAGGTTCAAATATTTATGAAAAATCTGAAGAGATTGAATCAATAATTGATTCTTTGAATAACCTTAAAGACACACTGAATATGCGTTTAAAGATGCAAGATAAAAGATTATATAAAGAAACAAAGAGAAATCTAGATTTTGTTAAAGAGGCATTACAAGTTTTCGTACCAAATGTTTTGGATATTCGAATTCGTAGAAATCCGTTAGCAATGGTCGCTATCAAAAATGGTAGCCTAATACAAATTAATCAGCTTTCTGACGGAGAAAAGTCATTATTAGCTTTAGTAGGGGATATTGCAAGGCGTTTAATACTTGCAAATCCAAGCTTAGAAAATCCTTTATATGGCGAAGGTATTGTTCTAATTGATGAAATTGAATTGCATTTACATCCAAAATGGCAGAGAGAAGTAATTAATAAATTGCAAAAAGTTTTTCCCAATATTCAATTTATATTAACTACACACTCACCCCAAGTAATTAGTGAAACTCCTAGAGAATGCCTACATATTTTGTCTTGGAATAATGAACAGCAGCAACCAGTAGTGTTCCATCCAGAACGCTCACTTGGCTTAGATAGCTCAGATGTTCTAAGTGAGATAATGAACAGTTTGCCCATTAACGAAGATTTCAAAATCAAATTAGACAATATATTTCAAGAAATTGATGAAGGGAATTATGATGAAGCAGAAACTGAAATTGATAATTTAGAAAATCAATTTGGAGAATTACCAGGCACGATTCAAGCAAAAACTCATTTAAACTTTTTAAAAGATTAACTTTCTATGATTTTCATCAATAAGAAACAAGAGCCAAAATCATTACTTAAATATAGAGTAAACAAAAGAAATTTAGCTGATATTACCTATGATAATTTCAGAGACAAAGATGATGTGAGAGATGCGTTGTTAGCAGAGCAAGGTCATATTTGTGCTTACTGCATGCAAAGAATTACTAAAGATAAAATGAAAATTGAACATTTTGCTTGTCAAAGTAACAATTCAGAATTGGAACTAAATTTTAGTAATATGCTAGGTTGTTGTATGGGAGGACATGGAAATTCAAAAGAATATCAACACTGTGATACTAGAAAAAATGATGAAATAATTAAGTTTAACCCGAGCAATCCTCATCATAAAAATTTACTTAAAATTTACTATGATAGGAATGGACTAATTAGTTCCGAAGATGAAGAATTTGATAAAAACCTAAACGAAATTCTTAATCTTAACTTAGAGTTCCTTAAAAATAACAGAAAGGCTGTGCTCGAACAATTATATGAATCTTTTGAGAAAGTAAAGGGAACTGCAACGAAAAAAGATTGGGAAAAAAAATTATTAAATTTTCGAAATCCTAATAATGGCAAGCTTTTCCCTTATTGTGGTATTGCACTATATTACATAAGCAAAAAGATGGATAAATTTTCTTAGAGTTTTGGGACAATAAAAAGTATAATTCGTGCAAATTAATTAAGGGAAAAACCACCATGTCTATCAAATCCGACCGCTGGATACGCCAAATGGCACAAGAGCATGGCATGATTGAACCAT
>OBMA010002661.1_pt1 | contig 10335 bp, 8 predicted proteins | sample 1539141 | NCBI WGS metagenome assembly OBMA01 (sample SAMEA3991484, study PRJEB22521) | metagenome | biome: anthropogenic terrestrial biome; feature: sewage plant; material: raw primary sludge | place: Sweden | collected 2012-09-26 | reverse complement strand
AAACTTTATTCGCAGAACTGCGCCATCAAGGGGAGATCTCTAGTTTTACTTACTTACCGTTTTTGCTTTTGCGTTCAGTGTTGCGCGGCTTTTGGCGGCTTGCTGTACGTTGGCTACTTCGGTGTTTATTTTTTCGGCCAGCGACTTGTAGGCGTCTTCGCCTCTGAGGTAGGCATTGGCTTCTATGGCGCGCACCAGTTTTTCGAAGGCAGCTTGCATCCTGGCTCTTTCGGCGCGGGTAAGTCCGCTGATAAATTCGGCTTCCTTCTCGTTGCGGTTCACGTACAGGTTGTCGAACTCAATGTTGGTCTGCTCCACCTTGTCCAGCCACATAATCAGTCCGGTGTTTTGGAGCAGCATCATGTTTTCAGGCAATCGGAGTTCGGTAATGATGTTTTTGATCACTCCGGTTTCTTCGCGCTGTGGCAGCCGGGCTACGCCTGCACCGTATTTGTCGGTTATCAGCAGTAGTTTGGCTGCACTTTGTGCAACGACTTCATCCGGGAAACGGGTTGCCTGTTGTAGCGATCCGGTGAATCCGATGTACACATTGTCCCGCTTATCGTCGGCAAGGATGAGGGGGTCGGTGATGCCGGTTTTTCTGGCCTGCTTGATGGCTTTTTCAAAAATTTCGAAAACGGTTTGGAAGTCGTTAGCTTCCTGCGCCACATTCAGCATATTCAGGTCTTCTTTCGAAAGAAAACTAAGAACAAGACTCATTACCTGATAGAAATCCATAAAACGGGCTCGGCCCAAATTGGTTGATTTAATTAGCATAGCATAAGTTTTTAATAAGTTGATAATATATATAAATGAAAAATTTTCCTGTTTTTTGAATCGAAATTACACTTCACCGCTTGCAAAGGGGGTCTGTCGGTCAACGACAGGGTGCTGCACTCCCTGCAAATGAGTATTGTCAGCTGACAATGGGCTTTACACCGGGTGTAAAGGGGTGTTGTCAATTGACAGAGGTGCTTTACAGTCACTGTAAAATGGTTTCGTTGACAGACAGAGGTACTCTGCATGCCTGCAAAGCGGTTTTGTCAACCGACGGAGGTGCTTTGCAGCTGTTTAAGCGTTTTTTGCTGTGTCTCCCTCGTGTTCCACCAGCAGATTTCGGGCTAATGCAATGGCATTTCTGTGTGATGAAAAGACATTTACCTGCATTCCAAAGGCGTTTCAATAGAAATTAACCACGGCTCAAATTTATATAAAAGAATTTAAATAAACAAGCTTGAATTAAAAAAAATAAAAAATATCCATTTTGGTGCTCTCCACCTTAATTTGACAAGACTCAAAGGGACAGCGTCCCGAGATATTTGTAGAAACGTAATTATTGATGAATCCGAAGGTGCAGCGCACCGTAATCTAATCTTGAAAAACAGAATGAATATATCAGCAGAACCCTATTTCGTTGGAATTTCAAGTACTATTCACGAAGCAAAATTTTTACCTATCACTAAAAAGCCTTATCTTTGCACGGTATTTATTAGCATAGGCGCACTCGCACTTAAAGCCTAAACAAGCGAATATCTTTTTCATTTTTCCATAAAAAAAAATGCCAACAACGCGTTACGGACTTCGTCACCAAAGAGAAGCTGCGCATTAGCAATTATGAATTACCTCATTGAAATCATGCTTTTTAAACGTTACATTCCATACACATTACTATCATTATTTTTTCTATCGTGCAGTGCACAGAAAGAATCCGCCAAACAAACAACTGAGAACACCAAAGTTTGGGGCATCGACATCTCGCATTATCAAGAAGTTTTTGACTGGGATAGACTAAAAGAACACGAGCCGGGATTTATTTTCGTGAAAGCCACCGAAGGAACCACCATTCAGGATTCGAAGTACGCAGAGTATTATAAAGCCATCCGAAAACTGGATATTCCGGTAGGCTCCTACCATTTCTTCACCTACAAAACATCAGGAAAAGATCAGGCAAAAAACTTTTTATCCACAGCCAAATTGCAACGTGGCGACTTACCGCTGGTGCTCGATGCCGAATTTGCAAAAACAATGCCCGATAAAAAGACTATAAATAAGGAAATTTCGGATTTCATTACAGCGGTCTACACCAAAACCAAACAGTATCCCATAATTTATTGCGCCTACAAATACTATTTGCTCTACCTGAAAGATACACTGCCAGCAAAATGCAAACTCTGGATTGTAGACTACAGAGGAAAACCGGACTGCGACTGGACCTTTTGGCAGATTACCGAGAGATATAAAATTGCAGGCATCAAGGGCTATGTTGACTACAACCTATTTCGGGGCTCTAAAAAAGATCTTGAAAACATGCGACTTTAAAAGTATATATCAAAAAGAGGAATTTCCAATCAGGAAATTCCTCTTTTTGTATATTGAAAATGTTTTTTTAGAATCTGTATCTTGCCGATAGACAAATACCATCGAAAGAACTATTTAAGCCGCTTGCAAAGTAAACACCCGGACGATAATCGACTGAAATTGTCAGTGGAATTTCAAACTGATACTCCAATCCTATTTGGCCCAAAACGCCAAGAGTTGTAACATTGGCTTTATTTTTATCTGTCAAATAATCAAAATTGTAAGATCCTATACCTCCACCAACACCGGCATACCAATTAAAACCATCAGCCAATTCAGAAAAATCCCAAACCCATTGGTAAATTCCACTTAAACCAAAACCAGAGCGATTAAGTCCAAGATCTACTTCCACTCTGTTAGCAATACCAATTGGTTGTTGGTAGGATACCTCGGCACCATAGCCAAATCCGCCACCCATTCTGAGACCAATTGTTTTACTATCTGCCTGTGCACTTAAAGCACCTAACGAACTCGCTACTAATGCGAACGCAAGAAACATTTTTTTCATACCTAGAAAATATATAATTATTTACAGTTTTATTTAATCCGTCTTCAAATATACGAAAAAAGAGAAATCTCGAAAACAGAAATTTCTCTTCTTTTTAATACAAAGTTCTATTACAAACGGTAACGAACCCCTAAGCAAATACCATCACCAATAAAAGCATTTTCATCGCCATAAACCCCTGTAAGTTGAAATGCAGGTCTATAATCCAACGACAATGTCAAAGGAATTTTGAAATTGTACTCAATACCTACCTGACCCAACAATGCCAAAGGGAAATAAGATTTATCATTATTTGAATAAACTCCTAACTGACCTCCGACACCTGCATACCAATTAAAACCATCGGCTAATGAAGACAAGTCCCACACCCATTGATGTACACCCGACAAAGAAAAATTGGTACCATAATCATAGTCGCGAAGACCTAAACCGAGCTCCAAACGAGTAGCATTAGTTAATCCAGTTTGGAACGATAACTCTGTTGGGTAACCCAATCTAAGTCCAAGTGATTTACCATCTACTTGCGCATTCGCAATACCAAAAGAGCTCACTACTAAAGCGAGTGCAAAATACATTTTTTTCATACTTGATTTTTTTTGTAATTTAATTTATATCTAAAAATATGTGTCAAAAGCATAACATTATTCGTGCCAATCTCCATTTACTTTTATAAGTTCTATCAATTTCTCTACAGCTTCATCCTCGGGGATGTTACGTTCAAGGCATTCTTTCTTCTTATACAGGCTTACTTTTCCACGTCCTGCACCCACATAGCCATAATCTGCATCGGCCATTTCGCCCGGTCCATTTACTATGCAACCCATAATACCTATTTTTAGCCCTTTCAAGTGCGATGTGCGAGCTTTCACACGTGCAATGACCGTTTGTAGTTTAAACATGGTTCGTCCGCAACCAGGGCAAGAGATAAACTCAGTTTTGGTAACCCGCACACGCGAAGCCTGAAGAATACCAAACGCTACTGAATTGACGGCTTCTACCGCAATACTTCCATCATTTTCGAGGAAAATACCATCACCAAAACCATCGATAAACAACACACCTAAATCGGCTGCCGCTTTTATTTGCAATTGTTGAAGTTCATCCTCTTCGTACGTTCTGTGCAATATCACTGGCACAGTACAACCTGCATTTAGCAGACTATGGAAGAAAGCACGCTGCTCTCCTACTCCATTTTGATGATCGGTTTGCAAAATCACCACCACATCTTTACTATCCTTTAGCAACTGAAGCAACTCTGGTGTTAAGTTAGAATAACTCAATTTCAAAAATTTTATTGCCGAGTCATCTTCTTTTAACGCGTCAATTTTACTTGCAGTAAACACCGGATACATTTCTCCATCTGCAGCAAACACATTATCAACACATAAAATATAATCAGGAACAACCGCATGATCGCCATCCGATGAGGCTACTACCACAGGTACATTTTCACCACCGATATTACCAACTTTATGGGTTACGCGTCTGCTGTATTCAAAGCGGGAACGCTCGGTATTTTCTACCGCCACGATAGATGCATGATTGGCTCTCGATGAAATATACGAAACCAACAAGCGTCCGACAGGTATTTCGGCTTCGGGCTCTTCACTCAACGAAACACGAATGGTATTACCAATACCATCTGCCAACAAACCACCAATACCTACAGCCGATTTAATACGACCATCTTCCCCATCGCCGGCTTCGGTTACACCCAAATGCAATGGAAAATGCAAATCGGCTTGCTCCATCTCTTCTACCAACAGACGTACGGTTTGTACCATCATAACAGTATTCGACGTTTTCATGGAAATCACCACACGATCGAAATTCTGCTCCTTACAAATTAGCAAAAATTCCATGCACGACTCTACCATTCCTCGCGATGTATCACCATAGCGGTTCATCATGCGTTCACTAAGCGAACCATGATTAACACCAATACGAATGGTAGTATTATTTTTTTTACAAATATCCAGAAAAGGAATAAAACGAGCCCGTATTTTTTGGTATTCGAGTGCAAATTCCTCATCGGTATAATCCGACAAATCGCCGATTTTTACCGTCCCTACATAGTTGCCCGGATTGATACGCACTTTTTCAACATGCTGAGCCGCAACATCAGCTGCGTTAGCATTAAAATGAATATCGGCTACCAAAGGCACATTGCAACCTTGTTCGCGCAATGCAGCATGTATTTTGCCAATACTCTCGGCTTCGCGAATACCTTGAGTGGTAAAACGCACTAATTCGCCACCGGCCTCCACAATGCGTAAACATTGCGCCACTGAATTCTCAATATCATTGGTATCGGTGTTAGCCATCGACTGTACACGAACCGGCTCATCACCACCCAACAAAAGATCGCCTATCTGAATTTTGTCAGATAAACGACGACTATAATTAAATTGATTTAGTTTCCACATATTTTAGTTACAAGAAAAACATTTACTGGTTTTTTAAATAATATCATAATTTTTCGAAGTGCAAAAGTACATTTTTTTGAATATCTAACGTATGAGCGTAGAAAAAGTTATTCGAAAAAGTAAAGAAATTACTTCATGAAGACAATTCCTACGTTAAGTTCCATTATTTTAATCAATTTAAAATGAAATAAACAAGATATTATTAAAAAAATCATCAGACATATAAAGCTATATATCTGTAAATTAAAACTTAATCCCCATAAAAACAGCATTTTTTTGAACAATAATTCTTATTTTTTTGTAATTTCGCAGTTCAGAAAAGATTATTTTGAATGATAGAGTTGATTAATTCAAGTTGGATAATAGCATTATTGGCAATGGTTGCAATTTATTTTGCACCTGCGAAGATGAAAGCTCATACAGCGGCGTTGGCTGTTGTTGCCAATGCGATAGTTACAGGTTGGTTGGCTATTTCGGCACTGACAGGACATGTTGTAAATTTTGTATTTTACGGAGGAAACCTCTTTGGAGATGTGTTGGTACGCGTGGATGAGCTATCAGCATGGTTTCTTCTTATCATTAACTTCACTTGCCTGACCGGAGTATTTTATGGATCGGGGTATTTAAAAACATCCGACAGTTCACCAAAAAAGCTCAATCTGCACTGGATGCTGTTCGTTTTGTTCCAGCTATCCATGCTGTGGGTATGCATGGTACAGCATGGTTTAGTATTTCTGATTATTTGGGAAGTTATGTCATTATCATCGGTTCTGTTGGTAATTTTCGATCACAACAACCCCCAAATTATAAAAGCCGGTATCAGTTATCTGGTACAAATGCACATCAGTATCGTATTTTTGACTATTGGCATTATCTGGCTTTATTTTCAAACAGGTTCTTTTAGCTTCGATGCATTTACGGCCTATTTTGGGTCAAACAGCAATGTGGGACTATTTCTGGTTCTCTTTATCGGATTTGGACTCAAAGCCGGCTTTATTCCTTTGCACAGCGGATTACTACAGGGAGACCCTGCAGCACCGTCGCACATTGCCGGAATAATGTCAGGGGTGCTTGTAAAGTTGGGTATTTATGGCATTTTCAGGGTAGCATCATATCTCAGCAGCGATTATTTATTGCTGGGCGAAATCATCCTCTCCGTATCGGTAGCTACCGGTCTGTTTGGAATTTTAAATGCAGCAGTACACCGTAATTTGAAGAAAATGCTGGCCTATTGCACCATCGAAAACATTGGAACGATTGGTATTGGCATCGGTATCGGACTTATCGGACTGGGAAATAACACTCCTGTTTTATATTATCTGGGATTTGGTGGAGCGCTGATGCACGTATTAAACCATTCTTTATTTAAATCGCTTTTGTTTTTCTCATCCGGCTCTGTGGCTCAACAAGCGCATACTTCAGATATGGAAAAATTGGGTGGATTGATAAAAAAAATGCCACGTACAGGTATGGTCTTTTTGATTGCTGCCATTGGTATCTGCGGACTACCACCGTTCAACGGATTTATTTCAGAATTTCTTATTTATTCAGGATTGATTGAAGGTGTAAAAATTCATGACACGAATGAAATGATATTATTTTCGGTTAGTTTAGCCGGTTTGAGCGTTATAGGCGGACTTTCGATACTTACTTTTACCAAGTCGTTTGGAACCGTATTTTTAGGGAATGCACGAAAACAATTGCCGGTGGAGCCACACGAGGTTTCATTGCAAATGCTTGTTCCTCAATACGCAATTATTGCCTTAATGCTGAGCGTAGCTATTTTCCCCGGTTTCTATTTGCAAGTTATTGGAAATGTGATTATGAGTCTGACAAAAGGAGTTATTATTCCTCAACCGGCAGGATTCACAAATTATATTTCTATCCTGCAAAACATTAGTAATTACTCTATACTCTTTATTTGTATTGTGGGTATTTTCTGGGGCATTCGATACAAGCTTTTAAGCACACGTTCGAAAGTGATACAGCCAACATGGGGATGTGCTTACGCTGCACCAACAAGCAAAATTCAATATACCGGAAAGTCATTTTCGAAAACTTTGAGTAAAATGTTCAATTTTATTGTCATTGAACGAAAACAATACACTGAACTAAAAGCAGGCGAGATATTCCCTGAAAAAAGAAAACATGCATCGCATTATCACGACTTTTTTGAGTTCCGATTCATTCATGTAATCACTAATCAGCTGGTTTACGCTGCTAATTATTTTAAATTCATTCAAAATGGACGTATACAATCCTATGTTTTGTACGGCATTGTATTTATCCTGACCATATTTATTCTCACAGCTTTCAACATAATAATATGAATTTAGTCTGGGGTTTCATACTTATTCCCGTCATAGCAATATGCCTTATTCCATTCCTGAAAATGGGTGGAAAAGCCATTGCTGTTTATGCGGCTGTAAGTTTGATTGCCATCCTGACGAGTTTTGTAGCTATTGAGGCGCTACTGGGCAAAACATTTAATTGCACCTTGCCCGGAAGTTTTATCAGCGGGCCCATCCGATTACAGGTAGATGCGCTCTCGGCCTGGTTTATGCTCATTATCAATTTTGGTTTTCTAACTGGTGGTTTTTATGGTTTATTCTACATGAGCGCATATAAAAATCAACCTAAAAATCTGACATTAGCAGCCATTCTTTTTGTGCTTCTTTATACCGCTCTGGTTAGTCTTTGCGCCATTCAAAACAGTTTTGTGTTTATTGTTGTATGGGAAATAATGGCACTTTCGGCATTCCTGAGCATACTTTTCGAACACGAAAAAGTAGCCACCATAAAAGCGGGAATCAACTTTCTGATTCAATCGCATGTTTCTATTATCTTCCTAATCATAGGGTTTATTTGGGTAGCGAGTCAAACGGGTAGTTACGATTTCGGCGCTATTCACGCTTATTCATTATCGCATCCGGGTATGCTATCCATGCAATTGTACCTGATATTCTTTATTGGATTTGCTATCAAAGCGGGTTTTGTTCCCTTCCACACCTGGTTACCTTATGCTCATCCAGCTGCCCCGTCGCACATATCGGGCATTATGTCGGGGGTATTGATAAAAATTGGCATCTTTGGTATCCTTCGTATGCTTTTACTCATCAATATCGATTATACTTCAATTGGTATATTCATTTTGATTATTTCCTTAATTTCAGGCATTTACGGCATTATGCTGGCTATTCTCCAACATAATCTAAAGAAAATTCTGGCTTACAGCAGTGTGGAAAACATTGGTATTATCGGCATTGGCATTGGACTGGGTTGCATCGGCTTAGGAACGAACAATACGGTACTCTGCTCATTGGGATTTGCTGGAGCATTGCTGCACACGTTGAATCACTCACTATTCAAATCTCTGCTCTTTTTCACAGCAGGCAACGTGTATCAGGCCACTCACAGTATGGATATTGAGAAAATGGGTGGATTGATAAAAAAAATGCCACAGACCGCTTTTTTATTTCTGATTGCTGCTTTGGCCATTTCGGGTTTACCGCCGTTCAACGGATTTATTTCCGAATTTATACTCTACTCGGGACTATTTAGTTTGCTTCACAATGCTTCGGCAGTTTCGTTATTGGGAATTGTGTTTACAATAACAGGATTGGTAGTCATTGGTGGACTGGCAATCATTTGCTTTACGAAAGCTTTTAGCATCGTTTTTTTAGGAAACGCCAAACATGAATTTCATCATGAAGTAAAAGAAGTTTCGCGCTTTCAACTACTACCCCTTTATTTTATCGTAACATTTATAGTTACGATAGGGATATTTCCTAAACTGTTTTTAGATTTACTGACAAAACCCGTTCAGTTATTTACCGGCTTGCGCCAACTCCCATTCAATTCATTTCATGGAAACGGCATAGAGGTATTGTCATCAGTAAGCATGGGCAGCCTTTATTTTATGTTGGCGGTACTGCTTTTATTGGGAATAAGAAAACTTGTTCTTCGAAAAAGAGCAATAACAATCTCATCGACCTGGGGATGTGGGTACACCGCTCCTACTGCCAAAATCCAATACACCGGAAGTTCTTTTTCCAGAACATACAGCAAGTTATTTGCGATGATTTTTCTGATAAACAAAAAAGAAAAGGATATACACGGCATCTTTCCGGTCGATGCACACCTGGAAACGCACATTTACGACAAAACTGAAAAATGGTTGATAGATTATCCAATGGGTAGATTGAAGTACTTCCTGAGTAGATTTCTATTTATTCAGAATGGACGTTTGCAAACCTATGTGGCTTATGGTATTGCATTTATCATTGCCATCCTTTTGCTTACTGCAGTCGATGCCGTATTCAATACAACATTTATGCACTAAAATAAAACAATTATAATTATGCTAAGCTTATTATTAATCATCTTGGCTGCAACTTTTTTTACAGGGATTATCATTCGGACGAAAAGTGTAGCTTCCGGTCGTAAAGGTCCTGGAGTATTTCAGCCCGTAAAAGATGTCATCCGGCTTTTCAAAAAAGGAGCAGTTTACAGCGAAACTACCAGTTTTGTGTTTCGGTTGGCACCTACCATTTACTTCGCATCAGTGTTTGTGGCCATGTTGGTAGTTCCTTTCGGACAATCGAAGGGCATCATTAGTTTCAACGGCGATTTTATTTTCTTTGCTTACATACTTGGAATTGGTAAATTCTTCAGTATTATTGGTGCCATGGATACCGGCAACAGTTTCGAAGGAATGGGTGCCAGTCGTGAGGCGCTTTACTCTATGTTTGCCGAACCGGCTTTCTTTATTCTTATGGGCTCGCTGGCTCTGCTGACCGGCTTCACTTCGTTTCAGGAGATATTCTCTGCTTTGCACCTCGGGTCATCCATTAGCTATGCATTGGCAGTAATGGCGGCATTTGTTTTTTTAATGATTGCCATGATCGAGAATAGCCGCATGCCACTTGACGATCCGAAAACTCACCTTGAACTTACCATGGTTCACGAAGTCATGATTTTGGATAACAGCGGATTCGACCTTGGATAGATCGGAAGAGCGTCGTGTAGGGAAAGAGTGTTCAG
>OBMA010002660.1_pt1 | contig 10338 bp, 8 predicted proteins | sample 1539141 | NCBI WGS metagenome assembly OBMA01 (sample SAMEA3991484, study PRJEB22521) | metagenome | biome: anthropogenic terrestrial biome; feature: sewage plant; material: raw primary sludge | place: Sweden | collected 2012-09-26 | reverse complement strand
GGCGCGTCTAGTGCCCTTTATCGAAGCGGTCAATCAAATTCCCGCTTTGCAAGCCACTGTCGTGCAGGACAGTGCCGGCAGGGAGATCTATCGGGGCAGTGTCAAGGTGTCTGGAGAAATAGATGCCAAAGAAGTCATCCGTCAGTTAAAAACGCAAAATCCGGCGATCTATACGCGCGAATATCAAGCCAATAACGGCATTATCGAGTTTGATATCCGTTCCGTCAACCAAACGGAAATGATGAAGATTGTGCAGCGGTTGCGGGAAATTTTGGGAGAATGATGAAAAAGTGATTCCCACCGTTTATTACCAGAAAGACAAAAACAAACAGCGAATGGACAACCTATTGTAGGCGTTCCATTCGCTGTTTGTTTTTTGTGGCACTCGATTGTCCTCCTCCGGCGAACGGAGGCTTTGCCGGAGGTCGGCCCACATTCAGGGGACTGTGCTCCGACTAGGACAGGCTCTCAGGAGAAGCGCCTGCAAATTACCGCTGTCCGCCGGTGTGGGAACCCTCACCGGAGCAGGGCACCCAATCCGTCGCGCAACTCCGATAAGCAGGCAATCAGCCGATTTCCTCAAACACCCAAGCATCGTAGGGCTGCATCTGCAGCCGCTTTGCAACAGCAGGCACGTCCGTTGTATTCGTCGACAGCAACTGCCATTTTTTGTTGGCAATCCGTGTCGGCAGATCGATTTGGCAAGGGTTGCGGCTCAGGTTCGTGAGCACGAGCACCTGTTTTGTGTCCGATTTCCGCAGATAAGCAAAGACCTGCGGATGATTTTTCAGAATCAGTTCGAACGTTCCCTCGGCGTAGACGGGCTGCGCCTTCCGCAACCGGATCAGGTGCTTGTAATGGCTCAAAACGGACTGCTCGTCCTTTTCCTGATCAAAAATGTTCACCTGCGTGGTGTTCGCATTGACGGCCATCCATGGCAGCAACTCGGAAAATCCGCCGAACATGCCGCCTTCCCACTGCAGCGGGGTGCGCGAATGGTCCCGCGTCCAGTGGGTGACGTTGCGCAAGGCATCTTCCGGGGAGGCACCGCTGTCCAAGAGAATCCGGTAAAGATTGTGCGAATCTTGGGCGTCGACTTGCTCCATCGACTCGAAAGCGAAATTGGTCATGCCGATTTCCTGACCTTGATAGATGAAGGGCGTCCCTTTCAGCAGCATGTACATCGTCGCGATCGCTTTGGCAGATTTGGGCGATTCGTCCCCCAGAATCGAAGCGATCCGCGGATTGTCATGATTCTCCACGTACAGGGCGTTCCAGCCGTTCGCCCCCAAATCCTTTTGCCAACGCGAAAGCACCTTTTTGAACCCCAACAAATTGAGCCGTTCCTCACCCGGTTGGCCTTCGCGCACGTTATGCTCCAGCTCGAAGATCATGTTCAAATAGCCGTCCTCTTTAGTCCAATGTACCGCTTTTTTGCTGGAAACGCCGCTTGCTTCGCCGACTGTCATGATCGGGTAGGCATCAAAAATTTCCTTCAGCTCCTGCATATAGACTTCGATCCCCGCGACGTTCATGAAAGGAGCCCAAGGATTATCGGTGATTCTGAAATCCCAGGGTTCTTTCTGGATATGGCTGATTGCATCCAAACGGAAGCCGTCGATCCCCAAGTCCAGCCACCAGCGGATCATCCGGTAGATTTCTTCCCGCACTTGCGGATTTTTCCAGTTCAGATCGGGCTGTTCCGGCGCAAAGACATGGAAATAGGCCTGGCCCGAGTTGTCATCGTAAGTCCAGGTCGAGCCGCCGAAGAAGCTTTGCCAAGCGTTCGGCAGCTTGTTTTCCGTGGCATCCGCCCACAAATAATAGTCGCGGTAAGGATTGTCTTTGCCTTTTTTTGCTTCCAGAAACCAAGGATGCTGGTCGCTCGTATGGTTCACCACCAGATCCATGATGATTTTGATGCCTGCAGCATGGGCTTTGCCCAACAGTTCCTCGAAATCGGCCATCGTCCCGAAATCGGGATGGATGTCCTGATAATCGGAAATGTCATAGCCGTTGTCGACATTCGGCGAAGCGTAAACAGGGTTCAGCCAGATGAAATCCACGCCCAATGATTGCAGATAGGGTAGTTTTTCGATGATTCCCTGCAAGTCGCCGATGCCGTCGTGGTTGGCGTCCCGGAAACTCCGGGGATAAATCTGATAGCCTACTGCATTTTTCCACCATCTGTTCATGCTGCCACCTTCACCACGAAAGCTTGCCAAGGCTTCAGTTGGATGTCCTTCAAACTGGTAATCTCATTCCCGTCATTCTGGATGATCACTTCGGCTATCTCGTCTTCAGCCGAGAACGGTTGCGCGGCATCAGAGAAGTTGGCCACGACTAGCCAGCGTTCGCCTTCGTATTCCCGGTAATAGCTGATGACTTCGTCGACCGTATCGACCAGCTCGAATTCGCCCCAAATTATAATTGGGTTTTCTTTGCGCAAGCGGATCAGTTTTTGGTAGGTATAAAAAATCGAATCCGGATCGGCCAAAGCAGCTTCTGCATTGATGACCGGATAATTTTTGTTCACGGCAATCCAAGGGGTGCCTGTCGTAAATCCGCCGTGGGAAGAAGCGTTCCACTGCATCGGGCGGCGGGCATTGTCGCGGCCTTTGGCATTGATGGAAGCCAGGATATCTGCTTCGGAATAGCCTTTCGCCAAGCGCTCGTTGTACATATTGAGCGTTTCGATGTCCCTTGCTTCGGCAATATCAGTGATCGGCGTATTGGTCATGCCGATCTCTTCGCCTTGATAGATGTAGGGCGTGCCTTTCATCATGTGCAACAGGATCGCTAGCATTTTCGCGCTCTCCGAACGGTATTCCTGGTCATTTCCCCAGCGCGAAAGCATCCGCGGCAAATCGTGGTTGTTCCAGAACAGGGAATTCCAGCCGTCGTGCCCGAGTTCGGTCTGCCATTTCGCCAGAATCCGTTTCAGTTCGGCGACTTTCATCGGCTGCAGATCCCATTTCTCGCCGTTCGATTTTTGGTCCAGGCCGATATGTTCGAATTGGAAGACCATCGACAGTTCGTTGCGCTCAGGAGCAGAGTACAGTTTGGCGATTTCCGGGGTCGCTCCCCAGGTTTCGCCGACGGTCAGCAGGTCGTGGTTGCCGAAAGTCGCTTGCTGCATTTCCTGCAGGAATTCATGCAGCTGCGGTCCGTTGCCGGTGATGCCTTTCTCGGGGATTTTTCCGATCAGGTCGATGACATCCATGCGGAAGCCGCCGATGCCTTTAGCGATCCAGCGATTCATCATCGCGTAGATTTCCTGGCGCATTTTTGGATTCTGCCAGTTCAGGTCCGGCTGTTTTTTGCTGAAAAGATGCAAGTAATATTGACCGCTCGCCGCATCCCATTCCCAGGCCGGTCCGGAGAAGGCGGAGCCCAATCCGTTCGGAACGCCGCCATCCACGCTAGAGTCTGCCCAGACATAATAGTCGCGGTACGGATTGTCTTTGCCTTTTTTGGCTTCGATAAACCAGGCGTGCTCATCCGAAGTATGGTTGACCACCAGATCCATCACCACTTTGATGTTGCGCTTTTCGGCTTCCGCGATAAAATGCTCCATCTCTTCCATCGTGCCGAACTCGTCGAGAATGGCTTCGTAGTCGGAAATATCATACCCGTTGTCGTCGTTCGGCGACTGGTAGACAGGCGAAAGCCAAATCGCTCCGATACCCAATTTTTCCAGATAGTCCAATTTTTCGGTCATACCGGCGATATCGCCAATACCGTCGCCGTTGCTGTCCCTGAAGCTCCGCGGATAGATCTGATAAACGACAACCTCTTGCCACCAATGTTTTTTCATGCTGCAACCTCATCTCTTATTAATTCTAAATAGGCAGTGATTATTCTTTCATCAACACAAAACCTTTGCGCGCCAATTCGACAGCCCCGTCCGATACGTCCGCAAGGTTCGAGAACAAAGCCTCTCCGATCAGCTCGACCCGTGCCGTGTGCTCGCCGGTATTGAAGGCGCCGCGGATGACCTCGCCGCCCAGCATGCGCTCAAAGATGACTACGCCGGATTCTTCGGATACCTGGCGCCAATAAACAGTGCCTTCCGAAAGGATTTTTTGTTGCTCTTTGCGGATCCCGTTCAGTTCTTTCACGAAACGGTGCAGATCGCGATCCTGTTTTTCTTCTTCCCAGACCATGCACTTTCGGCAATCCGGGTCCATCCCGCCGGTCAAACCGATTTCATCCCCGTAGTACAGGCATGGAACGCCAGGCTGGATATAAGTAAATGCCATCGCTTGTTTCATGACGTCTTTGTCCTCGTTGGCTTCCGTCAATAGACGCGGTGTATCGTGGGAATCGAGGATATTGAATTGCATCTGGTTTGTCTGATTGCGGTAGAGCATCAGCTGGTTGTTCATTTCCGAAACCATTTTACTCAATGATAATTCATTCTTCACGAAATAACCCATAATCGCATCAGTGAAGGCGTAGTTCATCACGGCATGGAATTCGTCGCCCTGCAACCAGTTTTGGGAAGAATGCCAAATTTCGCCGAGAATGTAGAAATCTTTTTTGGCTTCATCGCAGACAATCCGGAATTTTTTCCAAAAAGCGTGATCGACTTCGTTCGCGACATCCAAACGCCAAGCGTCGATATCGAAAGCTTCGATCCAGTAACGGGCGATGTTCAGCAGATAATCCTGCACTTCCGGATTGGCCGTGTTCAGCTTCGGCATATGCGGGTTGGCGGCAAAGACATCGTAAGTGATGTCGTAGGCATCTTCGAAATTTTCACCGCGTTTGTAGGAAGCCGGAAACTCATTGATGTGGAACCAGTCGACGTATTGCGAATCTTCCCCATGCGCAAGTACGTCCTGCCATTGCGGCGAAGAATCACCGATATGATTGAAGACGGCATCCAGCATGACTTTCATGCCGCGCTTGTGGCATTCTTCCACGAGTTTTTTGAAAGTTTCTGCATCGCCGAAAGCCGGGTCGATCTTCAGGTAATCGATCGTATCGTACTTATGGTTGGAAGAAGCTTCAAAAATCGGGCAGAAGTAGATGCCGTTGATACCCAGGTCCTCCAAATAATCAAGGTGATCGATGACCCCCTGCAGGTCGCCGCCGAAGAAGTTCTCGCGGCTTGGATCTGCCGAACCCCAAGCCAGCGTGCCTTCCGGATCGTTGCTCGGATCCCCATTGGCAAAACGTTCCGGGAAAATCTGATACCAAACTGTTTTTTTGACCCATTCCGGTGTTTTGTAGCGATCGACTTCATGGAAGAAGGGCATCCGAAAGTAGTTGTTCGGCATCCGCAAATAGTCTTCTTCTAATGGATAAACGCCGTGATCGCCGTAAAATACGGAAATCCCATCATGACCCTTCAAGGCAAATGCATAAGACAGGCGCTTTAAGGGGGCCGTGACTTCGACGAACCAGTAATCGTAAAGATCAGTGGAAAGGGCTTTGATCATCTGAAGCGGTTTGCGGAACCACTCTTCTTTGTCCAAAAAATAAGGATCCCCGTAAAGCAAACCCATCTCGCGGACGTCTCCACGAGCAGTACGCAGACGGACGTGCATCGTTTCTGGGTCATATAGGTAGGCAAATTCGCTTTCAGGGCGATGGTAAAGTGCGGAAGTGTTCATAGTAGTATCGGCTCCTTTTCATTCTTTGTTTTCCCACATTGTGTCACATCGCATAGTAGGATGCAAGAACTTTTAGCAATCGGTTGCATTTTGTTTTTTTAGTTAGGGAATGGCGTCCGATGGGTTATTGTTCACCGGAAAAGCTTTATATAACTATATAAGTAAGCTTTTTGGGACGAATCAAACACTGTCGGAAAATGAACCATTTTCTTTTTTTAAGAAATAAAGCTTGACTATTGAAGCAATCGGTTGCATAATCAAACATGTAAAGGAAATTCATTTCAAGGGGGACAAGTAAGTGAAAACGAATTGGAAAAAGTATTTTGGAAGCGGTTTAGTGTTGGGGGCATCTGCTTTAATCTTGGGCGCATGCGGCGGCACAGCTGATACAAGCGATACAGGCTCAGCTGAAAACACATCCGGAGAAGTCGTTGTGGAAGGCGACGTCAAATTGTGGGTGGACACAGATCACGTGGAAGTCTTCAAAGGGATCGTAGCAGAGTTCGAAAAAGAATTCCCTGAAGTTACGGTTGAAGTGGCGGCAGGAAGCTCAGCTGATGCAAAGAAAGATGTCTCGAAAGATCCAAAAGCAGCGGCTGACGTTTTCATGATGCCGCACGACCAAGTCGGTCAAATGGCTGAAGCAGGTCTGTTATATCCGAACACAAAATATGCAGATGAAGTAAAAGCAAATAACGTGGAATCGGCTGTCGAAGGCGTAACGTGGAACGATGAGCTTTACGGCTACCCATACGGCGTTGAATCGCAAGTTCTCTACTATAACAAAGCGAAACTGACTGAAGATGATGTGAAGAGCTGGACGACATTGACTGAAAAAGGCAAAATCGGCACAAACTTTGCTGAAGCAGGAGCCAACTATATCTTCGGACCGCTGTTCATGAGTAACGGTCTTTACTTGTACGGTGAAACCGGCGAAGATCCAAGCGGAACCAACTTTAATGACGAAAAAGGTGCTGAAGTCCTTGCATGGATCGCAGCTCAAAAGAACAATCCAGGCGTGATCCAATCCGGTGCTGAAGCCTTAGCCAACTTGGAAGCAGGCGTTTCGGACGCATTCCTTTCCGGACCTTGGTCGAAAAATGATGTCACCAAAGCATTGGGTGAAAATATGGGTGTTGCGGCTTACCCGACAGTCGATTTCGGCAGCGGCGAAGTTCAGATGAAAGCTTTCTTGGGCGTCAAATTATTTGCGGTAAACCAACAGACAGATGCGCCTTTAGCATCCATGGCTTTGGCGAACTACCTGTCCAATGAAACTTCCCAATTGATTGAATTCCAGGAAATGGGCGTTATCCCATCGAACAAAGTCGTTCAGGCAAATGCGGAAGTGCAAGAAGATGTCGTGGCGAAAGCAGTCATGGAAATGTCCCAATCCACTCATTCAGTCGTCATGCCTAAAGTTCCGGAAATCGTTTCGTTCTGGCCAGCGATGGATGCCATCATCAATGATGCATACAAAGGCAACATCACCGCAGACGAATACATGGAAAAACTGGACAAATTGGTAGAAGACACATCCAAAGTAACAGAACCTGAAGAAGAAAAAGAATAAAAGAAACTAAAAAGGGAGGGCGAAAGATCACGCATCTTTCGTCCCTCCTATTTAAAATGATGAAAGTGAGTGGGGAAGCCATGTTCAAGAAAAAAAGTTACGGCCAGCAGATGACCTTTCGGGAATTGTTCAAAGAAGGGGACGTCGCAACAAAACTTTCCTTTGTTGTCATGGGAGCTGCCAATCTTGCCAATAAACAATACCTAAAAGGTTTGATTTTCCTGTTTTCGCAGATCGCCTTCTTCTATTGGCTGATCCGCAACGGACTGCGGGCGCTATCCATGTTGGCGACGTTGGGTACCCAATCGCAAGGGCTCGTTTTTGACGAACGCCTAGGGATTGAAGTGCTGCAAGAGGGCGACAACTCGATGTTACTGCTATTATTCGGGATTGCTGCCATTGTGATTTGTTTGCTCCTTGTTGGTTTGTACGTCATCAATCTGAAAAGCGCAAGGAATATCCATGAACTGAAGAAAGCAGGAAAAAAAATCCCGAGCACGATGGATGATTTGGCGAGTTTGTTGAATGAACGATTCCATGCCACCTTGATGACGATTCCGTTGTTGGGCGTACTTTTGTTCACGGTCCTGCCGCTGCTCTACATGATTTCGATCGCCTTCACGAACTATGACCACACGCATCTGCCGCCGAAAAACCTTTTTACCTGGGTCGGCTTTGTAAACTTCGGTAACGTCATTTCCGGAAATATGGCAGACACCTTCTTCCCGGTCTTGGGCTGGACGCTGATTTGGGCGACGTTGGCAACAGTCACTTGCTTTTTCTTCGGCATCCTGCTGGCGCTTTTGATCAATACTAAAGGCCTGAAATTCAAAGGCGTTTGGCGCACAATTTTCGTCACCACGATGGCCGTTCCGCAGTTCATTTCACTGTTGGTGATGCGTAATCTCTTGAATGGCGCGGGTCCCATCAACGCGACATTGTTGAACTTGGGCCTGATCGATTCAGCCATTCCATTTTTGACGGATCCGATTTGGGCAAAAATTACCGTCATTGTCGTCAACATGTGGATCGGGATTCCGGCAACGATGCTGGTTTCGACGGGGATCATCCAAAACCTGCCGACGGATCAGATCGAGGCGGCACGGATCGATGGCGCCAACAAACTGCAGATTTTCAGGAACATCACTTTCCCGCAAATTCTGTTCGTGATGATGCCTGCGTTGATCCAACAGTTCATCGGCAACATCAATAACTTCAACGTCATTTTCCTGTTGACCGGCGGCGGCCCAACAAATTCCGATTTCTACGGCGCGGGTTCGACGGACTTGTTGGTTACGTGGCTGTACAACTTGACGGTCAATACGATGGACTACAATTTGGCATCCGTCATCGGTATCCTGATCTTCATCCTGTCCGCAGTGTTCAGTCTGCTGGCTTACACAAGAACGAATTCATTCAAGGAGGGCTAAAAAAATGGCAAAAGTAAAGAAAACAACAGGATACAAAGCGCAACGGCGGTCTTCGCTGGCTACAGTCTATGCCGTCCTGGCTGTTCTGTCGGTCATTTGGCTATTCCCTATCGTGTGGATCGTTTTGACCAGCTTCCGGGCAGAAGGCGGCGCGTTCGTTCCGTACATTATTCCAAAATCATTCACGTTGGATAACTACAGAATTCTTTTGCAGAACACAACCGGAAATTATCCGTTTGTGCGCTGGTTCCTGAACACGTTGTTTGTTTCCGTCATCAGTTGCATTCTGTCGACTTTCATCACAATCGCAATGGCGTACGCACTGTCGCGCCTGCGCTTCAAGATGCGGAAACCGTTCCTGAAAGTCGCGTTGGTCCTGAACATGTTCCCCGGATTCATGAGCATGATCGCCGTGTACTACATCCTGAAAGCCCTGAACCTGACGGAAAGTCTGCTTGCTTTGATTCTGGTCTATTCCGCCGGCTCGGCGCTGGGCTTCTACATCGCCAAAGGATTCTTCGATACGATCCCGATGGCATTGGATGAATCGGCCATGATCGACGGTGCCAACAAGTGGGAGATCTTCACAAAAATCACACTGCCGTTGTCCAAACCGATCATCGTGTACACGTCCTTGCTGGCTTTCATGGGACCATGGATGGATTTCATCTTCGCAAAAATCATCATGGGCGACAACATCCCGAACTACACGATCGCGATTGGGCTGTTCACGATGATGACCCGCACAACCGCGAACTCGCTGTTCATGGCCTTCACCGCAGGCTGTGTGCTGATTGCCATCCCGATCACGATTCTGTTCATCTTCATGCAACGCTTCTATGTGGAAGGTGTGACTTCCGGATCAGTCAAAGGATAAGAATGTAAAGTGAATACGCAAAAAGGCGCTCTTGCCGGAGCGCCTTTTGGGATTTTCTGTAAGGCCGAGGTTTTCTGCCCGATGAATCTGGATAAATGAAAATAGGACAGGGGTTGCCTAGAGTCTGAGTTCATTTTCAAGGTGCTGAAGTTGAGGGGATATTTACTTTTAATCACTTATAAGTTATAATGAGGGTATGAAAAAATACAATTTTGATGTCTATGAAAAAGAAAACGGTGAAGCTCCCTTTTTGGTGTATTTAGATAGTTTGGATGTAAAATCCAGAGCTAAAGTATTACGCGCAATAACTATTGTGGAAGATTTTGGAGCGCAGTCTCCACCAGGGTATATCGATCACTTAGGCGATGGCATTTACGAACTTCGAGTGAAATTCTCAAGCAATATATTTAGATGCTTATATTTTCATTTTCACAATAATAAGTATATTATCACCCATGGTTTCACGAAAAAAACACAAAAAACCCCGTCAAGAGAAATCACTAAATCTAAAGAGTATCGTAAAGACTACCTGGAAAGGAATGAGTAAAAAGATGGAAAATAAATTACAAAAATACTTTGATACCCAAATGGACACGCCAGAATTTGCTGAAGCATGGAGAGAAACCGAAGCCAGCTATCAAGCGGCAAACATTCTTTTGAAAATTAGAGCAGAAAAACAGTTAACCCAATCTGAATTAGCTAATCTAACTGGGAAAAAACAATCTTACATTGCCCGAGTTGAAAAAGGTACTCAAAATATTAGTGTACAAACATTGAATGATATTGTGGAATCTGCAGGCGGAAAGTTAAAAATAGAAGTAGTCGTTTAAAATTGTG
>OBMA010002658.1_pt1 | contig 10343 bp, 6 predicted proteins | sample 1539141 | NCBI WGS metagenome assembly OBMA01 (sample SAMEA3991484, study PRJEB22521) | metagenome | biome: anthropogenic terrestrial biome; feature: sewage plant; material: raw primary sludge | place: Sweden | collected 2012-09-26 | reverse complement strand
TCCAACCTCTTCAAGCGTTCTCTGCCTGCCATCATCAAGTCCAAACCTCAAACGGATAACCTGCTGTTCACGATCAGTCAGCGTTTTTAAAATATCTTCTATCTGATTTTTTAACATTTCCTTTGATGCTTCTTCATCAGGAGGAAGTGTATTTTCATCTGGCAGAAACTCTCCTAAATGACTGTCTTCTTCTTCCCCTATTGGTGTTTCAAGTGACTTTGGTTCCTGTGAGATTTGTTCAATTTCACGTACTTTTTCAACTGGAATCTTCATCTTATCTGCTATTTCCTCTGGAGATGGTTCTCTTCCAAGTTCCTGAAGCAGCTGTCTCGACACATGTCTGAGTTTATTAATTGTTTCAACCATATGTACAGGAATACGAATTGTTCTTGCCTGATCTGCAATAGCCCTTGTTATAGCCTGACGTATCCACCATGTAGCATATGTTGAAAATTTATAACCCTTTGTATAATCAAATTTCTCTACTGCCTTGATAAGTCCCATATTACCTTCCTGAATAAGATCAAGAAGAGTCATTCCGCGGCGTACATACTTCTTGGCAAGATTAACAACCAATCGTAAATTTGCCTCTGTAAGTTTATTTTTTGCATCCTGATCTCCTGCCTCAATACGTTTTGCAAGTTTAACCTCTTCTTCGGCAGTTAAAAGTTTGACCTTTCCTATTTCTTTCAAATACATCTTCACAGGATCTTCAAGTACACTTTTATCATTATATTCTGACATATCATAATCGTCAGGTTCTGTTGTAGCTTCTTCTTCCTCTTCTTTAAGTTTTTCATCATTCAAATCATCATCTGTTGGTTCATCTCCCAAATCGTGAGGAATAATATGTATAGGTTCCTCTTCGTCCTCTGCAAGATAGCTTTTTCCTGTACCAATTATTACATCTGTACTATCACTCAAAATATCAGTTTCAGAAATATCATCTATCGGGTCTATATCATCCAGTTCTGGGGCAGCTTCAATAATATCTGCATCTGTATCTATTCCCAGCTTTGCAAGAGATTCAGCCGCAATTTCTGCTGCCTTTTCTTCTTTTACGTCAAGATCTTCTTCTACAACCTGTATATCATGATCCTCCAGATAATCAAATGCAGCCTGAATATATGTTTCATCTGACATTATATCGTAATCTTCAAATTTCTTTATCAGAATATCTTCCATTATTTCATTTTTCCCTTTATATTGAGATATAATATCATCAAGTCCCTTATAAAGAATTTCCCCTAATTCTTCAGCAGAATATACGCGTTTTTTTGCCTTTGTATTTTTATCACCATTTGTTTTATTTAATAATTCATCTTCTGCATTTTTCTTATTTGATACCATTTCACGGATCCTCCATAAAACTATTATTTATATTCTTATGTACTCATATATATAACTTAAATATATAACTTAAATATGTATCTTCAATTGCATAACCTTATTTTTTTTCCTGGCAAGTTCTATCCCACTCCCCCCTTTACCTTCTTTCTGAAGTTTTTCAATATTTCCAATTTTGATTTTTATAATAAGATCATTAATTGCTTTTTCAAGTTCGTCATATGCAACTTCAAATTCGAGTTCTTCTGTAAACATCGAACTTACCTCTGTCTGAATCTCTGCATCTTCAAAATGATTAAGAATTTCAGCAGGAACAACTTTTTTCCCTTTATTTACTTCGTCATATACATATTCGGCAACCTTTCCAACTTTACTATCTGAAAAATCATCCAATGTAACAATTCCATCAAGTTTCTTGAACAAATCCTGTTCATTTGTCATAATAGTCAGAAGAGTTTTCTGAGCCTCTACATAAGGGTCTTTCTTTTCACGCTTTACAACATGTTTATAAACATTATTATCTATATCTGTTTCTTCATTCTTATTTTTTCTGTGCAGTCCTGCCTCTGTCACAAGTTTTTTCATATCATCAACATGAAATGCATACAATGCAGAAATTGAATCTATATAATTGTTTCTCTCAGCAATATCAGTAATACCAGCAAGTATTTCTGCTGTTTCATGCATGAATTTTGTTTTTTCTTCAGGATCATTTATATCAAAACTGTTTTTCAGTCTCTCAATTTCAAATATCCTTCCAGTTTTTGCATCTTTGAGACGCTCGTCATACGCTTCTGCACCAAGATTTTTTATGAATTCATCCGGATCTTTATATGGCTGCATTGAAATTACTCTTTGTGACATATCATAACTTCTTAAAATTTCAATAGCTCTTGAAGCAGCTCTAAGCCCAGCTTCATCACTGTCATATGCTAAATAAACTTCATTTGTATAACGCTTTATGATACCAGCCTGTCCTTGAGTAAATGAGGTTCCAAGTGACGCAACCGCATTATCGAATCCCGCCTGCTGCTGCGATATGACATCCATATATCCCTCACAGAGAATAACTCCTTTTCTTCTGCTGTGTCTTGCAATATACATTCCAAACAGGTTTCTGCTCTTATCAAATATATCTGTTTCTTTTGTATTTATATATTTCGGTTTACCATCTCCAAGAACTCGTCCGCCAAAACCGATTATTTTTCCATTAATATCAGCAATAGGAACCATCACACGATTCCAGAACTTGTCATGAGCGCCACTTCTCTCATCAAAATCAACCAACCCCGAATCTCTCATAATATCATCTGAGTAACCTTTTTTCTTCAAAAACTGATACAGATCATCTCTTTGAATATCAGCATACCCAAGATGAAATTTTTTTATTGTTTCATCAGTAAAGCGGCGAATCTCTTTATAATATTTAAGTCCTACCTGCTGACCTCTTTCAGTATGCATCAGCAGATAATAATAGTAGACAGCAGCCTGTTCATTTATCTGATAAAGCATCTGCCGTTTAGACAATTTGATTTTTTCAGACTGCGAAAGTTCCCTTTCCGGAAGATTTATTCCCACTCTTGAAGCCAGTTTCTGCAGCGCCTCCAGATATGAAAGGTTGTCATACTTCATAACAAATGTAACAACTCCTCCACCTTCTCCACATCCGAAGCAGTGATACAACTGTTTTCTTCTGCTGACACTAAACGAAGGTGTCTTTTCATGATGAAACGGACAGCAGCATTTCCATTCACTTCCTGCTTTTTTCAGTCCTATACCATATTCATTCATCACATCCACAATATCATTTTTTGCTATTACATCATTAACTATTTCTTCTGAATAGTATGGCATACTAAATCACACCCTTTTTGCATTTATCTAAAACCTTCTGAAATTTAATACTTTTTCCATGCATGCGGCACATAAATATCTGTAAATAACTCAACCGCATAATTATCAGTCATTCCCGCAATATAATCGCATACAACACGTTCAAGTTTTTCCCCCTTTGAAAACATTTGAACATATTCATCTGGCATTTCATCTTTATTTTTCATAAAATGCCCATAAAGAATTTCTATCATATGGTATGCCTTTTCTTCTTCCCCTTTTACATCCGGGTTCTTATAAAGTGCCTCAAACATATATTTTCTCAAATTCATAAGTGAATTCCAAAATTCATCCGACATATTCACACGTGGGCTTTCAATAGTATGATATACAATATCATAAATAATTGAATTAATTCTGTCTCTTGTATTATGTCCAAGGACATCTGTACATTCTTCAGGTAAATCATCTTCAGTAAGAACTCCAGCCCTTATTCCATCATCTATATCATGATTAACATAGGCAATTTTATCTGAAATTCTAACTATATCTCCCTCAAGTGTTGATGGTTTTAAACTCGTTTTATGATTTAATATTCCATCACGTACTTCCCATGTAAGATTAAGTCCTTTGCCTCCATTTTCCAGCAATTCAACCACTCTGACACTTTGCTCATTATGCCTGAACTTTATACCGCTTATATTTGTCAGCGCCCGCTCTCCAACATGTCCAAATGGTGTGTGTCCAATATCATGTCCCAAAGCAATCGCTTCAGTAAGCGATTCATTGCATTTTACAGACTTTGCTATTGTTCTGGCAATCTGCGACACCTCTAATGTATGTGTAAGCCGGGTTCTATAATGATCACCATATGGTGCCAGAAAAACCTGCGTCTTATGTTTCAATCTGCGAAATGACTTAGAATGCAGAATTCTGTCTCTATCTCTTTGATAAATAGGTCTTAAATCACAAGGTTCTTCATAAAAATCTCTCCCACGTGATTCATCACTAAATGCCGCATATTCAGATAAAATTTCATGTTCCTGTTTTTCAAGTTCTTCTCTGATCAAAACTATACTCCTTTATCATACTGATGATACTTTTCTATTCAAGCGGTTGTAGAGAATTAATTCAAACTTACAAACATTCAGCACGCCTATTTTTATTATTCTATACAGAAAGCAAAAACTCTTTTTTTAAAAAATTCCTCCATATGAATATATGGAGGATTCTTTCAAAATTTTCTATATTTGTATATATATTATCTGCTTATTACTCATATTTTTATATTATTTTAATTTTACTTATTTCCAATATTTTTATTTTAACATTTATTTTCTATTTTATATTTTCTTCCATTTATTCTTCTGTTATTTCTTTTTCTTTTGTTTTCTCAATATCTTCTGTTTTTTCTATTTCTTCTGTTTTCTCTTTATTACCTGCCATGTTTGCTTCTTCTGCTGCTGCAAAATTCTCATCATTTTCTTCCATATCATCTGTACATTTTTTTTGTTCAAGTTTCTTAAAAAGCTTAATAAACGAAATAGAGCAAAGATATGCTATTGCACTTACAAATATCATAAGCCAGAAATACCATGTATACAAAAATATTGATGGTCTTAAATAATAAATAATCCAAGGGAAAACCCAAAAGAAAAATGTCCGAAACCACATTCCAAGATTAGTAAATGAAATTATAAATGAATTTTTTATATAATTCCATGTCGTATTTTCGTATCGAGCTATAAGCGGAAATACAATAGGAACTTCAAACGAAAGTAACACCATCCCAAATCCGATTAAAGGTATAACAATCTTCGAAATCATCGTATCAACACCAATTGTAGAAGTATAACCGTAATACATTAACGCAAGCAAAATCATATGTATAACCCAGATTTTTGTAGCTGGCTTAAAATTATTTTTAAACGCTTTAAAATATTGTTTTCCAACAGTTCCCTCTTTATTCTCTACCATTTTAAATATAACTGAATAGAGTGCTGTGAAACTCGCTCCAATAGTAATTACAGGGATTGATGTCAATATAAATAATATATTCAGTAAAAATAAGTCTCCAAATTTATCGCAGAAATTAAAAAATCTTTCCTTAGGTCCGTGTGGCATTTTGACATTATCACTATTTTCAGTTGCACTGCCATACCTGTTCATTGCTTTTATATCTATTTTATTGTAATCGTTTTCATTTATTTCAGAAGCATTTTCAATTGCATCAAACTGTTCAGAATTGTTAACTTTTCTTTGATTATCGGCACTTTTATCTTTCATTAATTCTTTTCACCTTTGCATCTATATGATTTTTTTAATAGATGTTTCAAAACATCTCATCTCAATTTAATTATAAATAAATTAGAACTCATTAATTATAATGCATTTATGCTTTATTTCCAAATTACAAAATAAAAAGCGTCATATCTTGATATGTACCCATTCACAGGGCACATATCATTTAATATGACGCTTTTAAATACATCCAAATACGATTAATATTTTCATCAACCCTTTACAGAACCAACTGTCATACCACCTACAATATTCTTAGAAAGAATAAGATAGATAACAACAACAGGAAGAATTGAAAGCGTAATGAACATATAAACCTGTCCCATATCGAACTTAAGGAAGTCCGCAGCACGAAGCTCTGCAATCAATATTGGAAGAGTCTTTCTATTTTCTGTCTTTAAAACAAGTGCAGGAGTAAAATAATTATTCCAGCTTGTTACAAAAGCAAAAATAGCCTGAACTGATATAGCCGGTTTCATAAGAGGAAGTGCTATCCTGTTAAAGATAATAAATTCACTTGCTCCATCTATACGTGCCGATTCAAGGAGTTCCTTAGGAAGGGATGTCTCCATAAATTGCTTCATATAGAAGAATACAGCAGGAGCTGCAATAGCCGGTACAATCAGAGGGATAAATGTATCCATTAATTTTAATCTACGCATCAAATCAATGAATCCAAGTGCAGTTACCTGCGTAGGAATCATCATAATTGCAAGAATAAACATAAACATAAACTTCTTAAGTTTAAAGTCATAAGCATGAATTGCAAATGCTGTCATCGTTGAAAAGTACGTAGAAAGCGCTGCAGAACATATTGCAATAATAAAACTGTTTAAAAGACCATTAAAAATTGGAAGCTGTCCATGTACTACATTTACAAAGTTTTTGCCTAAGTGTGTGCTGGGAATAACTGTAAATCCACGGCCAAGCTCTGCATTTGAACGTGTAGAGTTGATAACCAGAAGATAGAACCAGAAAAGACAAAGTATAGTTGCTATAACAAGAGCAACATACCCAAGCACTCGTCTGGTACCTATGCTAGCACCACTTTTTTTTGAATTCTTATATTCATCCATTCTCTTAGTCCCCCTTATTTATCTGCTTGAGTATTAAACTTAAAGACTATCAGACTGAGAATACCAGTCAAAATGAACAGACAAACTGAAAGGGCTCCACCCATACCATAGTTCTTACTGTACAAATGTTTGTTCAGATACATGATGAGTGTCATAGTTGTTCTTACAGGACCACCTTCACCATTTGTAAGGATCTGAGGTACATCGAACATCTGAAGACCACCAATCAGTGATGTGATCATAACATATATAAGAATAGGTCTGAGAAGCGGGAGAGTAATCCTGAAGAATACCTGTGTTGCCGTGGCTCCATCGACCTCTGCTGCCTCATAAAGCTCAGTATCAATACCAAGCATACCTGCAAGGAGAAGAATTGTGGTGTTACCAAACCACATGATAAAGTTCATCATAGCAACAAGTGTTCTTGCACTTCCTGTATGTGAAAGGAATTTATATGGTTCTTTCAAAATTCCAATCGATGTCAACATTGAATTGATAGGACCTGAATTTGAAAACAATGCGAAGAAAAGCATTGCAAATGCAGATGCCATAATCAAATTAGGCAGATAAATAACTGTCTGGAAAAACGGTTTTCCTTTTAATCTAAGACTTGGATCTGAAAATAATTGAGCTAATAACAATGACACAATAATCTGTGGCACAAATCCTGCAATCCACATAATCATTGTATTACGAAAATATTTCCAAATATCTCCACCCGAGAACAATTTAGCATAATTCTGCAATCCTATAAAAGTTGGTCCGATTTCCTTAATACCATTTGCAAAATAATGTTCAAAAAAGCTGTTATAAATTGTTGATACAAGTGGAATAAGCTGGAAAATAATGAATATTACAACAAAAGGAATTAAGAATATGTAGCCCCAAATATTATATTTAACTACATTGCTTCTAGAACCTTTGTTCATCCTGCCACCTCCGCTACACCTTATCTCATTTTTTTAAAAAAGCGTGCCTGTCTGATCTAAGCCAAACAGACACGCCTGATGTGTTACACTACTAAGATAACTACAAGCAGAAGTATTACTCTACTGAGAGATCCGGATATTTCTCAGAAACTGCCTGCTTGAATGCTGCAACAGCTTCATCATATGTTGAGTTGCCTTCGAAGTAATCCTTCATTGCTGTCTGGAAAGACTCGTTGCATCCCTGATCATAAGATGAGATATTGCTCATATCAACACTTTCAGCACCAGCTGCAAGCATTTCATATGGGTTCTGTCCGCCAAGTATATCAAGCTTACCATCATCTGAAGAAGCAAGCTGTGCAAGAACTGTCTTGCTGTTTACACAGTCTGAATCTTTCTCAGCGATTTCCTTCATAACTTTCTGGTTAACAGTCATCTGTTCCATGATGTATCTGATTGCTGCAGGGTTATCATTTCCAGCTGCTGCACAGATCCATGTACCACCCCAGTAGAATGACTGTGGTCCTGCTACGAGTCCCCAACCACCTGCTGCTGCAACTGACTTAGCGTCATCTGCCTTTAAGCAGAAATTGAAGAACCAAGCTGGTCCAAAATAAGCGAATACTTTACCGTCTGGATAGAATCCCTTGCTCCAGTCATCGCCCCAAAGATCATATGTATTTGTTTCCTTAGCGTCAATTTCTTCCTTAGAATCATCAACCCAAGCTTTGATGTTGTCATCAATTGTAAGCTTTCCGTCATCAGATACCCAAGGCTTTGTTACATTGTTTGAATATACACGATATGTATCATTTACTGAAGAAGTTACAGAATAGCCTGCATCTGCAAGTTTCTTAGCTGTTTTCTTGTATGTATCCCAATCCTTAACTGCATCCTGAACGTCTGCAGGATCGTCTGATCCAAGAACTTCCTTAGCAATGCTTCTGTTGTAGATAAGTCCAGCAGAACATGCCTGCCATGTAAGGCCCTTAAGATTTCCCTTAGAGTCAGTAACGATCTCCTTTGTATACTGATACTGATCAGCAATTTCATCGTCTGTGATACCAAGATCCTTAACTGGTTCAGCAAGTTCTGTATCAACATACTTAAGTGCATAATCAGCTTCTACAAGGAAGATATCAACCTTATCATCAGCCTTTGCATCTGCATTCTTAGGAAGAACTGCATCAAGGTTGTTCTGATATGCATTGTCATCTGTAGGTGTTACAGTAAACTTAACTGTGATATCTCCATTAGGTGTTGTAAGTACGCCACCCTTTGTTGAATCTTTAGCATCACTTGCCTTGTAGCTAGGAAGATGTGAAGCAAGACGATCAGCAAACTCTGTATTCCATACCTGGATATTAAGAGTTTTGCCATCCTTTGACCAATCAAGATCATTGATATCTGTTGCAGATGCTGCACTAGCTGTTGCATCAGCGGCTGAAGCCTCTGTATCAGTCTCTGTTGCTGCCTCTGTAGCTGCCTCTGTAGCTGCCTCTGTAGCTGCTTCTGTTGCTGCAGTTGTGTCTTTCTTGCTGCTACCACAAGCTACAAGTGATAAACCCATAGCTGCTGTAAGTGAAAGCGCAAGAGCCTTCTTAAACTTTTTCATCAAAAACCCTCCTTTAATATGTTTGATAATTCTGAAAATTATCACATCTCTCTGTTCAAAAAATCCGGTTCATCATCACATGTCCGAAACATGTAATCCCTGATCATCAATTTTGTTCAGATTGAAGCAGATATTCTTCATCTTTATCACTTTTGACAACAGTCTAAGAACTGTTATTCAATTATTTCGCATTCCCTGCGATATTCGGAGTATAGTATAAATTGATAAATATTGCAAGTTATTTTTTAGTTTTTTGGTCAGTTTTTTGTACATATTTTACAAATTCACTCTTTATTTCACATTTTCAAGTACAAGTTATATTTTTTGATTTTAAGTTTCTATGGTATGATATTTTTCATAAACATCTGTTATCATTGATATATAAAATTAATATTGGAGCATTATTATGAAAAAAAGCAAAAACAAAATTTCAATCAATGAAAATTCACCTGAGAAGTCAATTTCAGATACTTCTAGCACATCAGATTACAGTACCGATGAATCTGTTTTTTCAGAAAAAGGTTCACAAAGCAGCAAACCCGACTCCGCTGAACAAAATACAAGTACTGTTACTGATTCCATTTCTGAAAAGTCCTCTAAAAGTCATGGTCTTTATTTTATTGAAAAATTGCGCAGTAAAAGAGAGCGAATGAAATCCATGACTGCAGACATGTCCAGGCACGAGAAGTTCAATTACTATTTCTATTATTATAAATGGCATGTATTAGTACTTCTCGTTTTAGTGCTATTTGCTTTATATGCAATCAATTCTATTTGCAGGAACAGTCGTCCGCGTTCTCTGGCATTTGCCATGCTTAATCCCGCAAAGTCTGTAAATATATCTGCCACAGATTCTTATCTTAAATATTATAAATACAACTCTTCTTCTTATTTAATGCTTTCTGATAAATATTTTGTTAATGAAGCTGATTTTGAGCATGACGAGAATGCCGGTATTAACAGTCCTACATATCTCCAGCTGCCAGTCATCTGCCAAGGTGGTGAATATGATTTCATGATAACAGATGCCGCAGGACTTGATTATGCTTCCCGCCAGGAAATTGCTTTCCCGCTGACTTCTGTTTTTTCAGGCAGTTATCTTGACAATTATAAATCGTTTCTGATAAGTGCCGCGACTCCCGAAGCCGCAACTCTGTCAGATGCAGTTCAGTCAAAAATGGACATTTCTGATCCGGATTCTTATGGCATTTCTAAAAACACAAACTTTAGCAGTGCAAAAAC
>OBMA010002654.1_pt1 | contig 10345 bp, 9 predicted proteins | sample 1539141 | NCBI WGS metagenome assembly OBMA01 (sample SAMEA3991484, study PRJEB22521) | metagenome | biome: anthropogenic terrestrial biome; feature: sewage plant; material: raw primary sludge | place: Sweden | collected 2012-09-26 | reverse complement strand
ACGCTCTTCCGATCTTTCTAGATAAAAAAAAGACAATAAAAATGTATTTTTAAATTTTATTTTTTTAAAATAATGTAATCTCTTCAACAATATTTTTTTTACTTTTTATTTTTTCTTTCTCAAATGTAAATTCAAAAAATTGAATTTCTCTTTTGCCTTGTTTTTTGATTTTTTTTATTTCTAATTTTTTAAAATAATTAGGCAATTCTTTTTTTATATGCATTAAGACTTTTTTATCTATTTCTGACATTCGATAATTTTTTGGAATATCTAATAATCTTCTGAATTCTTCGACTGTTATTTTATAATATCCTGTTGTTCGAAATTGTTTCAATAATCTATACATATTTTTAGAATAAGTACTTCGTATATTTATGAACTCATTTAATTCGAATCTAGTAAAAAATGTATCTAATGAATTTAATATAAATTCAAAATATTCATGTGTTCTAATTGTGATTTCTTTTTTTTCTTTTGAAATTCTATAATCAGTGAAAATATTGAATCTAATTATCTCTTTTTCATTTTCTAATTTAATATTTAATCCTAACATTTTCGAGTAAGTTCTGTCTAAGTCTTTAACCAATCGATCATTTCCAGTAAATTTATACTTTACTAGTTCTCTGATCTGTTCAAATGATAATTGTATTTCTCTTGATCCTTTTTCTTTTAATTGTTGACATAACATAAAAAATAAATTTAGTTCCTGCTCTGTAAATTTTGAAAATGCTACCTCGTTCATTTTACTGTGATACTTAACTACTTCATTCATTTTATCATCTTGTATGACTTTTCCACAAATTATAGTGTTTTAACTCTTCATCAGCTATTTTCTGTAATATTTTTTTGTCTTCTTTATTTTTTACCATCTTAGCGATATTTTTGTAAATATGATACTCTGTAATCTCATTTAATTGAAATTCTTCTATTTTTTTCATACTCTCGTCCATATCTTCCCTCTTTTCTTTGATATGCATTACAACAACATATCAACCGTTTCATATTCTTCATCTTTACTTATAGGCGTCTCATCTATTTTATCAAAATCAACTGCTATTATCTTATTATCACGAAGACCTATTGCTTTACCTGAAATTCCATTTTTTAATAATTCTACTGCTTTTATTGCCATCTTTCCAGCAAACATCCTATCAAAACCTGATGGTCTTCCTCCTCTTTGTACAAATCCTAATACTGTCGTTCTTATTCCTATACCAAGTTTCTCTTCAATGTATTTTTTTAATTCTTCCATGTTATACATTCTCTCAGTTACTATTATAATATTATCATTTTTTCCTATGTTAATATTTTTCTGAAGTCTATCGCATATTTCATCAAAGCTAAGTTTTTTTTCAGGTGTCGATATCATTTCTCCAGCTCCAGAAATTGCTGCGTACAATGCAAGATCTCCACAATATCTTCCCATTACTTCAACTATAGTTCCTTTTTCATGTGAAGAGCCTGTATCTTTTATTCTACCAATACTGTCAAGTACAGTATTGAGTGCTGTATCAAATCCTATACAATAGTTTGTGTATGATAAGTCATTGTCTATTGTTCCTGGTAGTCCTATAACTTTCACACCTAATTTATTTAATTTTGCTGCTCCTTTGAATGACCCGTCTCCACCAACAACAACTAAGTTATCAATTTTGTGCTTTTTCAGTACTTCTACTGCTTTTAGTCTTCCCGCTTCTTCCATAAATTCCATACTTCTTGCAGTCTTTAATATCGTTCCACCTAATTCTGCAATGTTATCAACATCTAAATATTTCAATTTTTTTATTTCATCATCAATTAATCCTTGATAACCTCTTTTTATACCATAGACTTCTATCCCGTGATATTCTGCTGCCTTTACAACTCCTCTTATTGCTGCATTCATTCCAGGTGCATCTCCACCACTTGTCAATATACCAATTTTCATACTCCTCATCCTTTCATATTTAATTAACTAAAAATCTCAATTATTTTCTTCGCCACTCCATCCTCATGATTTGTCTCAATTATTTCATTATGTGGTAATGCTTCCTTCAATTTGTAATGTGCATTCCCCATCACGTAACCTTTTCCTACGCTTTGGAGCATTTCATAGTCATTGAATCCATCTCCAAAAGCTACTACATCTCTTATATCAAATTTTTCTATAATCGATAGTTTCTTAATTGCATTAGCTTTAGTAACCTCAATATCAAATACTTCCAAACATTCAGGGTGTGTAAATGCCACGTTTACTTTATCCTCTAGTTTATCTAAAATAATTCTTTCTAACTTCAACAAATCTTTGTGATGACCTATAAAGAAAAATTTTGTTATGCTTATTTCACTTATTTCTTCACGTGTTAGCACTTCAAACCTAAAATGTGGCTCATCTTCAAATGGATTAACCTGTCTAATAGGGTCTTCCACATACCACTTGTTATCAGAATATATATTCATATGTATTTTTTCTGAAACTTCTAAATAATCTATCTCTAAAACATCATCAGATACCATTTTTTCTAGATCATTTCTATATATTTCCGTTCCATTTTCATCATTTATTACTGCACCATTAGCTGTTATTACTGGTACTTTTATTCCTATTTCACCTATAATTCTTTTTGCATCGGGATATGCTCTCCCTGTCGCAATATAGAATTTACCTCCATTTTGTGTAAACTTCAATATTACTTCTTTTGAGAAATTTGATACCTCCGATTCCTCATTTAACAATGTTCCGTCTAGATCACTTACTACTATTTTTTCTATCATTTTACCCTCCTTGCTAGTTTCTCAATTATACCATATTTTCCTTTGAATTTCATTCAAAAATGGAGTATAATAACAATAAAAAGGAATGGTGTTAATAACATGAAAAAAGCATTGCTTGTTTATAATCCAAAATCTGGAAATAGTTCTCAAATTACTCAAAATATGGATTTAATAGCAACTTCTCTATTAAAGAAGAATATATCTCTAACACTATATAGTATTAATAGAAAATACAATAAGTTAGTTGATTTTTTAAAAAATGAAAAATACGATATTTTAATATTATCAGGTGGTGATGGTACTCTTAGTCGTTGCCTAAGTGACCTTTATAATGCAAATATTCCATTCCCTAAAGTTGCTATCTTCCCAACAGGAACATCTAACGACTTAGGAAATTCTTTGGGACTGGGAGCATCAATAAATGATTGGATCAATAATATTACTGAAGGGGCTCCTACACCTGTAGATTTTGGATTAATAAATAATAAAGATATTTTTCTTTCTTCATATGCTGGAGGATTATTTACGCAAATTTCGTACAATACTGACAAGAAGCTGAAGAAAAACTTTGGAAAAGCAGCTTATTACCTCAATGGATTAGTTGAATTGTCAAATATTAAGAAATTTAAGCTGAATCTTACTTTGGATAACAATGAAGTAATTGAAGAAGAGTCTATTTTATTTTTAATATTGAATGGAAAGAGTGTCGGTGGATTTGGCACAGTAATAGATAATGCTGACATTAATGATGGTCTAATGAATATCCTAATTGTTAAAAATATAAATAATCCTCTCGAACTGCCTAATATACTAGTTGACTTCATAAATAATAATCTAGTTAACAATAATAATATTAGAACTTTGACTTCTAAAACTTGTAAAATAGAAAAAATATCTGAAAATATTTCTATTAGCATAGATGGTGAAGAAGGATACAATGATGATGTAAATATAGAATTCATCTCTGAGAAACTTGAAATATTTAAAAAGTAATACGTAAATAAAAAACCTCTATACTGAATCTTCAATGTATAGAGGTTCTTTTTTTAATTTATATTTTTGCATTAATCTTTTTTTGTTTTGAATATATACTTATTTCACCACTGAATATATATGAAATTGCACATGCAATAAATAAAAACGGTGCCATTTTATATCCAAAAATTTCTATACCTATCAAAAATGATGCTAGAAATGTATTTGTTGCAGCACCAAAAACAGTTGCATAACCTATTGCTGCTAGAAACATTACAGGTAACCCTAATAGCCCTGCTATAAGGAATCCTAATGATGCACCTATCGCAAATAGCGGAGTTACTTCTCCACCTTGAAATCCAATTGATAATGTTAGTACTGTTAGTAAAATTTTCAGTATCCAGTCATAATAATAGATCTTTCCTGCTCCAATTCCAAACGAACTATCGATTAAATTTGTTCCAAGTCCACTATATCTTCCATTCCATAACAAAATTACAAGTATCGCTACTAGAATTCCTCCAAAAAATATTCTTTTTAGTGGGGCTTTAAATATCATTTCTGCTTTCCCTTTGAAATACTTCAGCAAAATTGCAAAAAGCATTCCTGTTAAACTAAAACAGATTGCTGCTATAACTACTAATGCAACGTTCTTAATATTCATTTCAGGGATCACATTTATATCTACATGAAAATGTGGTAACCCAAGCATAGTCGATACTGCATAAGCTGTAAATGCTGCAATTAATGCTGGAAACAACGCTGTGTACTCTACAACTCCAAATGCCAATACTTCCAATGCAAATATTGTTGCTGCCATAGGCGTCCCAAATAATCCTGCAAATCCTGCTGCCATTCCTGTTGATATTATTATCTTTTTTTCTTTTGCTGAACTTAGATCAATATACTTTGATAAATATTTTCCAAATGTATGTGAAAATGTTGCTCCTATCTGTACAGCAACACCTTCACGGCCAGCTGATCCTCCAAATAGATGCGTTATCCATGTTCCTATCATAACCAAAGGTATCAATCTTTTTGGTATCTCTTCATCTTTTACATCATGTGCTACAGAAAATACTAAGTTCATTCCTTTTATTGAGTTCTTCCCAATTTTTTTATACATTATAAGAATTAGTAATCCTGCAAAAGGTAAAAATATAGCTATTATTGGCATCATTTTATTTCTTGCTTCAGATATCTTTATTAAACCTATTCCAAATAATGTATCTAATACTCCTACTATTAGCCCTACTGCTACACCAAACAAGGTATAGAAAAAGTATTTTTTTATATTTAATTTATTCATATTTATTATTTTACTTTTACCCATAAGATTGAAAGTTTATTCATGTGGATAGAACTATTTGTTATGTTTAAAAACTCTCCTGTTAAATAGTCATAATATCCATTAGGTGCAACTCCTAATCTATCTAATACATTTAGTGCAATTGATTCACCATTTTCACTAAAGTTTACAAGAACAACTGTTTTATCATTTCCTTTTTGTCTTAAGAAACTAAAGATTTTATCATGTGAATAATCCAATATTTCGAAATCATTCTCATTTGTAAATTCTGGTAATTCACTTCTTTTTTTAATTACACTTTTTAGACTTTGGTAAATTTCATATTCAACTGTTCCTTGTACATCTTTTTTAGCCATTTTATCCCAGTCAATAACTGGTCTATGAATCCATCTGCTATCCATTTGTTCTGTTACTACATCTTTGTATCCATAATTATTAAAGTGCCCTACTTCATCTCCATAATAGATTAATGGTATTCCACCTAAACACATTATTGCTGTGTGAAGTAATTTGATTCTTGATAATCCATCATTTATAAGTTCTGAATTGTTTTCTTTAACTCCTTTTTCAAGTCCTGTCAATGCTGCTAATGTTCCAGAAATTCTCGCATCCCCTGTTTTAGGATTTTCCATAAATGTTACACCTTGTGCAAATGATTCAGGTAATCTACCTACAAAGAAATCAATTAAATATTTTCTATGTGCTTCTGGCGTGTACCCCACTTGGTAAATATCGTTGTTATCGTGACCTAATCCAATATCATCATGGCATCTAACATAATTAATCCAAGTTGTTCCTTTTGGTAATCTTGCCATGTTATTTAGCCCTGTTCTAACTATTCTTGCATTTCTAGTTGCTATTGCATCCCATAAAAATACCATGAATGAAGCATTATACGCTATCTCACATTCATCATATTTTCCTTCTCCTAAATATCTAACTATTTCATATGGCTCAACTATCGCTTCAGCTTTAAATAAAACACCTGGAGCAATCATTCTCATTGCAGCCTTCATAGCTCTCAATATTATATGTGCTTGTTCTTCATTTCTACTAATTGTTCCTATTTTTTTCCATAAAAATGGAACTGCATCTAATCTTAGTATGTCCATTCCAAAATTTGCGATTCCTGAAATTATATCTATCATGTCAACGAATACTTCAGGGTTTGTATAGTTTAGATCCCATTGGTATCTATAGAACATGCTCATAACCCATTTGTCTAACTCTGGAACATATGTAAAGTTTCCAGGTGCTGTATCAGGAAATACTTCTGGTAATGTTCTTTCGAATTCATCAGGTATTTCTCTGTTATCATAAAAATAGTAATAATTAATATATTTGGGATCGCCTTGTTTAGCTTTCATTGCCCATTCATGTATATCTGCAGTATGATTTAATACTATATCTAACTCCATTAACATATCTCTTTTATGTAATTCATCTGCTACTTCTATTAAATCTTCAGTTGTTCCAAATTTATGATATACTTTCTTAAAATCTTTAACTGCATATCCACCATCATTTTCATCATCTGACATATCTAATAAAGGCATTAAATGTACATAATTTATTCCCATATCTTTCAAATGATCAATTTTTTTAGTAAATCCTTTTAAATCTTTGTTATATCTATCAGTATAGATCATTGTCCCAACAATATCATTTCCCATGTACCATGATGGATTGTCTTCTCTTTTTCTATCGATCACTTTAAGGTCTTCTTTTCTAGTTTCATAAGAGTTATAGATTTGATTCACCAATTGATAAACATGTTCTTCAAACCCTGGTTTATCACCATATAATTTCTCAAAATTGTCATATAAGTTACCAAAATTCTTACCAAATCTGTACAAAAATTCTCCCGAATACCCTTTGTTTAGAATTTCTCTAGTAATTTTTTCTTTTAACATTTTATCACTCTCCTAGTTTTATTATTTCATCTATGCTTAATTAATAACATGTCTTAATATATTATATAACATTTTTTTCGTTTGTCTACCTTCGACCTCTATCTTTTTAACTTTAAAAATTATTTTATTATATACTCTTTATACTTTTCTGCAATCTCATCACTTACTAATGCTTTTATTTTTGTTCCATTTTCCAAATGCTCAGTTTCTAATACTTGTGAATTTTTATATAAACTTGATACTAACGTACTTTTATCATATGGTATTAGCATTTCTAATTCTTTTTCTTCACGTGGAATAAACGCTATAATGGTATTTAGTAATAAATCTATATTTGTTTGCTTCGCTGCACTGACCTCAATACTTGTATAATGTTTAAATATTCTTTTTAAATCTTCCAATTGTTTTTCTGTTGCAAGATCCGATTTATTTAATAATAAAAACATTGGTTTGTCCATACACTTAAGTTCCCCTAAAACACGTTCAACTGCAACAATTTGGCTTATAGCCGTATCACTCGTTGCATCTACAACATGAATTATTAAATCAGAATATATTACTTCATCAAGTGTTGACTTAAATGACTCCACTAAGTGATGTGGAAGCTTTCTTATAAATCCTATCGTATCTGTCAAAGAAACTACTCTTTTATCTGGTAATTGGAATGTTCGTACCGTTGTATCTAATGTTGCAAATAACATATCTTGAGACAATACATGTTCCTTTTGAACTGAGTTATCATCAGAATACAAATCAACTAGTAAGTTTCTCAACGTTGATTTTCCTACATTTGTATATCCTACTAAAGATACTTTAGGGATTCCAGATTTATTTCTTTGAGATCTCTGAATATCTTTTGTTTTTTGTATTTTCTCTAACTCTGCCTTTAACATATGTATTGTTTCTCTTATTTTTCTTTTATCTAGTTCTAATTTTTGTTCCCCTGCTCCTCTTGTATTTCCGCCACCACCTTGTCTTGATAGCATTGTTCCATACCCGATTAACCTACTATTTTCATATTTAAGTCTAGCTAGAGTAACTTGAATTTTTGCTTCTCTCGTTCTAGCTCTTCGTGCAAATATTTCTAGTATTAAGACTGTTCTATCTATTACTCTACAACCTAATGAATCTTCTAAGTTTTTTGCTTGTATTCCCGATAACTCTTCATCAAATATAATAAGGTTTGCATTTTTCACTTGTTTTAAAAGGCCCAGTTCTTTTACTTTTCCACTTCCGATAAAATATGCATTATCTGTCTGATTTTTCTTCTGGAATACTTTTTCTACAACTTTTATATCGCATGCATCTGCTAATTCTCTTAATTCTTCTAAACTCTCGTCTGTATCTATTCCTACAATTATAGCTTTTTCAATATTATCTTCTTCAATTTCATTATCTCTAAATTCTTTTTCTATTTGCTCAAATTTTTGAGTTAAATCATATTCTAGTGCAACATCTAATTCTAAAGGAACTGTTGTTTCATAAGATAATTCTTCATTTATAAATTTACAAAATCCAAATGAAACACCATTAACTTCTCCATCTTCAATACCAATTGCTACCATTGTATCTAATCTCAACGTTATCAGCGCTGATATGTCCACATTTGATAACCTTGACGTAGAGTTAGGATGTGTGTGTATTATCCTAATTCCGCACAGTCTATTTTTTGATTCTCCTATATTAGGAAGAGAGGCTGTGTTGCTGTCACCTATTGATATATCAATTACTTTTCCTTTTCTATTTATTGCGACACTAATTTCTCTATTTATTTTACTCGTTGTCTTAACAATCAAATCTATGATTTCCGGATGTGCAACAACACCTTTATCAGTAACTATATCTTCTAATTTCCCAAGCTCATCAAGAATATATTCCTTTATCCCTTGCTTATTTCCATTTACCATTATTCCACCTCTTTACATCATTAAGCAAAAATATTTTAATATTTATTACTTCTTACCTAGACTTTTTGATTTTTCTGTACACGCAGAAACTGCTTTTATTATAGTTCCTCTGAAATTTCCATTTTCTAAAATTTCTAGTGCTTCTATTGTTGTTCCGCCAGGTGATGTAACTTCATCTTTTAAAACACCTGGATGTTTTCCTGTTTCAAGAACCATTTTTGCTGATCCTTGTACTGCTTGCGCAATTATTTTGTATGCCTTATCTCTAGGCATTCCTTCAAGCACTCCACCGTCTGCTAGCGCCTCTATAAACATATAAACGTAAGCTGGTAATGACCCACTAATCGCAGTAAATACATGCATTAGTTTTTCATCTATTTCTTCTGCTTTCCCAAAACTATTTAAAAGGCCGAAAACAATATCTTTATCTTTTGTAGTTATAGTTCCACTAAAAGATACTGCTGTCATTCCTTCTAATATTTGTGCTGGTGTATTTGGCATTGTTCTAACTATTTTCTTATCTTTCCCTATTATTTCTTGAACTTGAGATATTGAGTATCCTGCTGCAATTGTTATGATTATTTTATCTTGTGTTATTTCCTCTGCAATTTTAGACAATACACTATTATAAATATTAGGTTTAACTGCTAATATTATTATATCGCTATTTTTTGTTACTTCAATTTCATTTTCTGAAATATTAACACTATATTTATCTACTAATTCGCTACATTTTTCTGTATCCAAATCATAGACATTTACATTTTTACCAACTATAAAATTTGATTTTATTGCTCCACCAATTATTGAAGAACCCATATTCCCAGTTCCTATAAACCCTAATCTCATAAATCCACTCTCCCGCTAATCTCTTATTTGTCCATTTCCTCTTATTATATATTTTGTTGTTGTCAATTCTCTTACTCCCATTGGTCCTCTAGCATGAAGTTTTTGTGTTGATATTCCTATCTCTCCACCATATCCAAATTCCCCACCATCTGAAAATCTTGTAGATGCATTTAAATATACGGCTGCTGAATCTATCTCATTTAAGAATTTTTCTGCATTGTCTAGATTTTCTGTAATTATAGAGTCCGAATGTTGTGTGCTATGTTCATTTATGTATTCTACAGCTTCATCTATATCTTTCACTATTTTTAAAGACATTATCATATCTAAATATTCTGCTCCAAAATCTTCTTCTGTAGCTAATTTTACTTGCTTAGCATAATCAGAATATTTTTTATCAGGATTAGAGCTAACAATTTCTAGTGCTTTTGAGTCATATCTCAATTCCACCTTATCTTCTATTAACATTGCTGTAAGCTCTGGTAATATTGCATTAGCAACTTTCTCATGAAGTAATACTGTTTCTATTGAATTACATGTACTTGGTCTTTGTATTTTTGCATTTTCTATAATTGGTAATGCCTTTGATAAATCTCCTGTTTCATCAACAAATACATGACATACTCCTGCACCAGTTT
>OBMA010002653.1_pt1 | contig 10348 bp, 7 predicted proteins | sample 1539141 | NCBI WGS metagenome assembly OBMA01 (sample SAMEA3991484, study PRJEB22521) | metagenome | biome: anthropogenic terrestrial biome; feature: sewage plant; material: raw primary sludge | place: Sweden | collected 2012-09-26 | reverse complement strand
GGTAAATGAAGGAACAGTAAAACATCTTCATATATCGGATATAGATGTTGAAGACATGAAACCGCTTATAGATGATGATCAGGGTTCGGTTTCTGATATCATTATAGATAAGGCATGTTCACCGATATTTGGTTCCACAAATGGTGGTAAAACCATAGACGGGATTACAATAGGTTCATTCAATATCACAAGAGATTGTCCCAGTGGACTGTTTATTCAGGCAAGTGGCGCTTCGACATTTAGCAATATTACGATAGGATCAGTACAGCTCGGATCAGGAATAACGATAGGTCAAGCAAGAAAACCGTCGGGAGTACTTATATCGAATTTAGTGTGGGGATCAACTGCGACAAATCTTAGTATCGGGAGTGTGAATGATTTAGAAGATACAAAATATATTGGTACTGACTGTGGCTTAATCGGGTGTGCGAGTGGAGCTGCAATTAAGAATTTCGCAGTTCTCAAGTGCGCATTACATGGAGACATCTCAAACGTTAGCGAGTCATTCGGTTTGATTGGCAAATCCAACCAAAGTACCGTAAGCAATGAGAATGGAAATGGTTATTTTAACAATATTCTGTTTGATGTAAAAGCATCGGCAGCTTTGAATAATGGAGTTGGTATTATTGGATGGAATGCGTCGTCTTCGTTTATCGGATACAATCTAAACAATATATGGCTTTCAGCAAAAGGATCTGGCGGAGCAAGTATAATCGGAACAGATAGTGGGAATAATTCTATTATAGGTGCACAGAATATATCAGTGACAAATTATGTTACTGATGGAAATGGATTTATAGGAACGCTGACTGGCGAAGTAGAGATAAAGAATTGTTCAATAGTGAATGCCCAGATCGCAAAGAATGGGTTTGTGGGAAACGTGATTGGACAACCGATTGTTGATTACTGTAGCATATATTCGGATTTGTCGAAATATGATAGGAATGATTATTGGTACAAGCCAAACGTTAATACGGCAGATGAGTCATTAGGGGACGGAAAACTTATTGGATATAATATGGTCACGGTGGGTTTGAAAGAGAATGGAAGCCTGTTAAATCAGGGAGATTTACCGACAGCTTCATATGCAGGATTTATCGGTAGTATCACAAATGGAAATAGTACTAAGATATCAAACTGCAACTTTACGGGCAAAGTATACGGTGCGAATGCTTCTGGATTTGTGGATAGTACATCAGGTTCGCTTACAATAAGCAATTGCTATTCCAATGCGATAGTGACTGCAACTGATGCAGACGGTGCCGCGGCTGGTTTTGTAAGACAGGTGAGCGGGGGAAGTATCAACAGATCCCATTCTGTCGGGATGATAATAAGCAAAGGAACTGCCGGAACCGGAGCCGGATTTGCAGGCGGCACAAATAACAGCAGTATAAAAAACAGTTATTCCGCTGTATGGAATGCGCAGACAACGTCATCATATTGCATGTTTGCAAATGGAGCAGATGCAACAAATTATTATCTGAATCCGATAGATTCAGCAGTTGGAGGATTGACGACTACATCAGCATTACCTAAGACTCATGCTGAACTCGCTGCTCTTGTCAGTGATGCAAATATCGGTATCACCGGAACGACTAAAGATAAGACACCTACAGTGAAATACGGTCAGTATAATACGGATACTGCAGATACAAAGTACCCATATCCTGTACCCGATCAGAGCTATTATTATTACGGAGACTGGAAATAAAAAGCATAAGGAAATATGGCGCATGTCAATCGGTCTAACAATTTATATCATTATAATTTCATTTATATTTGGTACGGTGTTCGGGAGCTTCATGAACTGTCTCGCGTGGCGATATGTTAATCACGAGAGTGTGCTTAAGGGAAGAAGTCACTGCGCAGTGTGCGGACATGAGCTTGGCGCAGCAGATCTTGTGCCGGTGTTCAGTTTTATTTTCCTGAAAGGGAGATGCAGGTACTGTCATGAGAAGATATCGCCGAGATACGTGATAGTCGAACTGATAACAGGATTTTTATTTGCCGTAACAGCAGTAAGATTCGGGGCTGGGTTCGACACGGTCAGATATATGGCACTGATATGCGTGCTGGTGGGACTGTCGCTTATTGATCTGGACACATATGAGATTCCGAACGGATTTATAATCGCGGCGATCGTGATATGGATCGCTACGGTGCCGGTCACTTCGTATCCGTGGAAAGAAGAACTGCTCTATGGCGCGATCGGTGCATTTGCGATAGGCGGTGCGATGCTGCTGATATCGCTTTTATTTGACAGGATGACTGGAAAGGAAAGTCTCGGTGGCGGGGATATAAAGCTGTTCTTCGTTGCAGGACTTTATCTTGGACTAGCAAGAGGGATGTTGTGTATAATTGTGTCGTGTATAGTAGGACTTTTGTTCGTGGCACTACTTAAGAAAAAGCGGATTCCATTTGGACCGTCGATCTCGATCGCACTGATGATGTGCATTCTGTGGGGAAGCTATGTTGTCTCGTGGTATATGGGATTATTACAGTGATTTATGATGTGTGCTGACACGATCTTGGTTGAGGTAATATCACTTGTATGATGACACAAACTTATTTGAATTAATATGAAGCTGTGAGTTGATACGGGCAATGTTACAGGGAGGTTAATGTGGGAAATACGAAGATGCTTGGCATTGATATTGGAAGCTATCGTATGGTGATGGCGGAGAGCGACAATGGAAAGATCAGAAAGACGGTAACTGTCACGCTTCCGGATAATATGGTGCGCGACGGCAGGATCATCGCGTACTCTGCGATGGCTGATTTTATCAAAGAGACGATACGGAGGAGAAAACTCAAGTATCGGGATGTGGTGCTGTCTATATCTGCGGAAAATTACTATATCAGGCAGGTGGATCTGCCGCTTATGACGACGGCACTGCTTGACGTCAATCTGCCATTTGAATTTCACGATTACATATCGGGCGATCCCGAGAGATACATATATGATTACGCAGTTCTGTCGATGGATGACAGAAACATGAAGCTTATGGCGGCGGCGCTCTCTAAGGATCTGGTAAATAATTACAGGGTCATGATGAGGAGAGCAGGATTGCGGCTCGTGAAGATAGTGCCGGATGTTCTTGCGTTATCGTCGATCCTGTACCACCCGGAACGCATCGTTGATACGACTAAGTCGAAGTCAGAACTCGCGGCAATGCGCAGAGAAGTGGATGAGAGAGTCCGTAAAGAACGTGAGAGCGCAGAGCGTGCAGCCAAGAAGAGAGAACTGGCTGAGAAAAAAGCTGAACAGGCTAGACTAAAGGAAGAAAGAGCGCTTGAAAAGAGCGGGTTTATACTTGATGAGGATGATATCGCAGCGGCAGCAAATTGGGGCGATAAAGCTGATTCGGCAAGCTCTGATACCCTCAGGGATAATAGTGATTCTGCGAATAGCGGTATGGCGGACATCGATATTTCGAACAGCAGTATGCAGAACAACAATACTTTGAACATCAATACTTCGAATGGCAATGCTGTAAATAATGATAATGTGAACAGTAATGCCTCGAATGGCGGTACTTCATATAACGATACTCCGGAAGGCAAAGATTACGCGATCCTGGATGTCGGCTATGGAAACGCGGCACTTCATTTCTTCTCGAAGGGAACATTTGAGATAACCAGGACTATGGATGAAGGCGAGCGTAAGATCGCACAGTACATTGCTGATGAGTACAACATGGATATACATATTGCGATGCTTCAGATTGAAAACAATCAGGATAATATTCTGAATGAGCAGGGTATAATTGATCTTTTTGATGCGCTTGCGACAGAGATTATGCGAGTCATGAATTTCTACAGCTACAATAACCCGAAAAATACGATTGACAGGATCTATTATTTTGGCGGAGGAACAGCTATGCCACAGCTATTAAAGGCGGTAGAACAGGCAACTGAACTTCCAATGCATCCGCTTACGGATCTTATACCGGGGCTTACAGAATCGCAGAAGCAGAATCTTATGGCTGGCCCGCAGGCATTTGGGGCAGTGATCGAATAGATGACGGATGAAGCATGCAGGCACTTAGGTCAGTAAACTGATGGATGACGGATGAAGCATGCAGGCACCAGGGCAGTGATTGAACAGATAAAAGCAGGAGGTATACAGAATTGGCACTGAATCTGAATGAGATACAGATCGGCGGCGGAAGCAAATATCCGAAGAAGACTTCCATCAACCTGCTAAAGGTTGAAAGCCATGTGAAAGAAAACTTATTTTCCATCGTAGTATTTCTCATATTTATGACAGCCGTTTTATTTGCCGTAAAGCACTTTGTGATAGGCGGGTATGCGGAAGTTGACAGGATGGAGAGCTACTATAACAGCGAGCAATCGATACTCGATGCGATGAAAGACAAGAACGCGGAATACAGCGAAGTGAGGGCACAGTATAGCCACTATGGCAACGGGTACCTGAATGAAGACGAAGCTGCCGAGCAGGACAGAATCAAGATCCTGGACGTCGTTGAGCAGAAGCTCCTTTCGGAGGGAGCGCTTGAGAACATCAGCATTACGGGCAACACGGCAACGCTGACGATCAATAACAGGAAACTTGGAAATGTTTCAGATATCTCGGCAGCACTTGAGGAAAATGATATCGTAAAATATGTGACTGTCACGAATTCGGAAACGGATCAGCAGGACACGGGCATAGCTGTTGCAAATGAGGATGCCACGCAGAAAAAGACGACTGTGACTACTATCATGACTATCATTTTCAAGGATGCAAATGAAGACGAAAAGGCGGCAGCGGCGGCTGCGGCAGCCAATCAGGCAGAGACCACAACTGCGGATGGAACAGGAGGTGAATCATGATGAGTCATCAGTTCACCAAAAAAGAAACAGTCCTGCTTCTTCTGCTGACAGCGCTGATCATGGGACTTCTCTATTATCAGTTCGTGTATAAGGATATTCAGAACAAGAAGGCCATGTACGATACCGCAGCGATCGAGGATGAGATTCTGTCGGAGCAGACGAAGCGCGCTCAGATCGACAAGATGAAGAAAGAGATCGAGGAAAATCAGAACAACGAGAATGCGGGCTATGTTGCGACGTATGATAACCAGAAAGCAGAGATCACAAGTCTGAATGATATCCTTGCGGAAGCTGACACGTTCAGCCTTGGATTTGATAAGGCGACGGCGGTCGATGATGCCGTAAGAAGAAACATCAATGTTTCATTTACCGCAAAAGATTACAGAACGGCGAAAGCGATCATAAGTGCGCTTCACGATTCTGAGTACAGGTGCCTGATCAGGGATCTGACTATTACGGCAAATAAAACGGATAATGCGGCACTCGATCTTGCGGCAGCGTCCGGGGAAGATGCTGACACAGCTGATAAGGCTGACACAGAGAAAGACAACACAGATAAAACGACTGACAAGAAAGATACAACGAAAGACAAGACAACAGATAAGAAAGATACAACGACAGATAAGACTGAAGATGAAGCAGACAAGAAAGATTCAGCAGGTGGGGAAGATGAAGCTGACCAGACTGAAGAGGATGAGGCGCTCAGCGAGCTTGATCTTAACAGCGGTACGGTGACAGTAAGCCTTACGGTCGAATATTTTGAGACATTATTTGAATCAGATACAAAGGACGGTCTTGATATACAGAAGACAGAAGAAACTGCGGAGACAGAGACGGCAGCCGCGCAGTGAGACATTGACGCAGTTACACAGCTGAGATATCTGCATGGTGAGATATTGGAACATCGGCACAGTAGTATATGATCAGGAATATCGTGGAGGGCACATAGCGAAATGAGACAGAAACGTCTTGGAGATATGCTTATTTCACAGGATCTTTTGACAGAAGAACAATTGTCGGAAGCTCTGCTTAAACAAAGAGAATCGAAAGAAAGACTTGGAACGGTTCTCATAAAAGAAGGATATATATCCGAAACGCAGTTGATCGAAGCACTTAAGAATCAGCTGGGCATCGATTATATCGACCTGAATAATTACAATATCGACCCCGAGATGGCAAGGTACATCCCGAAGGCATTTGCCAAGTCTGCGGCAGTAGTGCCGGTCAAGATCGTGAAGGATTCGCTCTTCCTTGCGATGGAAGATCCGCTCAACTTCATGGCTATAGAGCAGGCGGGAAATACGTCAAAGAAAAAGATAATCCCGATGATCGCGTCTGCGGCATCAGTCAGTCATGCGATAAACATTCTATATGAGAATGTCGGTGTTGCTGAGGCAATGGCACAGATGCGTGAAGAGTCAGGATTCACGGAAGACGTCGTTAATGCGCCGGTCATTGAGAAAGAAGATGAAGGTCCGACGATACGTCTTGTGAATTCAGTATTTATGAGGGCGTACACGGAGAGCTGCTCCGATATACATATTGAGCCTACAGCGACTGACACGATCATACGTATGAGAATCGACGGACGGCTCCATAAGGTGCTCACAATCCCAAAGGATCTCAAGGATTCTGTCATTTCCCGTATAAAAGTCATGGCACATCTTGATATCGTTGAAAGACGTATACCGCAGGATGGACGTATCAATATGAAGCTCAGTGACCGTGACGTGGACATGCGTGTGAACACTCTGCCGACCATCTACGGTGAGAAGATCTGTATCCGTATCCTCGGCAAGGATGATCGTATGCTGAACCGTGAAGGTATCGGAATGGTCTTCGAAAGCGATAACAGGAAGGTCGATCGTCTTCTGGCAAATACAAGCGGTGTTATCATGATCGTCGGTCCTACCGGATCCGGCAAGACCTCGACTATGTTCACTCTTATCAAGGAGCTTTTAAGCGAGAGCGTCAACCTGATAACGCTTGAAGACCCGGTTGAGTACAATATTCCGGGGGCTACTCAGGTTCAGATAAATGAAAAGGTCGGGCTGACATTTGCATCAGGTCTTAGGGCTATACTTCGTCAGGATCCTGATATAATCTGTGTCGGCGAGATCCGAGACGGCGAGACTGCACAGATAGCGATGCGTGCCGCCATAACAGGACATCTTGTTATAACGACAATCCATACTGAAGATGCAGTTACGGCTATCGACAGACTAAAGGATATGGGCGTTGAACCGTATCTTATTTCCGCAGGTCTAAGAGGAATCATCTCGCAGAGACTTCTGCGCCGCGTATGCGATAAATGCAAGGAGCCTTATGATCCGGATCCGAAGATGGTCGAGATGTCAGGGATAAAGAATTATCCCGGACGAGTATTCTATCATGGCAGAGGGTGCGATACATGCTTTAATTCCGGATACCGCGGACGTATCGGCGCTTTCGAGATACTGCTTATGAACGATAAGCTCAGACATTGCATAACGAGCGGTGGTGACAAGCAGGAATTCAGAGAGCTGGCGACGACATCAAGCCAGTATGTTCCTATGATGGAAAATGCGGATAAGCTTGTCGAGCAGGGAATCACAACAGTCGATGAGATCTGCAGAACGATCATGGTCACAGACTGATCTGAAATAGATGTTTGAGATAAATGCAGAGACTGATATGAAATATAGATACTGACAGGCAGGGGGATTGAAATGGGATATAAAGTTGACGAGCTCGTGGAGCGGGCAGCACAGATGAAGGCATCAGACATACATCTGATATCAGGACTGCATCCGAAATGCCGGGTAGACGGCGAACTGATCGATCTTGATGAAGGGGTGCTCACACACGAAGATTGTGAAGATATCGCATGCCAGATCGCGGGCGATGACTATAGACAGATAGACAAGATCGGAGAACTGGATCTTGCGAGGACGATATCAGGCGAAAGGGTGCGTATAAACCTGTTCCGCCAGCAGGGCAATATATCAGCGGCACTGCGTATTCTGAGCGAAGTCATACCAAAGCTTGAACAGCTTGGGCTGCCGCCGATCGTAAATGATTTTGCATCGTATAATAAGGGCGTAGTCCTTGTGACGGGCGAGACAGGAAGCGGAAAATCAACGACACTCGCAGCGATACTCGATCAGATCAATCATACGCGAAAAGAGCATATCATAACGCTTGAAGACCCTATCGAGTACGTATACACGCCGGATCAGTCGATCATAAATCAGCGTGAGGTCGGCACAGATACGAGAAATTATTCAGACGGACTCCGCGCGATACTTCGTGAAGATCCTGATGTTATTCTGATCGGGGAAATGAGAGACAGCGAGACGATAGAGACAGCACTGACAGCGGCAGAGACCGGACACCTTGTATTTTCCACACTGCATACGAACTCGGCACCGGATTCAGTAGATCGTATAGTCGGGACATTTCCGGCAGAACGTCAGCCGCAGGTAAGACTCCAGTTATCAACGACGCTGAAAGCGATACTGTCGCAGCAGCTCCTTGTAAGGTCGGGTGGACGCGGAAGGATAGTTGCCTGTGAAAGCCTTGTAAATACTCCAGCCATCGCGAACCTTATCCGCGAAGGCAAGACACCGCAGATGTATTCGAGCATGCTCTCATCTGCGAATATCGGCAGCATGACGATGGACAACTGCCTCATCAAGATGTCATCCGAAGGCAGAATCGACAGGCAGACAGCGGTCGATGCGTCAAATGACAAGGATTACGTAAAAAAGAAATTGATGATGTGATGTCCAAAATTGATGATGTGATGTCAAAGGGTAAGGGAAAGTAACGAGGTAGGCAGATTGCTGACATTTACGTATAGGGCGAAAAGCCAGAATGGGACAGAACTCCGGGGAGTTGTTCAGGCTGTAGACAGGTATGATGCAGCCCAAAAGATCCGCATGAATGCTCCAATGATCATCGAACTTAAACAAGTCAAAGAAAAGGGCGATAGCATCTTCACCCGTGACATCGGTTCGAACAGGATCAATACGAAGAATCTTTCGGTACTGTGTGATCAGATTGCGATAACACTTCGATCAGGAATACCGCTCGCGAGATGTCTTCAGATGATCGGCTCACAGTGCGAAGATAAGATACTTAAGAAGATGATGATCGCGACTGCTGAAGATGTATCAGCAGGCAGCAGTGTCGCGTCAAGCATGGAAAGAAACTGCGAGCAACTCCCGGCGACTCTCATAGAAACGATAAGAGCCGGTGAACAGTCCGGTAACATCGAGCATTCATTTGAAGTCATGTCGAAATACTATGAGAAGACATATAAGAATCAGGATAAGATAAAGAGTGCGATGTCGTACCCTATATTCGTAATCTGTGTTGCAGTAGTAGTTCTGATCGTCGTAATGACGATGGTAGTACCCGCGTTGACACAGACATTCAGGGATCTCGGCGGTGAACTTCCGCTATGCACAAGGATTCTTATAGGTATATCAGATTTCTTTGCAAAATGGTGGCCGATAATGGTTGTGATAATGGTCGTTATGGTTATTGCAATGAAATACTATTTTGCAACGCCAAACGGCAAGATCACACAGGGCAAGATGCAGCTCAAGATGCCGGGATTCGGCAAGATCAATGTACTGAGCGGATCGGCAGAATTTGCCAATACACTGAGCATGCTCCTGAAATCAGGACTTACGCTCAATAACGCGATCCCGATAACAGCAAAGACGATGTCGAATTACGTTCTCAGCCAGGATGTCGATATGATAACTCCGGCAATCGAGGAAGGACGTCCGCTCGGTGAATGTGTAAATAAATGTGAGTATTTTCCGCCAATACTTAAAGAGATGTGCGCTATCGGCGAAGAAACCGGCGAACTTGATAACACGCTCGATGTCATCGGCGATTATTATACTAATGAGACAGACACCGCAACAAGCAAGGCACTTGCAAAGCTCGAGCCCACGATGCTAGTCATACTCGCATTATTTGCAGGATTTATCGTAATCTCAGTATATCTGCCAATGTTCACGATGTACGATCTGTTCTAAAAGCTGAAAAAAATATTGCACAAAAATAAATACAATATTTCGTTTATTTTTAACAACACCGAAACAGTCACAAATTATGGCAGGAATCGAATAAAATGGTATAATTGAGTTAGGTTTTGAAATGAGACTTAACTGTGATTATAAAAAAATATGAAAGCGAGGATACGAAAAATGTTTAAGAGACTTATGAAAATGAAAGAGGATAAGAAAGGCTTCACACTTGCCGAACTGCTGATCGTAGTTGCCATCATCGGCGTACTGGTTGCGATATCAGTGCCGATATTCACAGCACAGCTGAAGAAAGCAACTGTAGCTACTAATCAGGCGAATGCAAGATCTGCAAAGGCGGCTGCTGTTACAGAATATCTTGAGCAGGACACACATACTGCTGATTTAACAGTAAAATATACTGTAGCTACGGGAAAGAGCGAAGTTACGGGCGCTACTGGATCTACAATAGATTCTGATATTCCAGGCTG
>OBMA010002651.1_pt1 | contig 10350 bp, 8 predicted proteins | sample 1539141 | NCBI WGS metagenome assembly OBMA01 (sample SAMEA3991484, study PRJEB22521) | metagenome | biome: anthropogenic terrestrial biome; feature: sewage plant; material: raw primary sludge | place: Sweden | collected 2012-09-26 | reverse complement strand
TGACCAGGAAGAGACGGATGAAAAGATTTTCAGTGTTCGGTTTTGAGGGTATGTTTTTTAATAAAGATGATAGGCGGATTCGATTGCGAATCCGTTTTTTTTATGTAAAAGTGTTTTTTTTTAATAGGTGGTATGATATACTATTTATGTTAGTATTATCGGGGAGTTAATGTATTTGTACCAAAAATCAACTTGGTGAGGTGGGGTCTATGGACACAAAGATCTTATTAAAAAACGGAACGAATGAACTGGAAGTTTTGGAATTTACTATTGATGGTCATGCATATGGCATTAATGTAGCTAAGATTAAAGAGATAATCAATTATCAGGAAGTAACACCGGTTCCTAATGCACATCCCAGTATTGAGGGAATATTTATGCCAAGAAATACGATGATAACTGCGATTGATCTGCGTAATTGCTTACAGAGAGGCACTTCAAAACCAGGGGGATTGTTCATCATAACTAATTTTAATAATCTTGATATAGCATTTCATGTAGATACTGTTGTTGGTATACATAGAGTTTCATGGACTGATATAATAAAACCCGGCTCTACAGTTTCTACACCCGAAGAGAGTATATCAACCGGTATCATTAAGATTGATAATCATCTTATTATAATCCTTGATTTTGAGAAGATCATTACGGACATTAACCCTGAAACAGGCTTAAAGATAACAGATATTGATGAACTTGGTGTTCGTGCAAGGAATGATAAGCCGGTACTTATTGCCGAAGATTCAGTACTGCTTAACAAGATGATATGTGATTCGCTCAAGAAGGCAGGATACATAAATGTGACTTCGACAGAAAATGGGCAGGAAGCATATGATCTTATTGAAAAATGGAAATCAGAAGGAACAGTAAAAGATAATGTTCAGTGCATAATAACAGATATTGAGATGCCGCTTATGGATGGTCATAGACTCACAAAGCTGGTAAAGGAAGACAGTGATACAAAGCATATTCCGATCATAATTTTTTCTTCACTTATCAATGAAGAGATGAAGCGAAAAGGAGAAGCACTTGGAGCGGATGCACAGCTTACAAAGCCAGAGATAGGTGATCTTGTTAAAACGATAGATCGCCTTGTTGGAACTGATAGCAATACAGAAGTTAAGAGAGAAAACTGATTTAAGTAAAAAATGATATTACAAAAAGTCGGGTTTATCCCGGCTTTTTGTTTAGGAGAATATACGAGAGGATCAGATGGATAAAAGTATTGATGATATAAAAAAAAATCTGCTGAAAGATATAAGCGATGCGGAATATGTTCTTATCGGTATTGGTGATGAGATTCAGTATGATTGGAATCGGATGGCAGATAGCAAAAGATACTCTGAATTATCAGACGATTCCGCAAATGATGATCTGATACCTTTTTTTCAGAAAATAATTTTGAAACAAGATCATATTGAAAAGATTGACAAGGCTTATGATAATCTGTCAGTTCTTATTAAAGACAAAGACTATTTTATCGTAAGCACATTGATAGATGACATAATCTTTGATCATGATTTTGATACACATCGTATTGTTACGCCGTGTGGCGGGTACAGAAAGCTGCAATGCAGCCAGAATACGGAGCATCCGATCATTGATATACCGTTAGAATATATGGAACGTGCAGAAAGATATTTTAGCGGAGAGACTGATGAAAGACCAGAGAAAATCGTGTGTGCTGAATGCGGAGCCCCACTCGTTATGAATCAGATCGGAGCACAGACATATAATGAAAAAGGCTATATGGATCAGTGGAAGAAATATATGTCATGGCTTCAGAACACGATAAATCATAAAATATGTGTTATCGAATTAGGAGAGGGAATGAGATTCCCGTCGGTAATAAGGTTTCCATTTGAAAAGGTAGCGATATATAATCTGAAATCGAGATTTTACAGGGTAAATGAAAAACTTTATCAGATAAATCATGATGCAGCAGCAAGAAGTGAAGCAGTGCAGTGTAATTCTATCAATTTTCTAAATTAAAAAATCAGAGGAAAAGCAATGAGTAAAAGTGATGAAGATTATCTTGATAATCTGCTTAAAACAATGGGAAAGACTGACGACTCTGCACCCAAAGGACAATCTGCCATCGAAAAGCTTGGGAGCGCTTCATCAGAAAAAATGACAGATCTGATGTCTGAAAAAGGCGGCCAGAGAGAAACGGAAACTGGTACTAATGATATGCTTGGGGAGCAGAATCTGGATACGGAGGATACAGCTGATCTGTCAGGAGAGCAGAATCTGGATACAGAGGATACAGCTGATCTGTCAGGAGAGCAGAAACTGGATACAGAGGACACAGCTGATCTGTCAGGGGAGCAGAGACCAGATATAGATGATATAGCTGACCTGTCTGAAGAAGACATTGATAAACTTATGAATTCAGCAAAGAATAGTGCGGTTGAGGCATCTGAAAAAGATGAAGAGCGCAGAAAGATAAATGAAAGCAAAGATTTTACGGAACTGGATGGTATTGACAGCGACAGTGATACATCAGATATAGCCAGACTTCTGAAAGCATCAGACAGCAATACGGCTGCAGACGATTCAATTGATGATCTTCTTAAGCAGGCGCAAGAAGGCGAGGAAGACGTAAGTCTGACCGAGGATGATGTCGCGGCAAATGATAAGCTTGATCTTGATGAGATGATAACTAAAGCTGAAAAAGCTAATAAACCCGATCTAAACAGTCAGATCGAGGATAAAGACGATAATCATGGACATAATTTCCTTAGTAAGATATCAGGGATTTTTGGTGGGAAAAATAAAAAGTCTGTCGATATTGATATGGATGTTGATGAAGATGATTCAAAGAAAGCTTCAGTAGAAGAAAAAGCTGGGGCAAAGAAGGCAGCAGCAGAGAAAAAAGCCGAAGCAAAGAAGGCTGCGGCAGAGAAAAAGGCTGAAGCAAAGAAGGCGGCGGCAGAGAAAAAGGCTGAAGCAAAGAAGACAGCTGAGGCAAAGGAATCTGAAATAGGTAGTAACGATGCGGGTATAAGTGAAGATATCAATGCGGGCACTAATGCGGATGATGATATCGCAGCGATGATAGATGAGATGAACAATGCGTCAGAAGGTGCTGAAATATCAGATGGAGAAAAAAATAAAACGAAATCTGATCCTGACAGACCGGCATTGTCAGATCAGGATCTTATGGCAGCAGCAGAAGAAGTGACACATGATGACAATAAAGATTATATGAGCGGTGCTATTACCATAGATGACAATGCGGGTGATAAAGAGAATGACAGTGATCTTGCAGATAGTGTTGAGGAAAATGGAGATACTGCAAGCACTGATGGTGATGAGAAAAGTGTTGCAGATAATATCCTTTCAGGTTTAATGGATGATATACCCGGAATTACGGACGCAGGGATATCTGACGAAGAATCAGTTGGTGGAGATAGTACGGTTGTCAAAGCAGATTCAGTAGATTCAGCTGACACAGCAGATACAACAGATACAACCGCTGCAGACGGGATAAAGCCTAAGGGGAAGGGAATAAAAGGACTTATTGCAAAATTCCTTGAATTTATAAATGCGGATGATGATGACGATGATGACGATGGCAAAAAAGCAGCTGGGTCTGATGGACAGCCAGGTGAGAATATAAGCGATGAAAATCAGCAGGTGCTGGATGAAGTGAATGCTGAGGAAAATGCCGAAGGTAAGAAAGGTAAAAAGGGGAAGAAAGGTAAGAAGGATAAAAAGGGAAAGAAGGGTAAAGCAGCCGAAGACGGAGATGAAGAAGGCGAAGAAGGCGACGAGACTCCGGATAAGGGTAAAAAGAAAAAGAAGAAAGAAAAGAAGAAAAAAGCAGCAGCAGAAGAGCCGGCTGAAAATACAAAAGAAGAGAAATTATCAAAAAAACGTATCAGATTGACTGTCATATTTGCCGTTACATTTACAGTGTGTATTATGGTTCTTTGTTATGTACTTCCAATGCAGCTTACCCTTAGAAAAGCACGCAGATCATTTGAAAAGCAGGATTATGAGGCGGCATATGAAGAATTGTATGGTCGAAAATTAAATGCATCTGATCAGGAGATATATAACAAATCAAGTATCATAATGCAGGTGGACAGGAAATATCAGTCATACGAGAATGACAAAAAAATGGGAAATAAGCTTGAAGGGCTTGATTCTCTGATCCAAGGTGTGGCAAGATATAATCTGTTAAAAGACCAGGCAGATTCATATGGGATAATTGATAAGATAAAAGAGATATATGATAAGATACTTAAGGCACTGCAGGACGATTATGGTGTCTCCGAGCAGAAGGCAAATGAGATCGCAGACAGTAAAGATGATCTGACATATACGAAATCGCTATACGATGTGCTTGGTGAGGAAATGCCGGGAAGTAATGTGAAAACTGATAGTAAAGATAACGAATCAGAGAATAAAAAAGATTCCGGATCTGATGTAGCAGAAGAAACAGTGAATCAGACAGCGACTGAGAATTCGACGGCAACAGGTGACGGTCAGGGCTGGGCTGATAAACCTGCCGGAAATGAGACGGAAAATCCGGCTGAGACGGGGACTGATGGCGCTACGGCAAGTGAAACTGACAGCGGCAAGAATCCGCAGTCACAGGAATCAGTTATGTATGTCATACATACAAAAAAATAATGAATGATAGAATCGGAGCAAAGATGGTAGCAATCATCGATTATGATGCAGGGAATATCAAAAGCGTAGAAAAAGCTGCGCAGCTTTTAGGACAGGATGTGATACTAACAAGGGACAAAGATAAGATCCTTGCTGCAGATCACATCATTCTTCCGGGCGTTGGAGCTTTTGGCGACGCAATGGAAAAGCTAGAGAGATATGATCTTATAGATACGATCAGCAAAGCAGTAGACCAGAATATTCCTTTTCTTGGAATATGCCTTGGACTTCAGCTTATGTGTACGGATAGCGAGGAAGCACCTGGCATAAAGGGACTTGGACTAATAGACGGTCATGTCGTGAGGATACCTGAGGGTGATGGAAGAAAGATTCCGCAGATAGGCTGGAATAGTATCTCATTTCCTAATAAAGGACGGCTTTTCAAAGATATTCCGGAAAATACATATATCTATCTTGTCCATTCATATTATCTGCATTCAGAAGATAGAGAGATCGTCACAGCGCAGACAGAGTACGGCGCAGTGATGGATGTGTCTGTAGAGAAAGGTAATCTTTTTGCATGTCAGTTTCATCCGGAGAAAAGCTCAGAATACGGTCTTAAGATACTCAGCAATTTCTTTGACATTCACAGATGAAGGGGTAACAGATGCTTACAAAAAGGATAATCCCATGTCTTGATGTAAGAGACGGACGGGTCGTAAAAGGAATCAATTTTGTAAATATAAAAGATGTAGGAGATCCGGCACTCGTTGGTGAGGCTTATGATAAAGCCGGCGCTGACGAGCTTGTATTCCTGGATATAACAGCGTCATCTGATGCACGTCACACAGCAGTTGATATGGTAAGACGAGTTGCAGAGAGAGTATTTATCCCATTTACGGTAGGCGGCGGAATCAGGACAGTTGAGGATTTTAAAGCGATACTCAGAGAAGGAGCCGATAAGGTTTCTGTCAATACAGCGGCGCTTATGAATCCGGATCTTATAAGTGATGCTGCCGATAAATTTGGCAGACAGTGTGTTGTCGTTGCAATGGATGCAAAAAAACGGAGTGACGGCAGCGGATGGACCGTATATAAGAACGGCGGTAGAGTAGATATGGGTATTGATGCCGTTGAATGGGCGATAAAAGCTGATGAGCTTGGCGCCGGCGAGATACTTCTTACAAGTATGGATGCTGATGGCACAAAGAATGGGTATGATATAGAACTTACAAGAACGATAGCTGAAAATGTGTCGGTACCAGTCATAGCATCAGGCGGAGCCGGGAAATTGGAACATTTTTATGAAGCGCTCACAGACGGAAAGGCAGATGCGGCACTTGCAGCATCGCTTTTCCACTATAAGGAACTTGAGATAAGTCAGGTAAAAGAGTATCTTAAGGGAAAAGATGTACCGGTAAGAATCTGAGACAAGTAAGTGCATTTAGTAACATAACACAATTGTTATTTTTGACATCCACATAATGATATTGTTATGATCACAGATTATGATAAATTGAATCTATGAATCGTTTTTTTGAATCAGAGGCAGATATAAGAATGACAATGATAGACAATGACTGGCTTCCGGCAGTAAAGGAAGAATTTGCAAAACCGTATTATAAACAGCTCTTTTCGTTTGTAAATCAGGAATACAAAACACATACGATATATCCGCCTGCAGACGATATATTTAATGCGCTTCACCTCACACCACTGGCAGATGTCAAAGTGGTCATATTAGGGCAGGATCCTTATCATGAGCCACATCAGGCACATGGTCTTTCATTTTCCGTACCAGAAGATCAGAACGAGATCCCTCCGTCACTTAAGAATATCTATAAGGAAATAAAAGATGAACTGGGATGTTATATACCTGATAACGGTTACCTTAAAAAATGGGCAGATCAGGGAGTGTTGATGCTTAACACAGTCCTTACGGTCAGAGCACATCAGGCAAATTCGCATCAGGGTAAGGGCTGGGAAAAATTTACCGATGCAATAATAGAAGCGGTTAATGAGCAGGATAGACCGATCGTTTTTATGTTATGGGGACGTAATGCTCAGGCGAAGAAACCGATGCTCAATAATCCTAAACAGCTGGTACTTACTGCGGCACATCCAAGCCCGCTTTCTGCATATAACGGATTTTTCGGATGTGGACATTTTAAGACGGCAAATGAATTTCTTGAAAAGAACGGCATAAGCGCTGTAGACTGGCAGATAGAGAACAGAAGCAGTCAGTGATATAGTATCAGATATGAATCATCATGTATTATTTGAGGAGAGATTATGAAAAAAGAAGCATTTGTCACAAAGGAACAAGTCGAAAAGATCGCGGCAGAATATCCGACACCGTTTTATCTTTATGATGAGGCAGGCATAAGAAAGAATGCAGAAAACGTAAAAAAAGCGTTTTCATGGAACAAGGGGTTCAGAGAATATTTTGCGGTCAAAGCCACTCCTAATCCATCACTTGTCGGTATCATGAAGGATTATGGATTCGGAACAGACTGCTCATCAATGACAGAGCTTATGACAAGCAGGGCACTTGGTTTTCCGGGCGAATGTATCATGTTTTCATCGAATGATACTCCGGCGGAAGAATATACTTATGCAAATAAGATCGGAGCGATAATCAATCTCGATGATATAACACATATTGGGTTTTGTGAGAAAGCGTGTGGAGGAAAACTTCCGGAAACGATGAGCTGCAGATTTAATCCGGGTGGAATATTCAAGATGAGCAATGGAATAATGGATAATCCCGGAGACTCAAAATACGGAATGACAAGAGAACAGTTATTTGAAGCATACAGGATACTTAAAGATAAAGGTGTAAAACATTTTGGAATGCATGCTTTTCTTGCAAGCAATACAGTCACAAACAGCTATTATCCGCAGCTTGCAAAGCAGCTTTTTGAACTTGCAGTAGAACTGCATAAGGAAACCGGTGCAGACATAAGTTTCATAAATCTTTCAGGCGGCGTTGGAATCACTTATAAACCGGAACAGACATCAAATGATATATTTGCAATAGGCGAAGGAGTACGTGAAGTATACGAAGATGTTTTAGTACCGGCAGGTATGGACAATGTAGCGATATATACCGAAATGGGAAGATTCATGATGGGCCCTTATGGTGCACTTATAACAAAAGCGATTCATGAGAAGCATACATATAAGGAGTACATAGGAGTTGATGCGTGTGCAGTCAATCTGATAAGACCTGCCATGTATGGCGCATATCATCATATCACTGTTCTTGGCAAAGAAAATGAGCCATGCGATCATACATATGATGTCACAGGCTCACTTTGCGAAAACAATGATAAATTTGCGATAGACCGTGCGCTTCCAAGAATAGATAATGGAGATTATCTATTTATCCACGACGCGGGCGCTCACGGATTTTCTATGGGCTATAACTACAATGGCAAATTAAAATCTGCAGAACTCCTCCTTAAGACAGATGGAAGCGTCAAGCTCATAAGACGTGCTGAGACACCTGCCGATTATTTTGCGACACTTTCGGTCAACGAAGCGTATCCTGCACTTATGAAAGAGACTCAAAGCTGAGAACTCATAACATAATTTTGAGATATTAATATTGATAGTGAGTATTATTGGCTGATGGTGCATTGTGCATTGTCAGCCATTAAATGTATCGGAGTAATAACCGCTTTTTGATACGGGCTCACCTGCAATGCGAAGATGAGATGTATCGCCGATGAACTGTGCACGGAATGAAGCACAGTCAGGGGTGCGTTCCTCACTGCAGAGTACGGTCACACCTGAAGGTGCGACAAAAGTATTCTGCCACAGCATGACAGGAGAAAGTCCCATCAGGTGGCTCATGAGTACACATGAAATACCAAAATGACAGAAAAATACGAGATTATCATCATTGTGTTCATTTACTTTGTAGTATCCGCCATTTCGCTCATAACCGTGCTCAGAAAGCAGATTATCGAATTTGCTGCAAACGTCCATATAATGATCATAAACACTCGGATTAAAACAATAAGGTTTCTCATTCATCCAATTGTTCTTGTCATAGAGACCAGGTTTAAGTGTCCATTCGGCAGGGAGAAAGTCCCAGCAACAGTCAGAATTTCCGGTCTCCGGATCATTCCATGTATACCAGAATTCCTGAAGCCATTCATATGTTGTGGCTGTCCTGTTCATTTTCTTAAGAGATAACGATGCCGTATCTTTTGCACGTCCTAGCGGCGACTGGTAGAAATCCTTAACATCCCACTTAGAGACACGTTCTGCAAGAAGAGCAGCTTCACACCATCCTTTTTCGGTTATCGTGTTATTTTCATAATCTGGTTCTGCATGTCTGATAAATATCAGTTTCATATATATTCTCCTCTGGATTCATGATAAAAGTGCTCATGCATATAAGCATGTATTATTATATCACATGATTTGAGTGTCAAAAGTAGTTATTATGCGATGATGTTACGAATTGCTTTACGCAACTTTATAAACCATTCGGAATCCGCTGATTTGCCATAAGTATTGTATTTATCGACATCGTTTACTATAATTATGATAGATTTGCGAAAACAAAGATCGTTTTCAAAATCTGTAAGAAGCGGAGAAATACGTAATACTATTTTTATGGGGATAAAGGGGTACAACAGTGAAAACTACAGAAGTTAAAAATGGAAGTCTTATTTATCAGTGTGGGAAACCGGTAAATGAGATCGCATTTGTTAAAAGTGGTGAGGTGCTTGTAACTACGCCAAGCGGCAGCTATATGGTCGAACAGAACGGTATACTTGGGATATGCGAACTTGCATCAATAGTTCACTATTATACATATAGTGCGGCATCGCCTGTTATTCTCGAAAGATATGAATACAGCAGAGCTGATCTTGATTTCTTTTCTGACAGGATGCCGAACCTTGCAGATATTGCCGTTTCTACAGGAGTAGAGCAGGTAAGCGATATCGCTGCATCATATACGATTTCGTGTATGAATACGGCAGAAATATATGATTTTATTGAAAGTCAGTATAATGAGTACTGTTTATTATGCAAAAAGAAGCATATAAAGCCTAAGACACTCGGTACTTTTAGTGATATGACAAGACCTGACAGTGATAGTGGCAGCATTCACTATATGTCCGGATTTTATTCTATTATAAGACAGATAACGGAGGGCAATATATTTGTTGCTCAGTCTGATTTCCTGGACGGGTTTATCAGGCACCTCTGCTTTGATTCGGAACAGATACTCAGGGCAGAGGGCGAATTAAAATCAGAAAAGGCAAAGCTGCTATCGATGATCGTCGGCGAGGAAAGAGATGATCTCCTTGAATGTTATACTAGTCTTTTGGGGAGCTTTAAGCAGGGAAATGAAGAGACTAAGCAGATAGCGGATGCTATCATGAAAATTCATGTTGAGATAAACGGTCATAAAGAAATAGACGCAGATCTTGCTAACAGACGGGTAGGAGAAGCAGAATCTGAACTTCTTAAGCTGCCGGCAGAATCTGATGCGAAAGAGGATAACACCAAGTTAGATAACAACGATGATCAGGAATCAGAACCATTAACATCAGAAATATCTGAACTGTCAGACGCTATAGATACTATACTGGATTACGCTGACTGTGGTGCTGATGTAAATGCATCATTTAAGTCTGCTATAAGTGCGTTTAAACTTCTTGGCGGAAGAGAACTCACCGATGATCGTGCGTCGAAACTCAGGCATAC
>OBMA010002650.1_pt1 | contig 10351 bp, 8 predicted proteins | sample 1539141 | NCBI WGS metagenome assembly OBMA01 (sample SAMEA3991484, study PRJEB22521) | metagenome | biome: anthropogenic terrestrial biome; feature: sewage plant; material: raw primary sludge | place: Sweden | collected 2012-09-26 | reverse complement strand
TTCAATGCAGAAGCATCTTGAAGAAATAGAACTTGAATTGGTCGCTAGGATATATAAAGAGTTCCTAGTGAAATTTAATGGAAATAAATCTGAGTTTGCAAAAGCATCTAACTGCTCTGAAACAACAGTTAGAAGAGTATTTAGAAATGAACAACGTATGACAGTTGATTTATTTTTGAGATTCTGTTTTGCACTAAATAAAAACATCAATGAAATTTTTGAAGGAATTGATATTTTAAATAAATGAGCCTAAAATTTACTTAAAAATTAGACTCATTTTTATTGCCTCTATTTGTTTTAATAAAAATATTGATAAGTTTCTGGTAAATAGGGATTATCTAATTTCCTTTCAGTTGGATATCCATTGGCATCATACTTAAATGTATAATGATCTGTTGAGCCATCGCCCCCTCGTCCGTCTTGGGTCATATTGTTTTGCGAGTACGTATCTTCATTGGTGTCAAATAATAAATTAAACCCTAAAACATTCTTAAACGGGTTGTTTTTTGTGTCATAGCCAAATATATAAATACTAGTACCTTCTTCATTTTTTACTAAATTCCCATTTTCAAATGTCAATAGACCAGTTGTGTTTTGACTCCCAGTGCGGGTTCTAATGTACGACACTGTTCCGTTAGCATTATATGTATAGGTGCGAGAATCTGTTTCCCCATTTTCTTTTTCGACTACTTTTGCAACTTTACCATTTAGATATGTATATTCATATGACGAGCCTAGCATATTATTAGCGACTTTAGTTTCAATTTTAGTTATTAGATCTCCTGTGTAAGTATAATAAGTGATTGCCCCGCCATCCCAAGTCTTGCTTACTATTTTATTTCCATCATATTTGTAAGTGAGTATGTCAACTGCATTTGGACCGTAGGTTTTGATTATTTTTTTCACCAAAATAGTATTGGATGGATTAATATTTGTATCACTTCCGTTATCTGAACTACACGATATTAAGGTAGCAATAAACAATAAAGCAAGGATAATGTTGTTTGATTTCATTTATTTTAGTTTTTAAATTTATATTATTATTTGTTTCTGACGATTATTGTTGTAAAAGACCTAGATCATAATTTTATATTCATTTTAAGATTTTCCGTAAACAAACGTTTTGTTGTTGTGGGATTATTGATGTTCTTAATTGTTCAAGTCTGAAGTTGAAATCCGTTACTTATAAATAAACAGTTCTTTCTTCTTGCTCGCAATACCCACTTTTAGTGATTTTTACTAATTCTTAATTTTAGTTTTTGTTTGTAAAATTTATTATGTTTATAAACATTTCACAATATTATTTAACTCAAATGCAGTCTATCTGCAATTCTAATTATGCCTACAAATTTAAACGCCCTATTACGTTACAAGATTATTGATGAGTGCTTGTCTAATGATCAATTGAGCTGCACAATCGATGTACTAATAGAGAAATGCACTCAAAAACTATCTGAATTTCAGGGAGTATATAGTGTTTCTGAGAGAACTATTCGAAATGATATTAGGATTTTAAGAAGTGATGCGTTGGGTTTTAACTCCCCAATTGTAGTTAATCAGGGAGTTTATTCTTATAGTGAATCAGGTTATTCTATTTTTGGTAGACCTATTCAAGAATTAGAATTGCTAAAAGATATTCAAAGTCTATTGGTGTCAGAATTTGATTCTATCAGCAATAAGAATTTACCATTTTTACTTGTTCAATTGGCACAAATAACCGCACAAAAGACACCTAAAAAGTGTGCTCCAGAAGGTTATGGAATTTTAGAGTCTAAAAAATCAGGCAGTAAAGTGTTTGTTATTGTTAATCATTATAAAGAGAATATGGAGTCTTATGTTAGCTCATTATGGAAAACAAACGCTCCATACCGTTGGTTTGAAAAACCATTCAAAAAACCAAAAGAACATATTTATTTTAAATGGGAATATATTTTTGAGGCATTATAAATTTTGAATAACTCACAGTTTCCGAGCTAATTTAGTCATAGCCTCACTTACTTTCTTTTGCACAATTTTACCATAGCTCTCTTGAGTTATAGTCATGTTGGAGTGCCCTAATAGTTCCGATACGATTTCCATTGGAACGTCATTTTAAAGGAGCACTGTTGAAGCAAATGTTTTTCTGGCTATATGATGTGTTAATGTCTTATCAATCCCTGTAATGTCCGCTATTTGCTTGAGGTAAGAATTGAATTTCTGATTGCTTATTGATGGGAATATGCAGTTACTATCAGTTGAGTATTTCTCAATAATTTCTTGAGCCTTTGGTAGAATTGGAATTGAGATTTGACGTTGTGTTTTTTCACGTTTCATCTGAATCCAGTTAATGTTGTCAAAACCTATTTGGATGTTCTGCTTCTCAAGATGTGCCATTTCATTATAAGCTAATCCTGTGTAACAACAGAAAACAAATAAGTCTTGAATTAAACTTAGTCTTTTTTGTAGCAATACTGCTTCTTCAAGAGTTTTGAGTTCTTCTGTAGTAAGGAATATAACGGTTTTACGGACTGTTTTAGACTTGTGAAGTATAAATGGATCTCTATCTAAATAGCCTTCTGAAATGGCTTGTTTTATTGGGGTTCTAAGCCTTTGAATGGTTTTGTTGATAGTAATTTGTTCTTGCTTCTTTTCTGTTTTTAAATAGTAGTCAAAATCACTTAGAAACTGTAGACTTAATTCTTTTAGTGGGTAATCTGTTTTCTTGTATTTCCATTTTAGGAAAGCTTCTAAATGGTTGCCTACATAAACGAACTTGTTATAGGTATTGTCTTTGATTTCTAGTCCTACTAGTTTTTCGATTTTGGAGAGATACTGTTTGTAGTAGGAGAGAATGAATTCACTTTTCTTTAGTTCTTTGCCAAAGTATTTGTCGTGAATGTCTTCAATAGAAAAAGGATTTTCTTGTAATCTTAAAATCATGTAGATGCTATTGACCTTAGATTTTATTTTGTCCAATTGAGAGTTGTATAGAATTGCAGATTTGTGGGAATTTAGAATTACTTGGTTTTTGGTATCCCAGTGCTCGGATTCAATATTAATGCCTGTGCTAATCTGTTTTCTGTTCCCATTTAGGGTTATTCGGCAAAATAATGGAGATTGATTCTTCTTGTTTTTTCTATTCTTTCCTTCAATAAATAGAATTTTGAATTTGTCTGTTGTCATAACTTTTTGTTTTAGTCAGACATGCAATTGGTTACGATAAAAAAAGTGATGCCTTTTAGAAAAAGAGATGATGCCTAATATGTTGCCTTTTTTTAGTAAAATAACTTGGCAACTTGGCAAAATCCAGAATTAGCTTTTATCTACTGAATCTCCGTGAAGTACTGATTTCACTATAGCTTAAAAACAAAAAAGACCTTACATTGCTGTAAAGTCTTTTTAAAAAGCTCCCTCTCTTGGGCTCGAACCAAGGACCCTCTGATTAACAGTCAGATGCTCTAACCAACTGAGCTAAGAAGGAAACTGTATATTTTTATTCTGATAAGGAATGAACGTTTTTGTGTACTTTATTGTGATATGCGTTTCAGTTATAAAGCGGTGCAAAGATAGGCTATCATTTGGTTTTTGCAAATAAAAATCGAACTTTTTTTATTTTTTTTTATCTGCCCACAATTGCCTTGTAAATATCGTTTCCGTTAGCAAATAATAGCAGTGTTATAAGTAAAACAAAACCAACCATTTGTGCGTTTTCAAGGAATTTATCGCTTGGTTTCTTCCCACTGATAATTTCATATAATAAAAACATAACGTGACCTCCATCAAGTGCTGGAATAGGCAATAAGTTCATTACTCCAAGCATAATTGATAATAAAGCGGTGATGGTCCAGAACGTTTCCCAGCTCCATGTATTAGGAAAAATATCAAATATGGCTTTAAAACCACCTACTTGTTTGTAAGCACCTGTACTTGGACTGAAAATCATTTTCAATTGTTTTCCGTACCCTATTAATTGGTCTTTACCTTTGGTGATTCCCACCGGAATTGATTCTAGTAAACTAAATTCCTGTTTGCTGATTTTATAATACCCCAGTTTTTCTAGATTACTCATGCTTAATCCACCAACACCAATTCCTAGTTTTCCATCATTAGAAACAATAACAGGAACTTGAATTTCTTTTTGGTCTCTTAAAATCGTGGCGGGAATCGTTTTGTTCTTGTTCTTTTCTAATATTGCTTTTGCTTGATCAAAATATTTTGCCGGTTGACCGTTTAATGCTAGTACAACATCTTTTGGCTGCAAAGCAGTATTCTTTGAGCCATCAGAAACGGCTCCTACTACAAATGGCATTCTAATGCTTACTAGTGGTTCTTTTTCCTGTTTTGATAATTGGTCTACAAAATCTATTGGCATTTTGATGGCTTGTTGCGTCCCATTTCTTTCAATAAGCACTTCTTTGGCCATAACCACTTTCATATTGATGTCATTGTCAAATTTGACGATTTTTTCACCATCTACGGATACAATATGATCTCCAGTTTTGAAACCTGCTTTTTGCATGGCTTTATTTTCAATCAACAATCCATCTTTCATATCTTCATTGGCAATGTAAATATCGCCATAGGCAAATGCCATTCCGATATAAATGATAAATGCCAAAATAAAATTCACCGTAACGCCACCCAACATGATAATCAAACGTTGGTATGCCGGTTTAGATCGAAATTCCCAAGGTTGTGGTGGCAAAGCCATTTGTTCCTTGTCCATGCTCTCGTCTATCATCCCTGAGATTTTCACATAACCGCCCAGAGGCAACCACCCAATACCGTATTCTGTATCGCCAATTTTCTTTTTTAGTAGGGAATATTTAACGTCAAAAAATAAATAGAATTTTTCTACTCTGGTTTTAAACAATTTAGCAGGAATGAAATGTCCTAATTCGTGAAGTATAATAAGTAATGATAAGCTCAATAAAAATTGAGAAAGCTTTATAAATATGTCCATTGTTTAATTTTAGTTCTTTTACAACTCGCAAAAGTAAGGTTTTCTATTTGTTTAATTTGCAATATTTATTCCATAACGTTTTAAATATTTGTTAATTATTACAAATTCAAACTCTGGTTTAGCAGCTGTCCCGTAACTTTACTTTTTGAAACGACTATTTCTCGTTAACCCTCATCTAAAATCATCACTATGTCCTCAAAATTATTTTCTCCTCTTTCCATAAAAAGTATTACCCTCAAAAATAGGATTGTGATTTCTCCTATGTGTCAATATTCTGCAAAAGATGGGTTTGCCAATGATTGGCATCTCGTGCATTTAGGCAGTCGTGCCAGCGGCGGTGCGGGATTGATCATTCAGGAAGCGACCGCTGTTTCTCCAGAGGGAAGAATTTCGCCCGGTGATTTGGGACTTTGGAAAGACGAACACATCGAGAAATTAACATCTATAAATAGTTTTATTATCAGCCAGAATTCAATTCCTGGAATTCAATTGGCGCATGCAGGTCGAAAAGCAAGTTGCTCCTCGCCATGGAACGGACATAAAAAACTAGATACAACACAAGGAGGCTGGGAAACTGTGGCGCCAAGCGCAATTCGGTTTCAAGAGACAGACACTTTGCCTGTTGCCTTAGATAAAGCGGGTATCGACAAAGTAGTTTCCGATTTTAAAGCAGCGACCAAAAGAGCAGTGAGTGCTAGTTTTCAAGTGTTAGAAATCCATGCGGCTCACGGCTATTTGTTGCATCAGTTTATGTCGCCTTTGTCTAATCTTAGAACCGATGAATACGGCGGAAGTTTCGAAAACCGAATCCGATTAACCCTTGAAGTAGTGGAAGCAGTGCAATCAGAATGGACGGAAAAATTGCCTTTGTTCGTCCGAATTTCCGCTACAGACTGGGCTGAAGGTGGATGGAATGCGGAAGAATCCGTACAGCTTTCAAAAATACTAAAAGAAAAAGGCGTTGATTTAATTGATGTTTCTTCTGGAGGATTGGTCTCACACCAACAAATTCCGCTAGGTCCCAATTACCAAGTTCCTTTTGCAGACCAAATTAAAAAAGAAACCGGAATCCTAACAGCTGCAGTGGGGTTAATCACCGAGGCCACTCAAGCCGAGGAAATTGTGGCTTCAGGAAAAGCCGATTTAATATTATTTGCCAGAGAATCCCTAAGAAATCCAAATCTTGGATTGACATTTGCCCATGATTTAAATGAAGATGTGGCATGGCCAAAACAATACGAAAGAGCCAAAATATAAAAAAAACCTAAACACGAATTCCACGAATTGGCACTAATTTATTTCGTGTAAATTGGTGCAATTGGTGTTTAACTTCTGAAATTAGTACTAAATTACTCTTTTATGCAAAAAATAAAAACCGCACTACTTTCTTACGGAATGTCTGGAAAAGTATTCCATGCGCCATTTGTAAATTTTCATTCGGGACTTGAACTGATTGGTTCCTGGGAACGAAGTAAAAAATTAATTCAGCAAGATTTTCCTGAAGTGAAAAGTTATGCTACAATTGATGAGTTGTTGGAAGATACGGTCGATCTGGTTATTGTAAATACGCCAGTCGAAACGCATTATGAATATGCTAAACAAGTCCTTTTGGCTGGCAAACATGCCATTGTCGAGAAAGCGTTTACGACAACCGTTGCTCAAGCACAGGAATTAGCGGCTATCGCCAAAGAAAAAGGGGTAAAACTTGCCGTTTTTCAAAACCGAAGATGGGATAGCGATTTCAAGACTGTACAAAAAATTATTTCGGATGGGATTTTAGGTGAAATCGTGGAAGCTGAATTTCATTTTGACCGCTATAATCCGCTTTTGAGTCCCAAGCAACACAAAGAAAGCGTCAATTCTGGTGCCGGAATTCTCAAGGATTTAGGACCGCATTTAATCGATCAAGCGCTGTGTTTGTTTGGTTTGCCACAAGCAGTTTTTGCTGATATTCGCATAACTCGAGAACATTCATTGGTCGATGATTGCATCGATATTTTACTGTATTATTCCAATTTCCGTGTCCGGTTAAAAGCGGGATTTTTTGTCCGCGAAGCCATTCCTGCCTATGTGATTCACGGAAAAAAAGGCTCGTTCCTGAAACCACGCGCCGATGTTCAGGAGGACGAATTGAAGTTGGGAAACAAACCCAATTTAGGCACTTGGGGAACCGAATCCGTGGAGAAACAAGGACTTTTGCACACAGAAATAAAGGGTGAAATAGAAAAAAAAAGCATCCCAACACTTCAAGGGAATTATTATGACTTTTTTGACGGCGTTTATAATTCAATCCTACATAATAGTGCTGAACCAGTAACGGCGCAGGATGGCGTTCATGTCATGCAAATTATCGAAGCCGCCATTCAAAGCAGCGCCCAGAAAAAAGCAATTGATTTATAATACGTTACCCGCTGAATTTTCAGTGCTCTTATTAGTTTTCAAGGGCAAAGGAATTCAGTGATTAGGAGCACAACAATCACTTTTCATAAGAAATTATCACCCGCTGTACGCAGTATCTTTTTTATAAACGCAAGCTGTTTTGTGGTCAAAACACGGGATGCATTCAAGCGTTTATAAAAAAGGATACTTGCTGCCATCGGGGCTACAAAATCCGTTTATTTTTTCTAAGGACTTTTTGAAAAAGAGCAAAAAAATATTTTCATTGAAAATCAACAGCTTAGTGCTTTTTTTTATATATTTAACATTACAATTGTTTCAAGCAATTTCTTACTATGGGCTGAATTTCAAATACCACTTTCTTCAGCATGATATGATTTTAGGTTAATACCACTTTTCCAAAATTCAGTTTTAATTGTTTTAATGCAGTTATCCCATCCCGGATAATGCTTTCTATGCTTTTAGTTCAACCGTTACAATTCATTTCTAGTGGTTGAACTTCTCGTATAGGATAAAAATATTTCGACTACAATTTTCAAAAAGTGTAACCATTATCAGTTGAGTATATGAAAAAAATTTACCTTACTTTATTTTTTATCGTTCACATAGTATGCAGTACAGCACAAACCACCACGGGTTTTTTTGGAAAAATTATAGAGTCCAAAACACAAAATCCGCTAGGATATGTGGTCGTAAGTATTCAAAATACAACTTTGATGCAACTCACTAAATCCGATGGTAATTTTAGTTTTGATACCGTTCCTACAGGTAATATATTGCTTCTTATTCACAGTCAAGGATTCAAAGACGGTTTGTATCCCATAGCAATCACCGAAGGAAAAATGCTGGATTTAGGAACCATAACTTTAGAAGAAGACCAATCTACAGAACAACAAAGCAGCATTATCACACTCGGAGAAAGTGATTTTAGTGATGAGAACAGCAGCTCCGAAAATACTTCGGGATTGTTGCAATCGTCCCGAGATGCTTTTTTGCAAGCTGCCGCCTTCAACTGGGGACAAGCGCGGTTTAGAGTTCGCGGTTTAGACAGCGAGCACTCCACGATGATGATCAACGGAGTTGCTATGAACAAAATTTATGATGGAAGACCGCAATGGGGCGGATGGGGCGGACTGAATGATGCGCTTCGCAATCAGGAATTCACACTTGGAACTGCGCCTTCGGATTATACATTTGGTGGGATTTTAGGAACACAACAAATCAATACACGAGCTTCTATTTACAGACCCGGTTCTCGAATCACATTTTCAGGAACCAATACCAATTACAGTTGGCGCACGATGGTCACGCATGCTTCCGGAATGAATGCCCGCGGTTGGGCTTTTGTGGTTTCGGCAGGAAAACGCTGGGCGCAAGAAGGCTATTTTGAAGGAACAAGCTATGATGCAAATTCCTTTTTCATAAGCCTCGAAAAAAAAATAAGCGAGAAACATTCGTTGAATCTAACCGGAATGTACACGCCTAATTCCAGAGCCAAAAACTCGCCTAACACCACCGAAGTTACCCAACTGACGAACGCCAAATACAATTCCTATTGGGGTTTTCAAGATGGAAAAAAGAGAAATGCCCGCATCAAAACTATTGAAGAACCTACGATAATGCTAAACCATTATTTTAAAATCAATGAGAAAGCCAATCTGAATTCGACTGTAATGTATCAATTTGGAAAAATTGCCAACAGCAACATCGATTATCAAAATGCGAACAGCCCAGACCCAACCTACTACAGAAAAATGCCCAGTTATTACAGCTCGCTTTATGCGCCAGATAATGGAGAATATTCGGGAGCATTTACGCCAGATTATGAAAATGCCGAGAAAAGCAAAGCGAAATTTCTAGCGCATCCTCAAATCGATTGGACGGCACTTTATCGAGCCAATCAAAATCCAATTTTTGATGGGAATGGAACAATTTCCGGCTATGAACCGGCAAAAAGCAAGTACGTTTTGTATGAAGATCAAGTAGAAGATGAAACGGCGGTAGCCACCACAAATTTGAGCGCGCAACTGTCAGAAAACATTTTTTTGAATGCCGGAGCGGCTTTCAAAAAGCTAAAATCACATAATTCTCAACAGCTTTTGGACTTGCTTGGCGGTTCTTGTTTTGAAGATATCGACGCTTTTTACAATGGAGATCAATCGCAGTCTGACCTCAATAATCCGGACCGTCAAGTGGGAGTTGGAGATACATACGGATACAATTATAATTATTTTGCCACTACTTTAGAAGCTTTTACCCAATTCAAATTCACGTACAACAAAGTAGATTTTTATTTGGCTCAGCATTTTGCCAGAGCGGATTATCAAAGGGAAGGTTTGTACAAAAACGGCATCTATGCAACGAATTCCTTTGGAAAAAGTGAGAAAGTAGTGTTTGAAAACTTTGGCTTCAAAGCCGGATTCAATTTGAAAATTTCGGGCAAACAGTTAGTGACTTTCAATGCGGCACATTTGACCAAAGCGCCTTCTTTGAGAAATACGTTTGCAAATTCCCGTTTGAATAATTCAATTGTAAATGATCTTGAAAGTGAAAACACAAGCAGTTTAGACGCCAGCTACATCTATCGTTCCCCAAAATTGAAAGCCAGACTAACGACGTATTATTCCCTAATTAAAAACGCGACTCAAATTTCATTTTTTTATGCCGAAGGGATTTTTGATGATGGCGCGGGTTATTTAAACACCGATGCTTTTGTGAGCCAAACAATAACGCAATTGAACAAGAAAAATTGGGGCGCCGAATTCAGTTTGGAATACCAATTGACCCAAACCTTTAAAACTACTTTATCCGCAGCTTTTGGGGAATATACGTATGACAGCAATCCAAAAGTGACATTGACAAATGATGCCGAGGCAACTTTAGCAAACACCAATCCTATTTTTGATTTTGGAACGGCTGCACTCAAAAATTACAAACAAGCAGGAATTCCACAACGTGCCTATTCCTTAGGAATTGAATACCAGATCGGAAGAGCACACGTCTGAACTCCAG
>OBMA010002644.1_pt1 | contig 10367 bp, 8 predicted proteins | sample 1539141 | NCBI WGS metagenome assembly OBMA01 (sample SAMEA3991484, study PRJEB22521) | metagenome | biome: anthropogenic terrestrial biome; feature: sewage plant; material: raw primary sludge | place: Sweden | collected 2012-09-26 | reverse complement strand
ATGCCGCCTGCAAAGTCAATATGATTGTCTTTCAACAAAATCATGTCGAACAGACATGTAGACTTCTTCAAGAAAGTCATCCTTTGTATATGTGTCAATAGATTTCTCCTGGACAAGAGGATTTTCTTCTCGGATCATATCAACAATGAAATCAAATTCACCCTTTGTTAGTCTAAACAAGCTACCCTGTGGATTGACGAAGTATTCCATCTTTTCAAGTTCAGTACAGGATTTTAGCGTCTGATAATCAATTGGTGATGTGAGGCCTTCTGTTTTTTCAAAGTACAACTTCTCTCCGTCCTGCTCAGCACTGATCTTCGCAAGCGCAACAATCTGTTTAACTGGATAGGACTCATATCCGATAACCATATCCCCTGGCTTGGCATCGAGAAAGTTCTGGAATATTCTGCGCTTGTTGCCGTTTTCGTTGTAAAGTGTATAGTCCTGAACTTCTCCAACAGCGATTCCGGAGAAGCTCCAAATTTTCGGATTGGCGTTCAGCCACCAATAATGGTGATCATCGTCTCCACTTTCCGGAGTTGCATAAAGCTGAACCTGACTTAGATCAACCTTATCGAGAGCCTCTGAAAGTTCATCTCTTAGTTTCCAGATATAACTGCCTTCTTCGTCTTTGCTGCTACTTTTACCAACATAAAGGACTGTCCACCAACGTGCATTTTCATTGTTACGTTCCATTACTGGGCAACCCGTTTTCTCGACAATCCTCCTTGCAAGCCCTACAGAACCGCTATTATAGAAGTTTTTTGTCTCACCGTACTTGATTGCAAGCTGAGTGCAGGTGGCCTGTCCACCATAGTCTTTCATCCGGCGCATGATTTCCAGACTGTTCTCGGTAAAAACATCTTTATCCCCAAGCAGTGCAACCCAATCATCTACTGTCAATCCCGGTTCGTAATCTTCGGGGAACCATTCCCCAGGAAGTGTCGGCGTCTCGTCACTGTTCTTCTGCGAATAATAACGGCTGACATAAAAACCGACATCAATCGTCAGTGTTTTAAGTTCCGGATCTGGATAACACGTCTCCGTCAATTGGGAGCGAAACAGATTAACCAGTTCAGTATCCAGCTTAAGTTCATCACAGATCTCATCATAGAATTTAATAGTACCGCGAATATTATCCGCATAGGCGCCTTTCTTAAAGGTATAATCACTATTCAGTTCATCCGCAGTTGTTTTGATCTCACCATATTTATAAATGTAATACTTATCCGGATAGCGAAGCCAAAGGTAAACACTAATGGCATTCTCATACTGATAGTGTTGAGCTGCGCCGTTTCCGTACTTTTCAAGCATTATTGAAGCCTGATCTTTGAAGCCCTTGATACGATCATATATATCTTTGCTCTCGTCATAAAGGGCAATAAACATAGCACGGATTTCTTCCGGCGCCGTTTTGGCAAATACCTCAATCATCCGCCGAGGAAAATTATTCATGGAAGCCAGAAGATTGAACGTCTTATCCAAAGAACGATGCAGCATGTCTGCAAAGTCCTGGGCATTCACATCCCAGTTATCCTGAAAGCATCTGATTGCTTCCCATTTATATTTTTCATTTCCCCATTCAGTGGATACAAAATCCTTCTTATAGTCCACAAGCACGTCTTTCAAACGGAATTTGTCAAACACGGCTTATTCCTCCTTTATACCTTACGCAGGCTGTTATATATTTCTTCTGCGAAGATGCCCAGCACCTGTCGTTTAATCTCATCATTTCCGAGAAGCAATGAGAAGAAATCCTGATTCTGATCCAGTCCTTCTATCAGAGCATCATCAATATTGTCAAAATATGAAAACTCGAAATCTTTCTCACTGTTATTTTTCGCGCTGGTCTTCAGTATATCTGATTTCAGCATGATGTCTCGGATCTGAAGCATGGCTTTAACGGCCACGTCATTATCATAAGATTTACCCGTTCTGGAATTGATCTCAGCAATGATCTGTGACAGCCGTTCTTCCTTCGCTTGTGTAAGACTGAAACTCTCAGCCGTAGGGAGCTTTACAACCGGCTGCGCCACCAGGTCTGGTTTTATGTGCTCCTCCGCCTTTTTCTGCACAAAATTTGTCGCTTTGATCTTTCCATCAAGGTTATACCCGCCGCCCGGATGCTTGATATTAATATACGCAAGCACATAGACAATAAAATTATATTTTTTATGTAGATCAACATCTTCAAAGCAAGAGGCCTGAAGCAAGAACTCATAGAAGCGGACAAAATGCCGCATCTTTGCTACAATCTCTGCCTGCTTGATAAGCTCATAACGCTCAATTAGGTTCTTTGTCTTATTGAAGAGGAATGTCAACTTCTGCTTATCCTTTGAAGTAACCTTTGGTTTATAAAGCAATTCATTAGCCATGTCGATATCATCTGGATCAATAACTGCATAAGCATCAATTTCTGCCTCAAGATCATAGATGGCAGTCGGCGTCACCATGTTGGAAAGAAGCGTCGTTGTATAGTACGGAGCGAATGCAGCTTTGATATCTTCATAGGAGTTCACAAAATCCAACACAAAGGTATGCTTCTCAAACGGCGGGCAAATACGGTTCAGCCTTGAAAGTGTCTGAACGGCGGATACACCTTTTAGTTTCTTCAACACATACATCGCGCAAAGCTTTGGCTGATCAAATCCTGTCTGATATTTATTCGCTACCAGGAGCACATTATACTCATCTTTATCAAATTCTTTGGTAAGCCTGTCCTCCGGGAATCCGTTCATAGAAGGCTCACTATGCTCCTTCTCATCATTTGGAAGTTTTACCTTCCCTGAGAATGCCACAAGTGCATGAATATCCTCATAGCCCTTCTTATTGATATATGCTTCCAGGGCCTGACGGTATTTTACTGCACTCTGGCGAGATGCTGTGATAACCATAGCCTTTGCCATGCCACCGATTTCCGTCATAACGCTCTGACGGAAATGTTCCACAATGACTTCAATACGCTGAGATATGTTCGTATCATGTAATTCAACGAATCTGGCAATTTGCCGCTTGGCATCTATCGTCTTACACCGTGGATCGTCCTCTATTTCTTTGTTAATCTGATAAAAAGTATCATAAGTTGTGTAATTGGAAAGGACGTCCAGAATGAAGCCTTCCTCGACAGCCTGTTTCATAGAATAGATATGGAAAGCCTCCAACTGGCCTTTGGTATTGACATGTCCAAAAAGCTGAAGCGTGGTCGACTTCGGCGTAGCGGTGAATGCAAACATCGAAACATTCGGCTGTTTGCCATTCTTGCCGATTTCCTTAGTAATCACATCCTCTACATCTTCAACAACATCCTCAGAAATGTTGTAATCAGAGCCGAGAGACTTGGTAACAGCAGCCATATCCTTACCGGCAGTTGAAGAATGTGCCTCATCGATAATTACAGCAAAGTGCTTCTTTTTCAGATTTGCCACACTGTCCACGATATATGGAAACTTCTGTATTGTTGTAGCGATGATCTTGGTATTTCCCTTCAATGCATTTGCAAGATCGGCAGAATTACATTTGTCATCCATAACCCGAATAAGACCAGCTTTGTGCTCCAGGCCCATTACAGCTGCTTGAAGCTGACGGTCAACAACAACACGGTCGGTAACTATTACGATGTTATCAAAGATGATCTTGTTATTAACATCATGCAGAGAAGTGAGTCTGTGTGCCAACCATGCGATTGAGTTTGTCTTCCCGGAACCAGCAGAATGCTGGATTAAATAGTTCTGCGCCGTTTGATTATCCCTGACATCAGCCAACACTTTCCTAATAACGTCAAGCTGATGATAACGCGGGAAGATAATGCTTTCTTTCTTTTTCGTTTTGCCTGTGAGCTCATCTATCTCCTCTTTAGACTCTACAAACATGAACTTGGAAATCAGATCCAGGACAGTATCTTTTTTCAGGATATCCTCCCACATATAAGAAACGCTATAGCGGTCTTTAAATACAAGATTTCCTTTTCCGGCATTTACGCCCTCGCCGTTACCCATATTGAACGGAAGGAAGAAGGTATCCTGCCCTGTGAGTTTCGTTGTCATATAGACTTCATTCAAGTCCATCGCAAAGTTCACAAGACAACCTGCTTTGAACCAAAAGAGCCTTGTCTTCGGATTGCGGTCTACACGGAACTGATAAATAGCGTCCTGATAGGACTGTCCTGCCGCATTGCACTTTAATTCAAAGGACATAATGGCAAGACCGTTCAGGAAAATCACAAGGTCGATACGCTCATCATCGCTTGCCCAGACTTCCTCCATAACGGAGAATATATTCTTTTCGTATTTTGCCAGCAAGTCCTTGTTAAAGGTGGTCGCGAGCTTGGTGTACATCAGTTCCAGCTTCCTATTGGAGATTTCAATTCCGTGCTTCAAGACATCCAAAAGACTGCCGCGGCTTTTTGTCGTTTCGGTATTGATGAAATTAACAATCGTTTCTTCCAAATCATCTTTATAGATTTTGCGAAGAGCGGACATCTCCTCCGGCTGTGTGTCATTCAAAAACTGAAACAGCAGCTCTCTGTCCATCGCAAAGAGTCGGTCATAACACGGTGCTTTGCGAATGACATAGCCGTTTTCCGTCAGCCTGTCCATAATGAAATGCTGGTATTCTTTTTCAGACACGATGGACGCATGATGAATCAAAGCATCATGGTAGGCAAACGCTCTCCCTGCCATAGCTTCGGGCGATGTCTGTTCTATTGTCATATCTATTTTTTGTTCGTCTGCCATTTACAGGCACCTCCTATTTATACCATACTGAATTGTTCCACAAGTTGAGGAACAATTTCGCTTTCTAAGCCACTTTGTAATTGTGCCACAACTTGAGGCACAATTTTGATTGCACGATATCTTCGGCTCAATTCTTCAATCCAGTGCCTGTATTCTTCATCCATGCGCAAAAGCTCACTCATAGTATATTGCTACCTCCTCAAACGGTCTTTAAGCGTTTAATTAACTGTTTTGCAAACAGCAACGCAATTTCATCACAACTATATTGCTTAGAATCAATCGCTTGAATGTCAGCAACATTCGGATATTTGTCCTGCAATTGTTCGACCGAAATATTATGCAAAATAGGCAAAATCAATTTCTGCCCATTGCGATTTTGTCTATTAAGGAATTCGTTCAATTCTTTTTCTGTCCATTCACGGTCAAAGAAATTTTCAGAAATAACTATGATTGCAAACTCCGCTTTCTTTGTACCATTCAAAATTTTATCTTTCCAGTTGTCGCCCCATTCCAAAGATTCTTTATCATAAAAAATCTGAATTCCCAATTTACTAAGTGACTGGTACAGTTTTTCTACCAACTCAACCTTATCTTTATTGGCATGAGAGATAAAAACGTCATACTCAGGCAGTGTCTTTGCCTGATACTTAGGAACAGTAGCTGTTTGAATTCCATTTTGCTTGTCAATAAATGCTCTGTCTTTACTTATGCTCTCAAGGCAAGAAACAAGCTCTCCAAATGCACTCAACATGCGGTGAAACAAGATAGACTGCATTCTATCGCCAAGAGCATGGTCTTTGAGATAATTGTCATAAAAAATCTGCACATCGTTCATCCACACTTCGGCAGGTCTGTTATACGCATCAATATTAGTTCCAATTGAAGAAGCGTTAATAGGTGACTTTATAGATTTAGCACGTTCTAAAAGCTCATTCAACTGTTCTTCAAAATCAGCCATTTACAGGCACCTCCTTCTTCCCCGTCACATACTCAAAAATAAGGGATTTCTTGTATTCATCAACTACAGAAAGCTGTTCTTTCTTGGCTTCTATGATACTGTCGATTTCCGTAACCCTTGCATCGAGAGCATCAGCTATTGCAGTTTGTTCATCATAGGGCGGTTCAAACACCATAAGCCGAGAAAACTCCGAATAATTCAATCCTTGGCGCACTCCATTTCCCATGTTGTAGAAAACCTTCATTACATCAAACGCATGAAGTAGGTAATGAAAGTAACGAGAATCCACACGCTTTATCGGCATTAAGTCAATATATGCCGAAGTAATGATTCCGTGCTCTTTCACAAGCCCTGTACGCAGACTGCGTTTATCATTTTGCAAATCGGTCGGACGGATAATAATATCATCGGCTTCAACAATGTTATAGGTGTTAAAACTCTCAGGCAAAAGTCCTCCGTTTGAATTGATGTCCTTTTCAATCACTCGTCCATAGCTTAAAGAAAGCAAATTGTTCTCTTTGCCAAGCCGATTCTTATTCTTGCGTTCACCAAAATAGGTATACACAGGGTGAACCGCCCAATGAGCAGGAATACAGCCAACCCACTCAATCCCGCTCTCCTTCATCTCCGCATCGGGATTCAACCCCTTAGTAACCGCCTCGGTGATCACCGACTTCTTGTACTGCTCCAGTGTGTCAATCTGCGTTTGAATGTCGGCGGTTAGGACGTCGATTTCGGCGCATTTGGAGTCGAGGTAGGAGGCGATGGCTTGTTGTTCGTCTATGGGTGGCTGAACATAATACTGCTCTCTAATTTTAGATTGACTAATATTGGGCTGACCGCCACCTATAGCCTGCCGCAGAAAGTCATCTCGGCATGTAAAAATCCAGTAATACATAAATTTCAAGTCGCTATCTTCCAACGGTTTTATGCAACAACAGGCTTGATTTGTGCAGGCATTTATTTTAGAAATTGCAATATTCCCGACAGAGCCGCCATACATTGCAATTACTATGAAATCTGCCTTATAAACATGGAGTGCTGATAAACTTCTGACAGCAGCAAGCGTAACATTCACAGATGTTTCACGCACTTCGGAACGACCATAAATATCACCGCTTTGAATCCAAAAAACATCTCCGTCATAATATTCCATTATATGACTCGCCGGAGTTGTTCCGCTTCCAATATCTTGAACTGCATTTTTTATTTTCTTTAATTGCCATGTTGCAGGAATTTTCCCAATCCACTCAATCCCGCTATCTTTCATTTCCCGCATATCATCACCGCCTTACTCAAACAGCTTTGCCACACACTCGGAAACGGATTTTTCAAGCTCCATAAACTTGGCTTCCAATTCCTCGCTTGGCACAGGCTGCTGATACTTGTAGAAATAGCGTGTGAACGGAATCTCCGCACCCGTCTTAATCACAGGCTTTTTCTTGCTCAAATCTTCCTCAAAGAAAGCCTTTGCATCGGGAATATGCGGCAGGACCTCTCTTGCCATATAGTCCTCGATGTCCTCGTCCCACTTCACAATCTCGGTGTCCTTGGTTTCCTTGTCGTAGATGATATTGCCTTTTTTATCACACTGAATCTCTGCAGACTTGTCCATACCAGACAGACCATCTGCAATCTTATCAAGGAGTTTCTTATCCGTCGTCACAGACTTCAACACGCTGGAAAGAACCGGTGCAAATGCCTCTGGGGAAAGATATTTTTCATTCGACACCACCGACTGCAATGTTTCTATAATACTGTCGAACATTGGCTTATTCTTCTTGTAGTTTTCAAGTGCCTTCTCGTCCTTACCAGTGAATTCTTCGGCATTCTCCAGGTCATTCACCTTTGCTTCATCATAAAGGGATGAAAGCGCGCCCTTCGAAACCATATTTTCTATGCGTTCAGCAGTTATAGCATAGCTTCTCTGCAGCGGCTGCATGACGGTATATTCACGATAAACAAACTCCGTATTCTTGTATATTTTTACAAGTTCATTTTCTTTAAAATCAGAATACAATTCTGTTATTTTCTTGCGATCATCCGAACTAATCTCATTCTTCTTGTTACCCAGCGCCTTGCGCAGCTTATGATAGATATTTGATGCGTCAATAAGCTGGATGTAACCTCTGCGCTCTGAACGTTTATTTTTTGATAACACCCATATATAAGTGGCAATCCCTGTGTTGTAGAAGAGATCAACCGGCATTGCAATAATTGCTTCAATCAAGTCATTTTCAAGCAGCCATCTCCTTATCTGACTTTCGCCAGAAGCCGTACCTCCTGAGAAAAGAGGTGAACCATTCTCGATAATTGCACATCTGCCAAAGTTGTCGTCCATTTTATCTACTGCTGACTGCAGGAAGAGCATCTGCATATCACCGGAACCAGGAAGCCCTGCGCCCCAGCGACCTGACTCACCCTTGTTATACTCATCTTTGACAGCTTTCTCCACGCCTTCCGCAGCATCCTTACCACCCCACGCTGTTCCGAATGGAGGGTTTTCCAGTACAAATCTCATCTTGATATCTGAAAACCGGTCTGCTTTCATCGTGTCCTGATAGCAGATGTTTTCGGCATTCTGTCCTTTAATAAGCATTTCAGCAAGGCACATCGCATAGGACTCCGGATTAATCTCCTGCCCAAAAAGGCGCACGTCTGCCGAAGGATTATAACGCTTGATGAAATTATACCCTGTGGAGAGCATTCCTCCTGTACCACAGGCCTGGTCTAAAATTGTAATGACTTTACCGTCGTCAAATATGTCATCGCATCCCTCTGCAAGAAGAATGTTGACCATTGTTTTTATAATATCTCTTCCAGTGTAGTGATCACCAGCCTCAGCATTTTCAGAAAATTTTCGGATAAGCTCCTCGAAAATATATCCCATCTTCACATTGTCGATAGTACGAGGATCCAGATCGAGTTCTGAGAACGCTTTCACAACTGACAAGAGGCGATTATTCTTGTCCATCTTGTCGATTTGCTTATTAAAGTCAAGCCCTTTCTCGGCAGACAAAAGAATTTCCTGTACATTAGCAGAAAAGCCCTGAATGTACGACTTGAAATTAGCTGCAAGGTGATCCGAATCGTTGCAGAGTTCCGCAAGTGTATACTCACTTGTGTTATAAAACTGAAATCCTGATACACGATACATCGCTTTTGCCGGGAAGCTCGGATTTGCCTTGAACTGTACCACAACCTTATCCTTTGTCGGCTCTAAGGCGCACTCAAATCTGCGAATAATCGTCATGGGTATGATGACATCCTTGTATTTATCACTCTGATACGGGCCACGCAGCTTATTTGCAATTGACCATATAAAATTTACCTCTGTTGATACATCGACCGGAGAATCATCCCACATTGCGTCGATAATATTTTTTGTAGCCATCTTTATTTCTCCTCTAATTTATTTTTTAAATATTTTCCAGACTTGATACGTTCATCCTTCGGTTTTTCGATATCAGATGGTATAAGCCATGTCTTTCCTTTTTTAATTACGCCCTCAAGACGTCCTTCAGCACACAACATTCCAATTCGTCGTGATGAAATTTTCCATATCTTCGATAATTCAACAGTTGTTAAGTACTCCATTTTATTACCTACTCTTTCTATCAGGCAGCTAAACTACAACACATAAATTATATTCTTATATCGGAATAAAGCCTATTGTTTTATATTTATATTACACAATATTTTTGCTTTTCAGATCAAATAATTCTCAAACATGCACATATTTTATTTTTACAATACACAAATTGGCGAGCAGTGCCAACTTGTACAAGTTGGCCTTACGCTCGTTGGTGATGGTCTCCGCTCCGCTTCGGTCCGCGCAGGACCGACGTCCACCGGACGTCGTGCGCCCCCAATCCCCTTTGATCAGACTCTTTGAGTCTGGCCACGCACTCACATGTGAGCGCTGAATGCCTCTTCTTTAATTCCGCCATGCCGCCACTTCGATTGCGCTTCGCTTCATCTCAGTGTCGCGGCATTCGCCGTATGCTCAAAACAAAAAACAGATTCGTGCATGCAAGCATGTCTCATCTGTTTTTTATTTTAAGCGCATGGCTCGTTTTAACACGCAAAAAAAGGGGAACCCATCAGACTTTCATCCAATGAATTCCCCGCTGGCTATCTTACTGTTCCTTTTTTATTTTCTTTTTCCTGCTGCTGCGGTTCTTCATCAATTTTTAGGAAGCGGTCAATATCCTGTTTGGCAATTCCATATTCCTGCATTTCTTTTTTTACCTGCCGGTACTCGGTATAGGCAGCTTTCTTTTCTGCAAGGACCTGCGTATACTCGGCACTCAGTTCTTTCACTTTTGGCAGCTTGTCTGTCTGCAATTCTGTGAATGCCTGCTTCGCCGCTTTGTGCAAAAGGATTTATTCCCGGTGCGCTTCAAAGAATTTTTTATTATAGCCGGACTTCCGGTAAGACACATACACCTCTTTGGTCTTTGAATAGTTTATGATGTGCGTCTTTAACACGGAAATCTCAGCCAGTCGCTTCTCTTTTTCCTTGATGGCCGATGACAGTTCTCCAAAACGTGCAGTCTTTTCTTTGAGCTTTGCTTCGATTTCGCTGTAGTCCCTGACGCCATGCTGCTCCAGAAAATAGATTGCTTTGGCGATCTGCTTTGTGTTATGGTTCGTTGCCCAGGTCTCGAACCCCC
>OBMA010002643.1_pt1 | contig 10368 bp, 8 predicted proteins | sample 1539141 | NCBI WGS metagenome assembly OBMA01 (sample SAMEA3991484, study PRJEB22521) | metagenome | biome: anthropogenic terrestrial biome; feature: sewage plant; material: raw primary sludge | place: Sweden | collected 2012-09-26 | reverse complement strand
ATACATGGATATAGGATTAGGAGCATCACTTAGAAACAAACGTTGATTGACATCCACACCAATACCTATGACACAATCCTTGATACTGTTTCCACTGAGATTATTCTCAATGAGTATTCCACATATCTTCTTATCTTTGTAATAGATATCATTCGGCCACTTCACGTGAACATCATCTATATATTCACTTAGAGCATCTCTGAGTGCCATGGAAATAGCCATAGAGATAACAAACTGACGATTTGCAGATATTGATTTTGGATGAATCAAGATACTGAACAACAGATTCTTGCCTGGTTCACTCTCCCATCTATTTGTACCTTGACCTTTCCCTGCTGTCTGGTAATCAGCTGTCACGACGGTCATTCTATCATCGATTGAACTCTTATGACCAAGCAGATAACTATTAGTGGAGCTTACGCTTTCCAGATGTATATGATTAATATCTTTCTTCATCATTAATATGGCAAAGGGGTAAAAGCACTTTCTATATGGTTGATGACACAACTATTATCATCAACACCGGTGACGGCAATAATATCAAATCTTAATTCATAATCTATCTTGTATGATTTCACATAAGCATTAGTGGCAATCATCAGACTACGAACTTTTCTATGGTCTACAGCAAGTTCCGGCAACATGAAGGTATCATCACGACGTGTCTTCACCTCAACGATCGCAAGAACATTATCTTTGAATGCAATAATATCTATGTCACGATGCCCATAATGCCAGTCACGATTGCATATCCGATACCCTTTCTTGGTCAGATACTCTGCAGCCTTGTCCTCCCCCCAGCTTCCTAAATCATTATGCATTGCCATAGAAACAACTATTTTTTTGATAAGCAAAGATACGATAAAAATTGGAATTACCGATAAAAAGGAGAATACAATAACCAAAGAAAGGAAAAAATATGTATATTTGCATAAGGCTTATGCTTATTTGTCTATGCCCGATAATGACAATCATCCATTAAGTCAAACAAAAAATATGTAAAATGATGAATAATAGCGACCAATCAAAGGCTGACGTTGAGTTTATGAGCAAAGCCATACAGGAAGCAAAAGCAGCCCTAGCTGCAGGTGAGATACCTATTGGAGCCGTAATAACATGCAAAGGGAAGATCATATCACGTGCACACAACCTAACAGAGACATTATGCGATGTCACTGCTCATGCTGAGATGCAGGCGATAACAGCGGCTGCCAATAACTTGGGAGGGAAATATCTTACAGACTGTACTTTATACGTTACGATTGAGCCATGCACAATGTGTGCAGGAGCCATTGGATGGGCCCAAATACCAAGAGTTGTTTATGGCGCAGAAGACGAGAAAAGAGGGTTTCATAAATATGCGCCAAACGCTCTGCATCCAAAAGCAACTGTCACTAAAGGGATTATGGAAGAAGAATGTAGACAACTGATTACCGACTTTTTTAAAAACAAAAGATAAAGAAACTTTTTTGCTAACCAAAAGAGATGGCTTAAATCATCAAGCCATCTCTTTTTTATTTTATTGCAACCATTAATTTTCCACGCGGTATAGCGTTGGGAAATACCAGAAATTCAATAAACTCTTGTAATTTAAATTAGCGACATCAGCAAGACTTTCAAAATTAAGAATGGCGAATCCATCAAAAGAATCTGTCCATAATCCATCATCAGAGAATGAATAAATTGTATAACCATTACTACTTATATATGGAGCTGAAATCGATATATTCGAAAGAGTGGTAACGACTCCTGATTTATAAGCTGTAGGACAAGCATAATAAAAAGAGGTAGCTTCCACTTTTGTCAAGGCTTGACCACCTTCGAACACGAGTTTGCCCTGCTTAAACGCTGCCTTCATATTTAAAGTGTAATCAGAATAACTGATGGCTAGTGCAACTGAGTCATTTGTTGCATTAACGGTAGCTTTAACATCATAAACATTTTCTATGATATCAAACGTAGACAAATTATATTCATAAACATCCCACTTCCAATCTCCGTTAAGGTAACTTGCATCCATCTGAAGCACATCCAGTGTGTCGGTTGTTTCTCCATAGGAATAGACCAGAGTTGTCTGACGAGGTTTTCCTGTTGTATTTGGAGCAAAAGTAACATAAAGACTGTCATTATCCGATGTAGCAGTCAACCAATCTGCACCCGGGTTAAGTGTCACCGGAAGATTAGAAAACATCTTATATGCCCTTTTACCACCTGCATCCTTACTATACAGTGAAGTAGAACTCATGTCAAGCTTAAATATAGAACCGTATTGTTTTACATTTACAATAGTGGAATCACTCCCACCTTTAATAACTACGGTTGTGTTTCGAGACTCTGAATTCGGGTTTGGTATAGCAGAAAAATCAACCTTGCTACCTGATGTCGTAACCTTAAGCCAATTATCGCTGGCATAAGCAGAAATAGGATTCGCTGAAGTGACCACAATATTTCCTGTTCCACCTGCAGCCGAAATGGCAGTTGATGCCGAAACGACCTTCACGGAACTCTCTATCTCAGTAAAATCATTATTACTACATGATGTCCATACAAGGCATCCTGCAATGACAAATATTAGCTTTATTATTTTTTTCATATTCCTTGTATTTACTATTGCTGTACTTTAATAAGACCATTAAAGTATCTTATTCGATAGGACTTAAATAGACCTGTAACGTCTTGACTATAAGTTGAGTTGGAAGGTGCTCCGGAAAATCCTACTATCAAGAAGGAATTGCATGAGTTACTCCCAAAGGCTCCATTATCAGAGAACGAGACAGAACCGTTACTAAGCATCAAGCCTTCCATACCTACAGATGGGTCCCATGTGAAAGTTCCGTCAGGTAAATCCCAAGGACATAAATAAAGACCATAAACGGAACCATTGTAAGTATAATCTGTCAGTTTCTGGAAACCAAGTGTGATTTTACCTGTTGTCTGAGAATAGTCAAACAGTATCTGATAAGGGAATGCATCATCCTGCGGTACACCTATTAATCCGGTTTTTGTGGAGTTCGGTGTAAGGACAATCGTGAAAGACTGACCAGATTTAGGATTAACGCTGAAAGTGTAAGTTCCCGCATAATCATTAATAGAATGATACCCTAAAGGATAATAATAATGTAACGATACTTTAGAATCAGGATTGACGTCGGTGAATGATTTGGTCGTTCCATCCCATTTTAATTCACGAACAGAAGTTCCATTTACAGAAATGGAATCACCGAGACGAATACCATAATCAGTTACAATAAATCCCATGGAAGAAACATCAGTACCGTTAGTAATGGTCATTTGACGGTTTGGCATGTCAATGGATAACTTAGCCACACTATCACCATTTACAGAGTAATTATATGTTGACCAGTCAATACTATCTGCCATTTCTGCCATCTTATCCAGATAATTTTTCCATGAAACATTGTCTTTCATACGAATAAGACGCATTGTATTTCCCCATTTCTTACCTTTGAGAAGTACAGTGTCTTGAGAAGCCTTCTCTATGACAAACTCGTAATCTCCTTGCACACCTTCCACATTGTCTTGATACGGTTGCGCCAGATAATGCAATAACTCATTATAAGTATTAAATGTGAGAACCGGGCCCTGATCGGTGATAATATCATAGTTGGAAGAGTACGTCAGATCGTCTTCACTTATCTCACCAGAGGCCGTAACTTCACCATCCTTAAATTTAAGAAGAAAATTATATCCACCGTTCTGATAGTTTTCTCCGGCAAAATATTGCAAAAGCCAACCGTTAGATGCGGATTCAAGAATTGCTCTCTCCTGCTTAACCGTATTCGCTAATCTTTCTGAAGCACTCTCACTGAATTTGTCCTCGTTGTCATGAAGACAAGATTGCAGTCCTATCGTCGAAACTAAGAGTATCAGACTATATAATATTTTTTTCATTTTGCTTATTATTTTAAATAATCCAGATCTAATGTTGAAAGCTCACTCGCACGACGCAATACGACATCACGTAATTGATTAATGTCTATTCCCCATGATTCTTGCATATAAGTACGGAGATAGTCAAGTTTCTGAATGATAATAGGAGCACCTGTCGTTCCTGCATCGGTCAATAGAGCATCCCAGTCTGCTGAGGAAGTTGTTACATACACAGAAAGCATCTCTGCAAAATCCTCAGTGCCTTCACTCATCGCATAAGGAGTAACGAAGCCAGCCTGATGTGCAGCAGAATTATCCACAAAATACCAGTCTCCGCTGACATATGCACTCTCCGTTATCTGATTGAATGCAGTATTATAAGGTTTTTTCTGATTAAGGATATGAGTAAACTCATGATGCATTGTATGAAAGTAATACAGGTTTAGCGTCGCATAATTATGAAGCATCTCATCATCAAGCTCGTTTACTTTATACAATGTAACCTTCAACCCACCCTCAGCTGTACCAAGTACCTGGGTATTATTGTTATTGTAGGCTGGAGAACCAACCAGATTAATCATACGAGGGACATTACTTTTTGTAAAATCCTGTCCAGCAACCTCGTCATAAGCATCAAGCCAAAGATATTTGACTATGATAGCCAACTTTGCCGATTTGGTTAAGTCGGCAGGAATCAAAGTATACTTCATATCACTCTCGATATCCTCCATTTTATATTTAAAATCAATATTATATGGATAGGTATAACTCTTCAAAAGCCATCGATCAAAATCATTTCGATTTATCGTTGCCGTAGAAAATATACTTGTACCTGACGGATCATCATCACTACAAGCAGTAAACCCCATACTCAACGTCAATGTTAATAAAAAAACAATATATTTTTTCATATTCTCGATTTTTGCTGTTATTTATTTCTTGGATTAGCTGTCATGCCAGCATTGATTACATCCTGAGGAAGCTGAATAGCATATCTAGGATCATTAACTGACATAGAATCAGTCACAGTCATCAAATCACCATTACTATTTATCTGACGGCGGTATACAGTGATACCATAGCGTTTGATATCCTGCCAACGGAGTCCTTCATGGATTGTGAGGATTCGACGAAGATGAAGTATGCATTGCAACAACGGTTCCTCAGTCTGAGAGTCAATCAAAAAAGATGTTTTCAATTTCTTCTTGGCAGTTGGAGCCTGAGGGGTGTAATAATTCATGCCTTTATAAAAACTGACCACGTCAGCGATACTAAGAGCCTGACTTTTTGAGAACTTTGACAATAACATATTAATGTCAGCTATTGCTGCATCATAATTATGCTGTAAGGCATAAGCCTCGGCTCTACACAGAAGAGTTTCTTCGGCATTGAAGGCGACAATCTGATTATGCGCATAACCAACCTTTGCCTGTAAATCGGTATACTCGAACTTGTACATCATCTTACGCACAAATACATTCGCCATGGAACCATTCTGAAAATAACCATAATAAAGATTTTTATATGTCCCCCAAGGTCCTGTAGAAGCTATAGTCTCATCTTTAGCAATATTCATATCATGAGCATATTTCTGTCCATAACTATACGGGCCGCAAACCGCTCCCCACTCAGAATAAACGGCAAGTAACAGGAAGTTTGACGTTACGTTAGAATTTGCATAAGCCTCGGGCTGAATCTGATCGTTTTTAGACAGAGCATTCCAAGTTGCCCAGTCTCTCAATTTATTTGCAGGCACTGACCCCAACGCCTTTGTCGCATAAACAATAGCCTTATCATACTGATGATAATACAGATAGAAGCGTGTAGCAAATGCATAAGCGGCAGTACGGTTAAAATGATATTTTGGTATCGTGTAATTATCACTTACTAAGGTCAACCCTTTCTGCAAGTCAGCATCTATCTTCTCATATACATCCTTTAGAGTCCCCCGGTCGTATTTCAAACCAACTTCAGTTTCAGGTTCCGTAGGATATGGTATGCCAAGTTCTGTAGATGAAGTCTTTTCATCATACGCATTGCAGAATATCGTACTTAACATAAAAGCAGAATATGCCCGGCACATTAGAGCCTCTCCCATCTGGGTACTATATGTTGTAGAATCATTGCCTATAAACTGTAGCGCCACATTTGCTGTAGAAATTGCCTTGTAATATGCCTCCCACAGAGTCTGAGGAGCCTCATCATCCTGTGTCTCAGTGATGTCAGACCATTCATATGCCTGTTTTTGGAAACGCGTTGCGTAATTCCATCCTGTATTGACATTGTCATCAGTATTATCTGATTCCATCTCTAACAAATAAGCAGGGTGTCTTGTGGGATAAGCAGACACCAAAAGACGACTTACATCACTGGTATTATGTAATTCTGTACGGTTGTCCGGAAGGGTGTCCAGAAAACTGTCACATGAAATGAGTGAACCCATCGAAGTCACTCCCAACACAGATATTCCTATATATTTTATTATCTTATTCATAATATTTCCTCTCAAATTATAATCCAACTTTTAATGTCAAAGTAAACTGCTTTGGAACTGGTGCAGAAACACCTCCTGAACGGAAGAACTCAGGGTCTTGACCATTCAGTTTTTTATCAGCATAAATCAGGAATAAGTTCGTTGCCTGCAGTTTAAGTGATAAATCCGTGAATGCAGACTTTCCTAACCAGCTCTTAGGGAAATCATAGCTGAGAGAAATTTCTTTCATGCGTACAAAGTCACCTTTTGCTATGCGTTCTGTAGAATAGTTATAAGCATTGTAGCCATAGGCTAACTTAGAATTGCTGTCATATTGACGATAACTCAAGATGACAGGAATATTTGTCTTCTTCTCATCGCCAGGAACCATCCAACGGTTCTTGAACTCTTTTGTCATAGATGTCAAATCATTATAACGAGCCGAGAAGATTGGGTCTAATCTGACAACATTACCCAAGGAGTAAGTGATAAAAAGATTGAGACGGAATCCTTTATACGTAAAGATATTACCTAAACTTCCTGTTATCGTCGGATCCGTCGAACCTTCATATTTCAGATAGTCTGTATTGTCACGATCCTGAAAGTTGAAATCGTAAGTAGTAATTTCTCCCTTCTCATTCAAACACTGGGGAAGGCCATCAGAATTCAGTCCTGCAAAAGGTATTGAGAACAGGGCTCGCACAGGAAAACCTTTTTTGGCGAATCCGTTACCAGTGATAAGATCGATGGTTCTGGAATTCGATTCCAGCTCTGTGACAGTGTTCTTTGTATGAGAGAATATAAAGTTGGTCTCCCACTTAAATTTCTTTCCTGTAATATTCTTTGTCGAGACAGTCAGTTCCTCACCATGCGAACGCATGCTGGCCATATTTGCAAATTCAATAACTATACCTCCTACGCCTTGTGTATTAACCGGACCGATAAGATCGTAATTATTGCGACGATACCAGTCAAAAGCCACATTGATGCGATTATTAAGGAAACCTGCATCAAAACCAATATTCAATTCATGTTTCTTTTCGTAAGTAAGATTTTTGTTTTCTAGCTGACTGATCTGTTGTCCACTCTCACGGTCTGAAGAAAACGCACGATAAGGATTGTATGCAGTAAGCATTACCGTAGAGTTTGTATAGTCTTCGGGACCTCTATCGGCAGTCAGAGAGTATGAAGCCTTCAGCGTAAGGTGAGATAATACACTCTGTTTTTTAAACCAGTTCTCCTGGTCAACATTCCAACTTCCGGAAATATTCCATGTAGGAAGCCAGCGCGCAGAACGCGAACGTCCCAATTTATTAGTTCCTTCGTAACGTACAGTACCATTCACTGTATATTTGCCATTATAAGAGTATGTGCCATTAGCAAAAAAAGCGGCACTTCGTGAGTTGCTGTTTGTTAAAGAATAATACGTTGTATTCTCCTCTACACTCTTCTTGAAATACTGATAGGTATAGAAAGGTATCTCACCTTGTGAGTACTGCATGCCCCATCCATTAAACCACGTACGGTTACGGTCTGTTTTGTTTGTCTCCATACCGCCAAATATATTCACTATATGAATATTACTGAACGTTTTGTTCCAATTGGCAGTTGCCCGAAAGTCGTACCCGAGCATATTATTGTCAGTTCGCTGATATATACCACCTTCAGGAAGAACTGTAATAGGCAATGCGTAAGGATTGTCCGGATCAGTATACAGTCGGTTGTTTGCATCGCGAATGATTGTATTCCCCATAGCTCTATATGACAAAGCTTGATTGGAAGCATCCTTTATCTTATGTTCCTGGGAGGTCGTTGCATATTTTATTGCGCCAAGGACCGCCAGTTCCAAACCTGTAATCGGCCTCCAACGTAACTCTGCCTGAAATTTAGTATCAACTACATTTAAATCTATATAGTTATTATCAAGTTCATGCAAAATGTTGAATGGGGCATAGTTTGCCTGATAATACGCGTCAGGGTCCAAAGCACGAGATGAGTTCAATGCATATGAATATGGATTGATGTCATAATCGCGTTTTATCTGACCATTAACCACGTCAACATCCTGACTTAATGTGCCCGGAGCCTTCTGTTTACGATAAGAAGCATTCGCAATAATATTCAGTTGTATTGCCGGAGAAATGCGATATGTTGTGTTCAGATTGGCTGTGTAACGATTAACATTACTTTGTTTATACCATCCTGGATCAACCATTGCACTTAAAGACGCATAATAGCTGGTCTTTTCAGTACCACCCGACAAACTTACGGAGTGATTCATCATCAAATTAGCACTGAAGAGTTCAGAGAACCAGTCTGTATTTCTCATCTCTGCATTATAAAGATATCCGTTCATAGCTTCAGGGGTGTTAGGTAAGGCGAACTGACCTGTCGCTGTATTATATGTATTGATTAGCTCGTACATCTTACCATAGACTCCATAATCACTACCGTTAAGCACAGATGACAGATTTAACCATCCCTTATCACGCAATTCCTTATAGATACCCATCTGGTCCTGAGAATTAAGAATGTTAAAATTACGGTATGACGGAACGAGACGGGTTGTGAATTCTCCGGTATAATTCAAATGACTCTGACCGGCAATACCTTTTTTGGTGGTAACAACGATAACCCCGGCCATAGCGCGTGCACCATAAATAGATGTAGCGGAACCATCTTTCAATATCTGAAAACTTTCTATATCATCAGCATTCAGTCCGGCAATAGCAGAACTAATGAGAGTTTCAGCGTCACCTGAAGACAAATCATCGGCCTTGACTTCAGTAACATCTTCCATGATAACACCATCGACAACCCATAAAGGTTTTGAGGAACCATAGATAGATGTAGCTCCGCGAACTCGAATCTTCGGAGCTGTACCAAAGGTTCCTGTTACATTCTGAACAGATACACCAGCAGAATGTCCTTCAAGGGAACGACTGATATCAGGAACACCGTCAAGCCTCATCTCATCAGCTTTAATCTTATCGGTTGCACCTGTAAACAGACGTTTGTCCATTCTTGACATACCTGTTACGACCACCTCACCCACACTATGGGCTTCATCAGTCATAACAATTTTCATGCTCTTCTGAGCTTTCACTTCTTTCTTTGTAAAACCAATGTAAGAAACTACGAGGATCTTGCCAGGTGTAGTCTTAATGCTGAACTTACCATTAACATCAGATGTGGTTCCGACGGAAGTTCCCTTAACTAAGACGGAGGCACCGATAATTGGTTCACCTTTTTCATCGACAATAGTTCCAGACATAAATTCAGACTGGGCCATTGCCAGTGTTACACTTAGTAAAAAACAAAAGAAGGTCATTAACAACTTCTTCATAACGTAACTTTTTAAATTAATAAATACTAACCTTAAAAATTATTTCAATTATAATACAAGCCGCAAATTTATATAAAATTAATCAACAACACAAGTATTATATTAAAAAAGTGTTTATAAATAGTATAATTTACTCGTTTGAATTAATTTTACCTTAAAACTGTTAACTTATCGGATACATATAGCCATATCCTAATAAACTAATACAAATTTAGTCAAAGAAAAAATAGATTTAATCTTTACCAACAATTCTTCTTTCAGAATAAATTAATAGAAGATCTATATAAAAACAAAAAAAGGAGACACTTTAGAGGTGTCTCCTTGATATTTAGTATAATTAATATTAATTATCTGCACTAAAACCCGTATAACGGTAACCGCTCATCTTATATACATAAGGTTTTTTATCATCGCTAAACTGTACATAAGCAACAATACTATCAGCCTTAGCTCCACGAGGTGTAATAGCCGCACCAGGAAGAATCTTTCCTCCAACAACAGTTATGTTACATCCATCGTAAGAAGTATTAGAGATGGTATCACAACTAAAGGTTTTTGCTGCATAATTGACATTGACCTTTATCTTATATTGCCAGAAAGAATAATCTGAGATCTTTGCTGGGTAATCACTAAACCACATAACATTATTCAGATTCTC
>OBMA010002640.1_pt1 | contig 10370 bp, 8 predicted proteins | sample 1539141 | NCBI WGS metagenome assembly OBMA01 (sample SAMEA3991484, study PRJEB22521) | metagenome | biome: anthropogenic terrestrial biome; feature: sewage plant; material: raw primary sludge | place: Sweden | collected 2012-09-26 | reverse complement strand
CACCAAATCATTAATCATTCCTTGTAATCCCATAGCACGACCGTCATCTGGAGAATAAATTCTAGTGATACCGTACTGATGTAATTCTTCAATTTCTGAAGGCAAAATAACGCCTCCGCCTCCGCCAAAAATCTTGATATGTCCTGCTCCTTTTTCTTGAAGCAAATCATACATGTATTTAAAGTATTCGTTATGTCCCCCTTGATAAGAAGTCATTGCAATAGCATTGGCATCTTCTTGAATGGCAGTATTTACTACTTCTTCTACACTTCGATCATGCCCCAAATGAATTACCTCCACTCCAGTTGATTGAATAATACGGCGCATAATATTTATGGCGGCATCATGACCATCAAAGAGAGAGGCTGCGGTAACAATTCTTACTTTATTAACAGGAATATAAGGTTTTTGTGGTTCCATTTTATGAATATGATAATTAATAGCGCCAAATTACACATTTTTTAAAATAAAAATTAGCATTTTATTGAATTACTATAAAACAACTAAATGCTGCTATTTCTTAAAAAAAATAAGTTAGTTTTGGTAAAAAAGGACAACTAATCGCAATAGAATCAAAAGAAAACGTTTTCTTTTGATTCTAAAACAAACAAGATTTTGTCCTCAAATAAACAAAAAAATAGTCATTCAGTACGTTTAATGATAAAAACATTTTAAAACCTAGCAATAAAGCACAATTAAAAGAAAAAATGCAAAAAATTACCATCCTCATTCATTGTAAAGATCAAAAGTCAATTATAGCCTCAGTTACCAACTATATCGCCTCGATAGAAGGAAACATTATTTATTTGGACCAACACGTTGATGCCGATGAAAATGTTTTTTTTATGCGATTGGAATGCGAATTAGAGTCGGAAAAATGGCCTATCGACGCTATAAAAGCTGATTTTGAAACCAATCTAGCTCTTCCATTCGATATGGATTGGAAAATTTATCCGCAACAGCAAAAACCGAGAATGGCTCTGTTTGTTTCTAAATACGATCATTGCCTATACGATATTTTGGGACGTTATAGCGCTGGTGAATTACCACTTGAAATCCCTGTAATCATTAGCAATCACGAAGATTTAAGAAAAGTAGCCGAACAATTTGCTATTCCTTTTTATTGTGTTCCTTTCACCAAAGAAATTAAAGAAATTGGAGAAAAAGGACAATTAGAGTTATTAGATAAATACAATATCGACTTCATTGTATTGGCGCGCTACATGCAAATCATTACCCCAAAACTGATTGAAAAGTACCAAAACAATATCATCAATATCCACCATTCTTTCTTACCAGCTTTTCCTGGGGCAAAACCTTATCATTCAGCTTTTAAACGCGGTGTAAAAATCATTGGCGCTACTAGTCATTATGTAACCGAAGGTTTGGACGAAGGTCCAATCATCGAACAAGATATTGCTCGTGTAACCCACAGCCATTCCATTGAAGACTTTATTATGAAAGGACGCGATTTAGAACGAATGGTGTTAGCAAGAGCCATTAAATTGCATGCAGAACGAAAAACTATGGTGTATAACAACAAAACTGTAGTATTTTTGTAGCCTTTTCAATTAAAAAACCTCAAAATCCTAATGAAAAAATTTTTAATCCTACTTATTTTATTCCCTGTTATTAGTAACGCTCAATTCAAAAATATTCTAAAAAAATCATCCGAAACAGCAACCGGTATTTTAAACAAAAACGGAAAAGTAGATATTGCTGCTGGACTAAAAGAAGCCTTAAACAAAGGAATCACCGAACAAGTATCGAAATTGACGCAAGTAGACGGTTTCTACAAAAACGAATTGGTCAAAATCGTAATGCCCGAAGAATTGTCCAAAGTTGATAAAACCTTGCGCAAACTAGGAATGGGTTCCTTGGCCGATGACGGAATTAAAGCACTGAATAGAGCCGCCGAAGATGCTGTAAAAGAAGCAACTCCAGTGTTTGTAAACGCCATAAAAAACATCAAAATTGCAGATGCTAAAACCATTTTGATGGGTAATAAAAATGCTGCAACAACCTATTTACAGCAATCAACCAATAAAGAATTATATACTAAATTCCTTCCTGTAGTACAACAATCCATCGGAAAGGTTGGTGCCGATAAAATTTGGAATGGAATCATTCAAAAATACAATACCGTTCCTTTGGTTTCAAAAATCAATCCCGACTTGAATGATTATGTAACCAACAAAGCACTAGAAGGCGTTTTTAAAATGATTGCTATTGAAGAAAAAAACATCAGAACTGATTTACAATCAAGAACTTCTACTGTTTTAAAGAAGGTTTTTGCTATGCAAGATTAACATAATATAACAATAAAAAACACCAAAAAAACGTTGTTAATTAGACTTAACTTATTGACAACAAAGTAATAACATAATTTTAACAATAACATACTAACTTATTACTGACCTTTGTAGTGTAATAAACTGGTTATTTATTATTTGGTTTTGGTTAGTTATAAAAATGCCGACGTCTTTGGATGTCGGCATTTTTTATTGTGCTGTATTTAGAAAAGAAAGTACGGCTGTATTGAAAGCCAAAGGTTGCTCAACATTCACTACATGACCGCATTTTTCAATAACAAAAAGCTTTGAAGAGTGATAGTGATTTTCGACTACTTTTCGAACAGAAGGCAAAAACATATAATCTTCTTCTCCCATAACGTAAAGTGTTGGAATATTCAATTCTACTTGTCTGAACCACTTCAAAACAGGATTGATTTCGGCTGTGAGTTTAAACCATTTTATAAACTCTTTTTGGTATAATTTTTTAGCTTCATTGATAAACAATACTCTGGACTGCTTGTGGCTTTTCTTAGGCATAATGACAAACGCAAAAAAGCGATACAATACCAAATAAGGCAATACATATTTGAAGGCATTACCTAGACGCATTAAAATTTGAGAACGGAAATTCATTTTCAAAATGGCACCACCCAAAATCATACTTTGTACTTTTTGCGGATACATTTCAGCCAATTGACGAATCAGAATCGTACCTAATGAAATACCCACAAAATGAGAGCGTTCAATTTTTAAATGCTCTAAAACCTCCACTATATCATTCGCCAAAGCCGAGAAAGTATATTTTTGTTTAAAAGCCGTTTTCAGGGTTGGTTTAGATTCTCCGTGTCCTCTGAGGTCCAAAAGTAAAACGTTGTATTGTTTTTGAAAATCTCGAATTTGCTTAAACCATATCGACGAGCTTCCTCCTGCACCGTGGACAAAAGTCACCCATTGCGTACTTGTTTCATTCTTGTAGATAGTGTAATTAAGCATTCGTTAGTTTTTTTTTGTAAAAATAGAATAATAATTTTAAAAGCCAATTCAATGTATTGAAATTAGCAACTCAAATACAAATCACTAACTAACAACAACTTAAACATCCAAAAACAACTCTTGATGCCATTTTTGGAAATAAGGAATTGCCTTCAACAATCGACTGCCGTGCCAAGAAAAATACTCGCCATCGACCAAACGTATTTTGGCATTTGGAAAAAAGGAAGTGAACTCGGCTACATCTTCATTCTTAAAAGGATAAGGTTCCGAAGAAAGCAATACCAAATCAACAGCATCATATCGAGTTGCCGCATCAACAGCTATTTCGGGATAACGGGATTGCGTGCCAAAAAAGTTATCGAATTGATTCAATTGCAACAACTCGTTGATAAAAGTACCTGATCCTGCTACCATATATGGCTTTTTCCAAATAAAATAGGCAGCTTTTTGAGTAGGAATGGTTGCAATAAAAGTCGTAAAATCAGCCAACGCCAAGTCTATACTTTGATTCAAGGCTTGGGCTTCAGCAGTTGTATCGAAAAGCAACCCAAAATCGGTAATCATTTGAAAATTATCCGCAATGGTAACTACATTCGTCACCCAAACTGGCGCAATTGCAGAAAGTTCTTGCACCATTTCCAGCGTGTTTTCTTCTTTGTTGCAGATAATGATATCAGGTTGTAAGGCTTTGATTTTATCAAAATGAACCTGTTTGGTTCCTCCTACTATTTTTTTGTTTTTAAGTAAATGTTTTGGATGCACGCAAAACTTGGTAATTCCAACGATTTGGTCTTCTAATCCTAAATCAAACAACAACTCAGTTTGTGAAGGAACCAACGAAACAATTCTACGCGGTGTCGATTCAAAAAAATGAGAAGTACCGATTTGATCTGTTAGTTGTTTCATATTGTTTGGATTTAACCGCAAAAAATTTAACCACAAAGGTCGCAAAGGTTTTCACAAGGTTCACAAAGAAAAAACTTCAATGACCTTAAATGCCTTAAATGGTTAAAAAAACTTAACCGCAAAGGTCGCAAAGGTTTTCACAAGGTTCACAAAGAAAAAACTTCAATGACCTTAAATGCCTTAAATGGTTAAAAAAAATTAACCGCAAAGAGCGCAAGGATTTACGCAAGGTTCACAAAGAAAAACTTCAATGACCTTAAATGCCTTAAATGGTTAAAAAAATTTAACCGCAAAGAGCGCAAGGATTTACGCAAGGTTCACAAAGAAAAACTTGAATGACCTTAAATGCCTTAAATGGTTTGAAAAAAATTAACCGCAAAGGGCCGCAAGGTTTTACGCAAAGCAGGCAAGGTTTTAAACAAACAATATTAAACTTTTAAACTTTTAAACCTTAAACATTTACCCCCCGCAACCTAAGAATCTCCTCCATTTCCTGTTGCATTTTCAAAGCTTCGTTTCTAGCAACTTCGGCAAAATCTTCTTTATTCGAAGCGTAAATAATAGCGCGAGACGAGTTAATCAACAAACCAACTTGACTATTCAATCCGTATTTGCAAACCTCAGACAGACTACCGCCTTGTGCGCCAACACCAGGAACCAACAAGAAACTATCAGGAACAATTTTACGAATTTCAGTAAAGTATTCGGCTTTTGTGGCGCCAACCACATACATCAAGTTATGACTGTTTTTCCACGATTTTGAGGTTTCCAAAACCTGTTTGTACAATTCTGTACCATTTACCGATAAGGTTTGAAAATCAAAAGCGCCTTCGTTAGACGTCAAGGCCAACATTATGGTGTGTTTATTCTCAAAAGCCAAAAATGGCTCTACAGAATCTTTCCCCATATAAGGCGCTACCGTTACACTATCAAAGTTCAAATCCTCAAAAAAGGCCTTGGCATACATCGAAGACGTATTCCCAATATCGCCACGTTTTGCATCCGCAATCGTAAAGAGTTCAGGATAATTGGCATTGATGTATTCTATGGTTCTTTGCAACGACTGCCAACCTTTTATGCCATACGCTTCAAAAAAAGCCGTATTGGGTTTGTAGGCCACACATAAATCGTGCGTCGCATCGATAATGGCTTTATTGAATTCGAAGATTGGATCTTCCGTTGCTAATAAATGAGATGGTATTTTATTCAAGTCAACATCTAAGCCTACGCATAGAAAAGACTTTTTCAATTGGATTTGTTCTAGTAGTTGTTGTGTTGTCATTTCTATTGCTAATTTATCCTCTTTTCTAAGAAGTGTATTTGTTTAAATGGTGTGCAAAAATAAAAAAAGCCATTCAATTAAGAATGGCTTTCTTCAGAATTAAAAAAAATTATAATTTACCTTCATTGATAGTTCCTACATGTATCACTTCAGTTCTTCTATTTTGAGCTCTCCCTTTAGCCGTTTTATTACTAGCTACTGGTTTAGTATCACCAAATCCTTTAAATGTTAAATTATCTGGATTTATTCCTTTAGCAACCAAAGCATCCATCACCACTTTAGCTCTTGCTTCTGAGAGTTTTTGATTTGCAATTGGATTTCCTACACTATCGGTATGACCTTCAATTGAGAATTTCGCATTAGGATAATTTTTGATTATTTCCTTAATAGCATCCAATCTCCCGTCGGTTTCTCCATTATCACTAGTTTGTAAGATTGCCTTTCCTGTAACAAAAAATACAGCACTAGCTTGAACTTTTAATTCTTTCAATACTTCTTTGGTAACTTCTGGACAGCCTTTATTACTTGCTGGACCAGCAACTGTAGGACAACCATCTTCTTTATCAAGAACACCGTCTTTGTCTGCATCAAGCTCAGGACAGCCAGCATTAGCTGCTAATCCTTTTTCAGTAGGACATTTATCATCTTTGTCAAGTACTGAATCTCCGTCAGTATCTGGCCAAGGGCATCCTTTATTTTCAACTGGACCAGCAACCGTAGGACACCCATCAACATTATCCAAAAGAGTATCTTTATCGGCATCGCCCCAAGGACAACCATTGTTTTCTGTCGGCCCCGCTACAGTAACGCATTTATCATCTTTATCTACCACTGAATCGCCATCTGTATCAGGCCATGGACAACCATTATTTTCGACAGGACCAGCAACCTTAGGACAAGCATCAAATTTATCCAAAACTCCATCTTCATCAGTGTCTTTAAACTTCTTTTGGTAAACTGGATATTTAACACCTACATAAATATCAGCGCCTTTTGAATTACTAGACACTAAATTTGTTAATACAGAACTCGATCCGATAAAAAGAGGTCCAAATCTCAAAGAAGATCCTACTTGAGTCCCTGTATATTCCATATAGCTAACAGGAATTGCATAAGTAAACCATCTTGTTTCAAAACGTGGCGTTAGCGTTACGGCATTGGCAATACTATTTTTATTAACGGCATTTTTATTTACTAAACTAAAATCACTGTTTAAGTTCAAATAAAACTTATGGTGTATGTTCCAGTCCACATTAGCATGCAAAGCTGTTGGCAAACTTGTTTTAATCCCTCTTTTTGTAGCAACTTTGGTATAATTATCGTTAAAAAACTCATATACATCGCCGATATTATCCACTGTTTCTTGTGTCACTACGCCTGTTACATCATAAGTATCTTGCTTGGCATTTGAATAATTAATTGATCCAATATCTGTTACAGATACTCCAAAACGCAACTTATACTTGTTCAAATTCTTAAAGTTATTATCTACAGGCTTTGCGTTATTCAAGTCATATTCTTCATGATCAGGTCTCCATTCATATTGAAAGCCTAAATCAAAACCTAATCCACTAGAATTGGCATCAAATTCAATATCTGAATTATTTTCAAAATCTTGACTTCCTCCTATCGTTACGAGACCTTTTGAAGTCAAAAGACTCAAATTAGGATTCGCATTATTTTTAATAAATGCTGCTGATAAATCTTTAGTATTAGCATAACCGTTTACACCACCTTGCAAATATTTTATCGTAAAACCACCTTTTAGAAAGTTTTGATTTTTATTTAAAATAACTGCGGCATAAGATATCCCAACTTCACCCCAAGAATTTGAAAGGGTATTTAAATTCCCAACAGAATAAGCAAAATCATTCGAAGAGTCAAGTCCGTCCTTCACTTCGTCAATTAAATTACCATTTGCATTAACCACATTGGTTATGGTTCTTGCTCTTGTAAATATTGCTATAGAATGCTTTGGAGCAATATTAAACATAAACGATGGACCTAAAAAATCAACATTTACAACTGCATTGTTATTTGATGTAGGAGTAAATTTTGATTGAAGGTCAAAATCGTAGTCTTTTTTAAAAATGTCAATAAACTTTACACCATATAAATCATTAGCAACCGTAGCACTGATAGAAAACAAATTAATATCTGTTTTAAAACGAGAGTCAACAATAGAGGCTGGATTGTAAAGTACCCCTTGAATTCCTGCATAGTTATCTGAAGTATAGCCCACATAAGACTGAGCATTCGCAGACATTGCAACTATCATGAACATGAAAAATAGTATAGTTTTTTTCATTGAAATAAAATGGTTAAATAGTTATTAAGATTTAAATTATTTTTTTATGTAAACTTAATTAGAATTTTAATTTTTTTTAGTGCTAAAGACACAAAAAAAAACATTTACTTATCAATTGTAAGTAAATGCCTTTTTAGTTGTTCATTATTGCTTAATTAAAAAACCTCGCTAGCTTCTTTCAATTTTTCCATATTGTTCACCAATTGTAATTCGGCTACAATTTTCTGAATATCACCGTTCATAATGTTACCCAAATCATATAATGTCAAACCAATTCGGTGATCCGTTACACGACCTTGAGCGTAATTATAAGTACGAATTTTAGCAGAACGGTCACCTGAACTCACTTGCGATGTACGTTTTGAAGCATCTTCCGCTTGTTTTTTGGCCAATTCCATTTCGTACAAACGAGAACGCAATACGTTCAACGCTTTGTCTTTATTCTTATGTTGTGATTTTTGATCCTGACATTGCGCCACCAAACCAGTTGGAATGTGCGTCAAACGAACAGCAGATTTCGTTGTATTTACCGATTGTCCACCAGGTCCTGACGAACAGAAAAAGTCCACACGAACATCGTTCATATCTATTTGTACATCAAATTCCTCTGCTTCTGGAAGCACCATAACTGTGGCTGCCGAAGTATGCACACGTCCTTGTGTTTCTGTTTGTGGGACACGTTGCACACGGTGAACACCCGCTTCAAATTTCAAAGTACCGTAAACATCCTCTCCTGTAACCTCAAAAATCACCTCTTTGAAACCACCCGAAGTTCCTTCGTTCATATCCACAACCGATGTTCTCCAACCTTGACTTTCACAATATTTAGTGTACATACGGAACAAATCTCCAGCAAAAATACTCGCTTCATCACCACCCGTACCGGCACGAATCTCCACCATCACGTTTTTCGCGTCTTCTGGGTCTTTTGGAATCAACATAAATTTGATTTCATCTTCAAGTTGTGGCAAACGCTCTTTGGCTTCTTCCAACTGCATTTTGGCCATTTCCACCATTTCGGCATCACTACCGTCAGCAATGATTTCGTTAGCCTCATCAATATTGGCTAAGACAATAATGTATTCTTCTCTTTTTTCAACCAAGGCTTTGATGCTTTTATATTCTTGGTTGAGTTGCACATATCGTTTTTGATCCGCGATAACATCCGGCTGAATAATCAAATCCGAAATCTCGTCGAAACGCTGTTTTACATATTGAAGTCTATCTAACATATTCTTGTCCTTATATTTTGGACGGCAAAAATACAAAAAAGAAAGCAATTTACAGAAACCCCTTTTCAGTTTTTTTAGGAGCTATTTCCTGCTGTCCGCTATATCTGTGGCTCTGAACCCCAGAGCCACAGGATGCCGCTCCCATCAGGGCTAGAAACGGTAACACAACACGAATCGAAATTCCAAATTTTAAATTCCAAATTCCAATAAATAAGAATTTATTATAAAAAGCTCTAAAATTCGCGCAACGGCTCCCCTCTTGAAATCGAAGATGCAACGACTCCAAAAAAAATAAACATATGGAGTTATAGGGGTTGGGTGTGTGTGTTTAAAATACCAAAAGAACTATTTGTTGAAAAAAAAAGCTTTAAAATTCACGCAACTACTCCCCTCTCGAGAGGGGTTGGGGGTGTGTTATTTTTTTTTGCAGACTTCAAAAACAAACCAAAGACAATAAATTTTGTAATGAAAATTGTATATATTTGAAAAAGACAATAAAACGAGATAAAACTGCGATTATCTACCCAATTTTGGGGCATAGTCGCTATTGTATAACGTTTATACATTAGTTACCAGCAATTTTGCCAAAAAACGAGAAAAAATGAAGATAGGAACTTGGAATTTAGAAAGACTAAAACATTATAAAAAAGTTTCTGAAATTACATTGTTACTCGAAAACCAAAATTGTGATATTTTAGTTTTGACTGAATACGACGAACGAATTAAACCGAGAGGATTTGAATTTGAAATAGCAACCAAAAAGTTAACGGAATTAGATTCTGTAAATTTTCGAGAAACAGAAAAACGTGTAAAAATATTCTCGAAATACGAAATTCTCCAAGAGTTTGAAACATACGATTCGTTTACAAGTTGCGCCGTAGAATTGAAAACCGAAATGGGAAGTTTAGTAGTTTACGGAACCATTATCGGAGTTTTCGGAAACAGAAACCAAAACTTTAAAGACGATTTACCCAAACAAATTGAAGATTACAGAAAGTTATCACAAAATCATAATTTTTGCATAGTTGGTGATTTCAATATTTCGTTTTGTGACAATTATTATTTCACAAACTGGGGTAGAAACGAACTGAATAGAAGTTTTGCCGAAACCGAAATAATAAATTTGACTCAGAGTAAAACCGAAACAATAGATCATATTGCAATTAGTAAAAAATTCTGCAAAGATTCAAAAGTAGAGGTTACCGAATGGAATTGTGGAAAAGAATTATCCGACCACAAAGGAATAAGTGTAAAATTGCACTAAAAAAAAAGAAAAAAGTCGAGTAGGTAAAGGGGAGTTTCACCCCTAAACCTCTCGCAGAACCGTACGTGAACCTCTCGATTCATACGGCTCT
>OBMA010002639.1_pt1 | contig 10372 bp, 5 predicted proteins | sample 1539141 | NCBI WGS metagenome assembly OBMA01 (sample SAMEA3991484, study PRJEB22521) | metagenome | biome: anthropogenic terrestrial biome; feature: sewage plant; material: raw primary sludge | place: Sweden | collected 2012-09-26 | reverse complement strand
CGTGTGCTCTTCCGATCTCCTCTAGGTAATCACCTGAGTCACTCTGAAGCTCAACACGACCACTCTCATCAGCATAAGTTACGTCACGCTGATCAATAGCAGCATCATAGTTAACGATGCAAATGAAAGCCTGCTCAATCTCATCAAGGCTGGCAATGTTAATCTGCTCTGTCTCCTCATTACCTGGAGAAGGTTCTTTGTTGTCACCAAGGTGAAGCATGAATGGGAATTTATCCAATGCACCGAGGTCGCTCTTCTTGCCACGATACTCATTAGAGAATACACCACCAACTTCGCCATTCTTCTTCTTGAAGAACAAACAAACATCCAAATCTGTCTCTGATGTCCAGAACAACTTCACCTTCAGTTTACCTGAGAATGTGAATGCGCACTCCTCTTGCTTTCTGCGAAGAGTAATCTTTTTCTTTAATGTTACTTCTGCCATAACTGCTAATTTTTTGTAACGTTATTGTATGTAAATATTAAAAAATAAAATCATCATTTGTGTTTTTTGATGATCTATTTGTTTCAATTTTGTTTTTAGTTGGAGAGAAATCCATATCAAAGAAATCATCCCCAGCTTTTGGTGCTGCAGATGGAACTCTTTGAGATTTTGGTTTTGGAGTGGATTTCACTGAACTTCTACCTTCAAAGTAATTATCATCTTTTTGTTCAGTATGCTTTGCTGCCTTTTGAGTCGGTTTTGACTGTTCTTTAGGACTCTCAAAGAAGTCTTCTTTTGGATGTTCTGGTTGAGAATTGAACCCCTTAATCTTCACAGGCCCATCGTCTACAGATGATGGCTCCCTCTTTGCATGCTGCCTTTCAAAAGCTGTTTCAGCATCAAATACCTGTTTAAACAACACCTTCATTTCAATTTTGTGGTCTGGATACTTTGATTGCAAATCAGATAGAAGGTCTCTAGCTTCATCCCATTTCTTATCCACAATAAAGCCTTTAACCTGATAAATACTCAGCTTGTAGTTTTCTTCTGCTTGTAAAATAGCAAGTTTCTCCTCTGCACGACTAATGTTAACGCGAAGATTCTCGTCTTGCCGTATTATTAATGCTTCGTTACCTAGTGTTACTACTTCTGACCAATTCTCCATAAACAAAGCAGAATCAATCTTTTGCTTTAAGCTTTGCCATTTTCCTTGTTCTTTGGCAAATTCTTCCTTTGTTGACTTTAATCTTTCAACTTTTTCTGTCCATTTACGTTGGTTAGTTGTGTCTTTATTTATCAATTTGTTGCAGGCTGATATCGCAACATCAAAATCTTTAGATTCCTCAGCTTCTTGATATTGTTGTACAAGCTCTTCAACCTTTCGATTATGTTCTGCTTGTACCTGTTCAATCTGCTTAATTTTTTCTTGAGCATCTTTATTATTGCTATCGAAAGACTGGGCCTTCTTAAGCTCCTCAAGGGCTTCATTATAGGACTTCTGGGCAAGGAATATGTCTGCTCGAGTCAAATATTTCTCGATCTGTACCTGAGAATCAATCTGTTTTCTAGCAACTTGATGAATTCTGTTTGCCTCTTTAGAATGAGGCATGAGATTCAAGGCTGCATCACTTTGTGATAATGCATCCTGCCATTGCTTTTCTTCAAGACTCTTCTGAGCTCTTTGAATGATACTTTTATATTGTTCGTCCTTGACTCTCTTCTCCGATAACAGACGTGTTGCATCTGCTTTCTTTTGCTTAGCTTCTACATCGTCAGGTTTATGTTGAAGTGCAATGTCAGCCCAATCTGACATCTGAGCATAATCCTGCTTTTTCTCATAATCATAGACGTTAGCCAAAGCCTCATTGTATTTATTTTCTGATTCATGGGCAGCTTTGTCTTTGGCTTCTTGTTCAGCCTTTTTTCGTTCTGCTTCTTTTCGTCTAGTTTCCTCTTCCTGAGCAAGTTTCTGTCTTTCCAATTCAGTAGCTCCATTAGCTATAGCTTTCTGAGTTGCTTCAGAGAACTGTCTGCAATCCATAATAGAATATACAGCAACAATATTGGGAAGATCAGTATCTTTATAAAAAATACACTTGTCCTCAGATAGAATATACCTTTTTTTTATTGCTCTAATAAACTGCTCATTAGTGAAAGTATTTCCCAATAAAATGACACCGTTGACCTTGTCATTAGGAATGTTTAGATTCATGACGAAAGTAGTAATCTCCCTGACAATATCATCAACAATAACATGGGTACGAGTGTCTATATCCTTTTTGAGGATGGTTGTATTGTATGTATTAGGGAATTTTGAAAATCTCACATTAGGAATAGTAATTGGACGTTCAGCCCTGGCATTTTCCAATTTCACTATCCATTGGTCAACAAACTGACCAAGACGGAGATATTCACGCTCATAATCTTGTTCTGAATCAAGGAAATGATTTCTCTGATTGATATTCTTGACTACCTTTTCAAGTAAAGCTCTACTTCGAAGATCTGTACCCATACCATTCAGACAAGATTCTGCCTTTCTAAGGAGGACATCTTCAGTGTGCTCATATACAGAATACGTCAGATTCTCATTACAAGCATTAAAAAGTATATAATACCCATCTTCATCATATTGTCCCTTTCTAAACGCATGTTCTAATGCAAGATGTCCAATACGAGCTACAGATTCTCTTACTTGGAATTTATCTGGTTCCAATACAGACTGTAAAAATACGAGACGTGCTGCATCTGAAATATCTCTAGAGAAAGAAATATAAGTTTCTACCTCTTCCGAATCTTCATCAACAGCAGACTTTAGTTCATCAAGAATACCTGATGAACTAAATATTTTATACATTTCCAGCTTTCTTCCATATCTCATGAAAGATGCATTAGTATCTGATATCAAATTAAATACATCTCCATAATAGTGATTGTCATTATTGTGGAAATATTGTTTGTTATCTTTACCATAGACAATGGTTTCATTGGTTACATCTTCATAAAAATATAACCAGAAACGATCCTCTCCATTTGAAGGAGTTATTAGACGAGAAACACCATCAGTGCAAACTGCACCTATGATGTACCATTTATCTATGTATAAAGTAAGAGCCTTCATTTAATTATTACTGATTAAAAGCTTTCTTTATTAATGTTTCTAAGAAGCAAGAGCCTTCTGCAATGATAATTGGTTGGTGGTAGTGGAAACCGTCCCCCTGATTTTTTCGAGCCTTGCGATACTCATCGTCATTATTACAAATATAGCTGGTTATTCTATTTGGAAGATCAGCAAGATCCTCTCTCAATTTATCTGCCTGTGGGTAGAGTTTAGTCTTATGACCAACAAAATCAATGAAGATATTCATGAATTTCTCGAAATTAACGATTCCTGAGAAATCAAAATTGTTCATTTCATTTGCGAAATAGTCCCCTGTGAGTTCATCCTCAGTATGGAGTTCCTTTGGGGCACCATCACGCATAATGTACTTAACACCTGTTTCACCGCAAATATCAGAATCTGCTTCTTGTAGTTTCTTTATGAGTTCCTTTGGATCGACAAGTCCCTTTGACACCTCAGCCTTATTGTCAACTTCTATCTCATCACGGTACTTAACATCTAATGTCTTTTCTGCAACAAGGTTAACACCTGCATTAAGACAGTTCTCATAATATTCATTCGTAGCTCTTCGACCTGCAGAATTTCTTAACCAATGGAATAATCTGCCTCCCTTGCCAAATGAAAGTACATCAATTCTATTGATATAGTCCATATGCTCTGTCTTAATAGACTTACCAATTAACATTCCTGAATAGAACAACAGAAGTCCTGTAACATAAGCTGGAATAGTAAATACAAACTTTGCGCTTGCATCAATAGAAGAATAGAACTCTTCATAATCATTCTCTGATCTCAACTGATCAAAGATACTATTCAGATAATAAGGTGCCTTAGAAGGTTGATTCAATACTTCCATGATATTGGCAACAGAAACATTAGTTTTTTTTCCCTCGTGGAAATTTACTAATGCCTGTCGAAAAGACTCAGATTTAATGACCGCATTAAAGAATACACCAGCAGCTATACGAACGGAGCTTTCTCTATAAAGAGAAGACTTATTTGCATTATTCAGATCCTTTGCAAGGAGTAGAATATCACTGGTACTACCACCCACATCGATCCCCAAGAACATATTATGATTGTTTAAACCAAAGTTCTGCGAAAGAGCGAAACTACATACAGCTTCTGCCTCCGTAGTAAGTCTATCGCTTGGTTCAGGTCTATGTCCAACGGTGATAGGAGTCATCCTGCAAAGCTCTTCGTAAATCTTCTCAAGCTCTGTACGATCAGCTTCCATCATTGAACCAGGATAACTCCATTCAAGTTCCTTTGGACGCATCTTATTCTTATATAAGAATGCACATGTCTGAAGCCAAACTGATTTCAAGAAAGCGCGTTTCTTTTGAAGGCCCTTCTCGTTATCAAGCCACTTCATATTATAGTGCAAAGTTCCTGCTTGAGTCTTTATCTCATACGGATCCATTTCCTTCACAAAGACGTTTGGTCTATTTACAGGAACTCCACCAGCAATTTCCTCAGACTCATTATAGCAATTATATCTTGAATCATGCTCATGAAGCCATGACTTGATCTGTCCGTTATCTGATGGATAATTTGTAAAGAACAAGAGTTCATTGTTTTCTGCTATTATAGAGCGAACATCATTGTTTTCCTTACCAACAAGCACAGTTCTATAATTTTCGAACAGAACAGGCATTGCACCTCTGTCATTCTCATTATAGTAAACACAAGTATTGTTGCTACCAAAGTCGATACCGACCACAGCAGTTCCCTTGATGTCTATATTAGTTCTGTCTTCTACTACTTGTGGACGGAAAATTAAATAGCCAGCATGAACGTCTTTACCAGTGTCCTTTACCATCGCCGAAAGACCAGCTAAAGGTTTATCTGCACTGATAATATTATACTTTGGAAGATCTTCACCCTGACCAACAGGATAAGTAATTAACTTCTTGACATCTATCAGTTTGTCTTCATCTGCAGATGGCAGATAATCACCTGTCCAAAAAACTTGATTAATATTTCTAACAAATTCACCCTGCCATTTAAAAATAGGCAGGAACTGCTCTTGCGCATCAGCAGTAAACTCAGAATAAAGATAGTATTTATTCCATTTCTCTGATACAAAATTAGGCCACATGATAACCTTACCTAGATCTGTCATCCAATCAATTCCATATTCGCGGGTACTAAGAGTTACTCTCTGTCCATCAATTTCAACGACAAGAGTTACCGCCAACTGGCCAGCATCAGTGATGACTCCAGATAGTGATGTATTACCACCATCCGAATAACTTAGCAATCCAGAAAGACTGTTCTTAAAGATATCGACTCCCATTTCTGATAAAGGTAGAGTAAAATAGCTAATTCCTCTATCCTGTAAGTCCTTTACTCTCAGATAGAATATAGGGCCATCTGAAAGTTTTGGTCTAATTTCTGAATCTTCTGCCCATCCAATGACAAACTTATCATCACTAAGAAGATTTTGAATGTCGCCAATAAGTTTGTAGTCCCCTTCATTTGTATATGTGAAGGTGTAGTCAGGTTTCAAATATACAGGGACATCGCTCTTAAATAATTGCGAGAATGGACATTCTAAGTTATTATATTTTGCGATAGGGCCTTTATCGAGAAGATTGCCACCTCCACGATTCAATAACTCCTGTTCCCACTTTCGACACATTTGCTTGAAACCACCAATGTTCACAGGTTGCTTATCACCTCTTTGAGAATTTATTTTTCTTTCAAATTCTTCCAGATTACCGTTCATATTTTTAATGAATAGATAAACCTTTTGTAACTGATCTGGTGAAAGGAATTTCGTGGGATCTTCAAACTTACCATTACGATACCAATTAATATCACTAGCATCATCATCAAGATTAGCATAACTAATACCTGTGAAAACACCGGTCATTGGCGAGGTTCCACCTACTAGGTGATCGCGATAATAGATAAGTTGAATATAAGGCTGAACATCTGGGCTTTTCGCTAAAGTATCTTGATTGCTCCAAAGGTCTTTGTCTTCAAATAACATACGACCAAAAGCAGAAGCAATATCATTTTCTTCACCCTTTACGTTCATCTCTACAGGCTTAGAAAAGCGAATGCGGTCAGGAAACAAGGCAATGACAGCCAAAAGTCCCATCCATTCACCATGCAACATTTCATAAAATTGCTGCAAGCCTGAAATGTTAATATTCGGATCTGGAGTTGCTAGGGTCTGAAGTGCGAACTTAAATAGTTTTACACGTGCCCATGGTGTAGGTACACCTGAAATAAGTGCACCTAGTTTTTCTGCTGTCAAACCTTCCAGAATTTTTCCGGTTTCAATACCTTGTATATAAGACGATGCCATATTGAGCTCGTTCCACTGACCTTGACTACCTGTTGTTAGATTGGTATAACTCTTTATCAATAATGCTTTTGGCATAGCTTCCTAATTAATTAAACTTATACAACTTTGCTAATGTATCAAAAATCAATTTATACAATTGCTCACCCTTATTGGTAAGATTCTGCCAATCTTTTGAATTGTCACGTACTTGTATAAATTTCTTTTTGAAAGGATCAAATTTTGATTTAAAACCAATAATACCGGTTTTACCATATTTATTGTCCTTACCAATACCTTCATTTCTATAGATACATTCGTTCCAATCGACCTTCATCAGATCCTTGAAAGTGGCAGGTGAGAATAAATTAGCATTAAAAAGGGAACAGTCCTGACCTCCTGCTGAACGATGAATTTGACGTAACCAACCTTCTTGCAGATCATCTCCTACTCTTTTTACAAAGAATAAACGAAAATAATTCTTCAAGCTAGTCACTTGGCTAATATCCACTCCTGTAAACTCTTGAATTTCCTTTTGACCACCAGCTCTAGTACTTTCTACGAAATCGTCTTCGCCATTACAGAAAAGGGAGAAAGAAATGAGCATACCAAATTTCTGCGCAAACTCTTTTGCTCTGTTTTTACCTACAAAGTCTTCAAAATCAAGTTTACCACTTTCATTAACAGCGCGATATTGATAATCTGTTTTATGTAGATTTTTATTCTGTTGAAGATCATTTTCATCAGAATTGTAGAAATCAAGTGCGGCACAAGCAGCAAGGAGTTCAATGTAGTGAGAATCATTCTTTTGCTGTTCACCGCCAGTAATCGTTTCTGTAATTTTGTCTGCTTTTCTCTGCATTGGATCCCAATTTAGACTACTGGTTCCCATCATGTAGAACTTCTGATAAGTACTCTTTACTGTTGCATCATCGTCATAGAACATCATTGCGACCTGAGAATTAAGAGCAAACTTATCACTAGTTGCAATAACTTTCTGATTAACCAATTCACTTCCACTTGGAGATCTAAAACTAAAATACGCAGTGAGTAATGTAGAACCAAAATATGCACTCTTGAGCACATTTGCAGCGCCATTACTCATAATCTCAGCAGCTTTTGAAATAGCCTGTGGGATAATAGGAATTGATGAAGCACCAGTACCACCAAAAACTGAGCCCAAAATAAACAATCTTGGCTGGCCGTTTTGAGAAGCTTTAATAAGTTCACTTAGGAAACTCTTAAGTTCACAACTAGCTGGAGATTCTGCAGCTTCGATGATAGAATGGAACATCATCATAGAGCCCAAATGTGTCTGTGCTCTATATCCATGACGCAAATTAAAGTCTTCAACATTATCAGACAAAACAAGATCTGCCAGATCAGTCTCTTCTCTATGATTATATTGAGTATCTCCATAGTTAAATACAGCCTTAAAGGTACTATTCTCCTCATAATTAGGACTAAATTCGTAATACCTAATATTAGCAGAGAAGAAAGTATTGTTTAGAGAAACTCTACTTGCTCTATCTTGCCCTTTTGCATTACAATAAGCATCCTTTACTTCTTTTAATCTAGAGAAGTTACCATTATTTTTATCTGTATCAAGTGCCAATAAATGAATGTCTGTATCATCAAACATACCCATGGCACACAGGTGAATGAGCGACTCAATGCATCGCATGCCAGTTCCGCCTATTCCAAGAACAAAAAATTGTTTAGCCATGATTATTTACTTTTTTTCTTTACCAAGAATAGAACCGAATTTTGAATGGCGGAATGTAAACATTAGCGCAATACTTGCTACTAAATATGCACCAAGGTTAATACCAATACATTTAAGATTACAAGCCTTAAACATATTTTGGAAACCGACATTTCTGATATGTCCCATCACGACCAAATCATTATACATCCAAAATCCAAAAATCGCAATTAATCCAATTACGACAAAAGCAATACGACGTTTTACATAGGAACGATCGTTACCACCTTCCCATGGGAACATGTTAGCTAACAATAAGGATAAAAGTACTGCTACTAAACCTACAACAACAGCATAAATCATAGTGCTGTTCATCAGCTGATTAAGCTGGGCGATGTTTGTTACTGGAGTCATCTATTGATTTTTTTAATTATCGTTCGTTTGACTTTACATAAATTGTATAGATTGGACAAGAACCAATCATTGCCTTTATATCTGGATCTGTCAAACACTGTTCCACACTTGAAGCAACAGATACGTTTTGATTTCCAGGTATGTCAATACTATCAAAGGTAAACATTTCTTTATGCTGTGCAAACAAAGGTTCTACTTGCGACACACATATATCAATCTTAAAGAAATTGAATGGAGATCCATTAAGAACAGGATCTGGATAATAATTTTGAGAATCAAAATGCAAATTTATTATGCCATGGCTTTTGAACTCTTTAGGATCAACTTTTACAAAGTATTCACATTCCATAGGATGTATTTTCCCACCTACTTTCTGTTTTGTGTCCTTGGCGAAATAAAAGTCAGAATATTCCTGATTTATATTATATACCTTTGCAGATACATCCGTAATACGATAGCCACCAAAACTATTTCTATCCAACTTCAGTCCTGAAGTAAAAGGTTCGCCATCAGGTAAATTTTCACCAGTATTAGGATTTACTGCATTTACAATAAGCGGTTCTATTCCTTCTTTCCAAGCGATTTCCCAATCCTGAACCTCGTAATTCCCTAAACCTGAAGATATTTTAGCATTAAGATTTTGATTAGGCTCTGTCGTCTGGGCATTTTCAGACATAAGTTGTGGATGATCTGCGGATAGATGAAAAATCTCGACCTGTGGAAATTGAGCTAAATTCACAGTTTGCATTACTCTATCATAAATATTACCCTTGAGCCTGCAATCGGTGAACATTATATAGAAACGCTTTTTATTGTAATTCTGACCATTATAAGGCTCAATATAAGGCTCCGACAGAATGTAAACATCATGGCCTCTCTTAAGCCATGTCTTTAAGGCATTAGCCATATAAGGATTATTAATATTTCCATTTGCAAGAGAATGCTGAAAATATTCACCATCAGTAAGAAGCACAGACTCTGTATTTTCTTTTGCCATTTGCTCTGCTGCTGATTTTAAATCCGCATAATTTACCTCATTTATATTGCGAAGAAGCAAGAAAGTAGAATCTGCCTGGTGCAATTGAATATTATTTCCTTCTATAGAATAATATTCTCGAGTAGCATTAGTCCATGAAGGAACCAAAGCCTGAAAAAAGGGAGAATTCTGTCCTAAAGAGATGCATTTAGAATAATCAACATACAAGGATAACTGATCTTGAGCTATCTCATTAATACCTTTGTTAAAATATGTTTGATCAAAATCCGGTATATATTTTACATCAGATGCAGTTGGAATTTTTGAGCAACAAGAATTCATTTCCACAAGACTAAAGATACCAACAGCCATCTGCGCAAGGACGAGTGTTGAACTTCTCAGCTTACGCTTGATCTGGTCTCTAGTAATCAATTGAATTTTCAAATCATTAATCATCGTATTATGCAATATTTATCCACATTGTTCCCTAGTTGTGAAATTTAAAACCATTTAGCATAACTCAACAAAGGTGGGAACATGCATTGTAATGTCTAACAATACCAACTGCTTCAACAAAACGAATGCAACGATTGTTTGCGTTGCGTCCCTTCTTTTACCTCCACACTGCGATGTAAATTATATTCACGATAATGCATTAGAGTTCAAGAGCGTGCATTAATGATGATTATTGATAGTCACTCACAAATACCACCAAATTACACATACGCATCGACAAAGTTATAAAAAAGTTTCGTAATAAATAAAAATAACTCAAAAAAAACAAATTTATTACTATTTTTCTCATTGAAATTCATTCGATAAGCAAAAAAACAATAAAAAAGCGTTGCTTATTCTCGTTTGAGAATTTGATCATTGAGAATAGGTCATTTTTGATTTTTTGTGGAAACATTTGGCACGAC